>ERZ791610.854-NODE-854-length-15472-cov-3.035740_pt1 | contig 15472 bp, 15 predicted proteins | sample MGYA00510061_ERZ791610 | MGnify/ENA primary metagenome ERZ791610 (study PRJEB30046, sample SAMN00791922) | human gut metagenome | study: EMG produced TPA metagenomics assembly of the A metagenome-wide association study of gut microbiota in type 2... | reverse complement strand
CGGTCACCAGAGTTTCAAAGTCGTAATCTTCCAAGATTCGGCCTATGTTCTCTGCACTTCGTGTCGGACTGTAGTAATAGAGAGTTATAGGCTTTGGTGCATGATCAGCCGTGGTCAGCGCGACTATATAGTTGGTCTTGCCCTTTGCCTCGGCACCTGAAGCAGGAAGTTTCCCGCGTCCCTGATCCTGAAGGCAGCTAAACGGCGTTTCGTCACATACGAGTACATTGCGCTGCTGCAGAAGCTTTTCCAGTGCCTTAAAGAGCGGCTTTAAATAAAATCGTTGGTAGTCGAACAGCGAGTAAGAACCGGTGTTGGAGCCCAGCCCGGCTTCTTGCTCGAACCGCTTCAGAGCACGCTCTAAAGGAATGCCGATGCACATGGCCTGGTTCCAAGACAGGATAGTTTTGGTACTCATGTGTCTGTCCGGGAAGAGCGGATGATCTTGTCCGGGATCCATGAAGACCTCTGCCTGACCGCATTTTTGACAGAACCCTATCGTGTACGTGTTCTGCTGCCGGTAGCCTGCTTCGAAGTTCGTCATCGCGGTTTTGAGATTAACCATCAAGTCCTCAAATCCGGCCAAGGGTTCTCCGCACTCTCGGCAAGTTGCCGATATCTTTGTCGCCTTAGTCGGCCCGGCTTCCGGAAGACTCTCAATGTTATTGACACGACCCCGGTGAGTCTGTTTTTCCTTGGCAGGAGAGTGTTCGGATTCTTTGTTTATCTCAGAGATTTCCTGCAGAGTCTTAACCGTTGCATTCGTCGAAGCTTCCAATGTTTTCGATGCTTTGATAATAGCGTTGCTCAGCTTGACGATTCCCTTGACGTTATTGGTAAAAGAGCGGACCTGCTTCAATTCTTTCAAGTTGCTCTGTGCTTTAGCGTAAGCCTCTTCAGAGGTTTCTCCTGCTTTCATAGCTTCGTTTCCATGGGCGAAGAAACTTGCAATTTGCACAGAAGTGACTCCGATAGTTTTTATACCGTAGGAGATCATGTCATAGAGAACTTTCATCGCCTTTTTAGCCTCTTCGTCATCGGCGTAACTCAGGTACTCTTCGACTTCAGCGAGATAGCTGCCGTTGACGCCCTTGAGGAGAAGCGCCAGCGAAGTAACGCCGTGAGCGAACCTTATGTTGGAACGCTCTCGTCTTTCTGCTTTCTCCTGAGCTTGTTTAGCAAGAAGTTTTGCTTCCTCTGTTTTACATTCGGCGATTCGAAGTTGTTCTTCTTTTTGGGTAACCAGCTTGATCAGTTCTTCCTTGGAGAGTGAGTTGAGGTCGGTCATTTTTGTCACACCCGATTATTATTTATTGGGTAAATTATATCATATTTTATCTTTAAAAACAATTAATTATTTGAATATAAATAATAAATAATGCTTGCGGACATAAAAATAACGCCAAGAGAGCCCTCAGAAGAGCCTGCACGGCGTTATTGGAGCGTCGGACTACCAAAAAGTATCGCTTTTGGCATAAAGCCGCTCCCCGTTAAGAAATCGCTCCAAATCGGATAAAGTCAAGGAGCACTTGGCTTGCTGACCGACTCGAACCATGAGTTCCTCAAAGCGTCCGTTGTGCAAAGTGCGTGTTAGGAGCATCGTGCCTTTCTCGTCCGTGGTGACGATCTTGCAGATCTTCCTCGTCTTTGAGAGAAAGACGACGGCCTCCTTACCGCTGCTCAAGTTGATGCCGAGCTGATCTTGAGCGAGAGAACAGAGTCGATGGAAGCCTCCTCTTAAATCGGTAGGAGAAATGACCAGCGTCACGTGCACACCGCTGAAGCGGATATTCATATGACTTCTCCTCTCATGCGAGACAGAATGAAGATGACAGATTCTTCCGGACGCTGCGTCTTAAATTCGAAGGTCATACCCTCGGCTGAAATGCTCAGCGTCGACTCCTCAGCGACTTCATCTTCACAAGAAAGATTAATAACGTCCAAAGAATCTGGCTGTCGAATTTGAGCCGCCGAAGGCCCCGAGACGGACAAGCGCCTCTTAACTTCGGAGATGTTGACTTTGCGGCGGGTCTCGGTTCTAATCAGTCGCGCAACTTCGGCGCTGCCCAAGTCCTGTGCTCGGGCGATCTCAATGTATCTGGACCAGTTGATATCCATAATCTGTCTCCCTTCGTGTTCCTTGGAGACAGTATTGATCATGCGGCTAAATTAGGATACGACCCTAAAAGACATCTACAATAAAACCTCGGTTTTTAGGCCGAGGTTTTGAGTTAATCAGTTTTTGAGCGCTTCACACTGCGAATCTTTCTCTTTAGGTTTGGCGCCAATCTTTCAAGAGCGTCGATGGTATTGAATACGGAAACCTTTCCTTTTAGAGAAAGAGAGCGGAATTTCTGAAGAAGCAGATCTTCTTCTAATCCGGGAATATGCCTCTCCTCCGTGATGATGTAAAGAACATCAAAGCCAATGGAAGACAAACGAGGCATACGGTAAATTCCGGGATCAGCTAACCCTTCCTCAAATCGAATATAAGCGTCAATAGGAATTCCGAGGAGCTGAGCAATTTGAATCTCGCTGTAGCCCAGCCGCTCTCGTTCCTCTTTGAGGCGATTGCCGATTTCCTGTCTTTGTTTAGTGCTCGTGAGGGCCATATTAAACGTTGAATAAGAAGTTCATGATGTCGCCATCCTGAACAACGTAATCCTTACCTTCTACGCGGAGTTTTCCGGCTTCTTTGGCGCCTGCCTCACCTTTGTACTGTACGAAATCATCGTAACTGATGGTTTGAGCGCGGATGAAACCTCTTTCGAAGTCCGTGTGAATGACGCCTGCAGCCTGCGGTGCTAAATCGCCTTTATGGATCGTCCAAGCTCTTACTTCTTTAACGCCGGCAGTGAAGTATGTCTCCAGTCCGAGAAGCTGATAAGCGGCTCGTATGACACGATTCAGACCAGGCTCGTGCATACCGATATCTTCAAGGAAAATTTGTTTTTCTTCATCCGGAAGATCGGAAATTTCTGCCTCAATCTTGGCGCATACAGCAACCACAGGAGCTTTTTCCTCTACACCGACTGCTTTAACTTCTTCAAGAAGGGCATTATTCTCAAAGCCGTCCTCTTCTACATTGGCAACATACATGACCGGTTTCATCGTCAAGAGACACAGCTGCTTGATGACAGCTTTCTCGTCTTTAGAGAGGTCCACGCTTCTTGCCGGTTTTCCTTCATTGAGGACAGGACGAATCTTTTCTAAAACAGTGACGAGTTTCAGAGCCTCTTTGTCACCGCCGGAACGAGCCTGCTTAGTGTATTTATTCAGCTGCTTATCCACAGAAGCAAGGTCAGCTAAGGCAAGCTCCATGTTGATTACAGAGATGTCTTCGAGAGGGTCGACGTGGCCTGCGACGTGGACGATATTATCGTCATTGAAACAGCGAACGATGTGAGCAATAGCATCGCATTCACGAATATTGGCCAGGAACTGGTTTCCGAGGCCTTCGCCTTTGCTTGCACCTGCAACTAAACCTGCAATGTCTACGAATTCGACCGTTGCCGGGACAATTCTTTGCGGAGAAACAATTTCAGCTAACTTTGCTAAACGAGGGTCAGGTACTTCAACAATACCGACATTAGGCTCAATCGTGCAGAAAGGATAATTCTCTGCCGCAATTCCAGCTTTTGTTAACGCGTTGAATAATGTGGACTTACCAACGTTAGGTAAGCCTACGATTCCGCATTTCAAACCCATCTTTATTCCTTTACAGTTTTGAGCCACGCATCAAGTTCTGACTCATTAATGACTTTAACGCCGTTTTTAAGCAGTAAATCGGAAGTGATTCCGTTTCCGTTAATTAAGCAACCGGAAAACGTTCCGTCGTAGATTTTTCCAAATCCGCAAGACGGACTTTTAGACTTTAAAACAGCAAGTTGGATGCCGTAATTCTTGCAGATATTCAGAGCCTCGTGGGCTCCTTTTAAGAAAAAAGTTGAAAGAACCTGTCCGCTTTGCGTTAAGACTTCGCGATCTCTTGAAATTTCAGCCGGTTGGGGGGGACAAGGGAGACCGCCCAAAACTTCCGGGCAGACTCCGACGAGATTAAATTTTTCTTCAAGGGCTATAAGCTGCTCTTTTGGCAAAGGTTTTGAAGTTTTGTCGTAACGTACCTTGCGGCCCAAAAGGCAGCTACTTACGAGGATCGTTTTTTTCATTAAGAATTGACATAGCACGGGAAAAATCTCCCTCAACAATTTCATCTATGCAGCTCAAGGCCTTTTTGATTGCTGAAGAGATAAGTTCCTGATCTTCTTTCGGGGGACGAGATAAAACATAGTCAGCAACAGGAATTTGAAGCTGCCTGTCCCGCGGGTGGCCGATACCGATTCTTAGACGAACAAAGTCGGAGCTGCCGAGGCAGGAAACAATACTTTTGAGACCGTTGTGTCCTGCAGAGCCTCCGCCGATTTTTAATCTGGCCGTTCCCGGGAGGAGATCAAGCTCGTCATGCGCGACAAGGATTTCCGAAGGAGTTATTTTGTAAAAAGCGCTGACAGCCGCAACTGCTTTCCCTGATAAATTCATCAGGGTGGAGGGTTTTAGAAGGATGACTTCCACCCCTCCGATCCTAGCCTTTGCAACATCACCAAAAAATTTCCGATCCGCCTGAAATCGTGCCCCGTACTCATTAGCAACTTCATCAACAAAATGAAATCCTGCATTATGTCTTGTGCCTTTATAGGCGTCTCCGATATTCCCCAGCCCGACAATCAGACGGATACTTGTATTGCTCATTTGTATGCTTTCTTGTTCCCTTTGCCTTTGCGTGAAGGTTTCTCAGAATCTTTTCCTTCCTTTTTACTCGGATAGGATTTCGGAGAGCCTTCCCGGTCGTATCTTACTACGCACTGGCGTCCTTTGATGAAGGCATCCCTCAGAGCGTAAATAACATCCTGAGCGACATTCTCATCAACTTCAACAAGCGAGAATCTGTCTGCAATATCAATTGAACCGATCAACTTAGAAGGTATTCCGGCTTCATTAGCGATCGCGCCGACAAGGTCCTGAGGACGGACTCCGGCATCACGACCGGCTCCGATGAAAAGACGCACCATACCTTGAGAGAGCTCGCGTGGACCTCTCTCTTTGCGCGTACGTTCGCCTCTTTCACCTCTGTCGCGTCGGTCTTCTCGAGGCGCTTTCTTCCAAGAAAGATCATCAGGAAGTTCGATTTCGGATACATCCTTCCAATTTGCTTCATTCGCAAATTTCACGGCTGCAGCGGCCACGTCGAGGATATCAAATTCGTCTGCGAGGTTTTCAACGACAGAGCGATACTTGCCTAAGTCGGACTCATTAACCAGAATTTCGTGGATGGAACTTCTTGTAAGATCCAGTCTCTTTGCGTGTACGTCGGTAGCAGTCGGAACGGACAGTAAAGTAATTTTTCTCTTTGTTAAGCGTTCAATGTTCTTGAGCAAACGGCTTTCGCGAGGTTCCAAAATCGTAATCGCAGTGCCTTCTCTTCCTGCGCGTCCGGTTCTACCGATACGGTGGACGTAAGTTTCAGCAGAAGACGGAATGCCGAAATTAATAACATGAGTCAGGTGATCAATGTCAATTCCTCGTGCAGCGACGTCGGTTGCGACGATAACGTCAACCTGTTCTGCTCTTGCGCGTTTCATCACGCGGTCGCGCTGTGCCTGGTCTAAGCCGCCATGGAGAGGCTCAACGCTGTAGCCTCTGCCGCGGAGGGATTCAGCAAGCTCATCGACTTCGTTTCGTGTACGTGCGAAAACAATGGCAAGTCGAGGACTTTCAATATCCAAAATTCTGCCCAATGCAGCGGTTTTGTGATTTCGTCCGACGATGTAGGCAGACTGTTTAACCTTCGGCTGTTCTCCTTCCGGAACTTTTTCTTTCGGAATGAGGATATGGAAGGCATCATGCAAATGGTTTTCGGCAATCTTTGCGATTTTCGGCGGCAAGGTGGCTGAGAAAAGTGCGGTCTGACGTTTTTCCGGAAGAGCTGCAAAGATCGCTTCCAGATCTTCCGCAAATCCCATATCCAGCATTTCGTCGGCTTCGTCCAGCACGACCGCTTTAATTTCAGTCAGGTTAAGTGTTCCTCGCCGGATATGGTCAAGAGCTCTGCCAGGTGTTGCTACAACGATCTGAACACCTCTGGAAAGAGCTTTGATTTGGCGAGAGTAATCTTGTCCGCCGTACACCGGCAAAACGTAAACGCCTGAGCTTCTGGCAAAGCTATTGATAGCTTCTGAAACTTGAATACAAAGTTCTCGGGTAGGTGTGAGAATCAGCACCTGAGGTTTGCCGGGCTCGGTATCCAAACAATAACGCTGAATCAGCGGAAGAGAGAAGGCAGCAGTTTTTCCGGTACCGGTGGCAGCCTGACCCAGAACGTCTCTCCCTTCTAAAAGAACAGGGATAGCTTTCGTTTGAATTGGGGTCGGTTCTTCAAAACCTAATGAAGAAAGGGAATTAACAAGATTTTCTGAGAGCCCTAACTCTAAAAAAGGATTGGCGGACAATTATCTACTCCGAACTTGTGCATTATTAAGTGACTGCACATTATGGATAAAAAATACGCCGCAGACTTCTGCGGCGTACATTTTGAGCAACCTAAAGCTTATTAAATTAAGCCTTTTCTGCGCCTTCCTCAGCGGATTTCTCTGCAGTAGCAGGAACAGCGTCAGCCGGTACGGCAGGAGCTTCGTCAGAGGTGCTTTCTTCAGCAACGACAACAGCAGAAGCAACTGTCGGATCTTCTTCAGGCTTCAGGACGGCTGTGACGCCTTCCGGAAGAACGAGGTCAGAAACGTGAACCGGTTTATCAACTGTAAGACCGGAGAGGTCGACTGTGATGAATTCGGGCAGCTGGTCGGGCAAGCAGGAAACCAGAAGCTCTGTGAGAGCGTGGTTAACGTTGGTCTTATCAACTGTAACAGCCGGGGATTTTTCCTCACCGACGAAATGCAGCGGTACATTCATGCGGATCTGTTCATCAGCGGAAATACGCTGGAAGTCGATATGCAGAACCTGCGGTTTGTACGGATGCATTTGGAAAGAACGAAGCAGGACACGTTCGGACTTACCATCGAGGACCATCTCAAGGATGGAGGCATGGAATTTTTCCTTGCGGAGAGCGTGGAAAATTTCGTTGTGATCAAGTTCGATAGGGGTAGCAGCAACCTTACCACCGTAGACGATGCCAGGAAGCTTTTCCGCACGGCGAAGGCGGCGGCTCGCACCCGTACCTTGCGCTTTACGTGTGACAGCAGTGAATTTCATTTAAATAAACTCCAAAAATAAAACTGTCAGCCGCGACCAGCCGACAGTGGGGTATCTATTCGGCAAACAAACTGCTTACCGAGGACTCGCAAGCAATGCGAGAAATTGTTTCGCCCAGAAGAGAAGAGCAGGACAACTGTCTGATCTTCGGGCAGTCAAGTGCATCTTGACGAAGCGGGATTGTATCAGTAACGACCACTTCATCGAGAGCAGAATTTGTAATTTTTTCTACGGCGTTGCCGGAGAAAACGGGGTGTGTTGCGTAAGCAAGCACTCTCTTGGCGCCGCGGGCTTTAAGAGCATCTGCAGCATGGCAAAGGGTTCCCGCAGTATCAACGATGTCATCGACGATCACGCAAGTGCGACCTTCGATTTCTCCGATGATGTTCATTACTTCAGATACGTTGGCTCTGGGACGGCGCTTATCAATAATTGCGAGATCGCACTCCATGCGTTTGGCGACGGCACGTGCGCGAACGACACCGCCGACGTCCGGAGATACGACAACCAAATCAGAATAGTTATGCTTCCACAAATCGCCTAAAAGGATCGGGCTGGCATAAATATTGTCTACCGGAACATCAAAGAAGCCCTGGATCTGGTCCGCATGAAGGTCCATCGTCAGAACTCGGTCGATGCCTGCAGCCTGGAGCATATTGGCAACAACTTTCGCGCTGATAGCTACACGAGTTGAGCGGGGACGTCTGTCCTGGCGTGCATAGCCATAGTAAGGAATAACTGCAGTAATACGAGCGGCGGAAGCTCTGCGGAGCGCGTCGACCATAATGACTAATTCCATCAAATTGTCATTTGTCGGCTGGCAAGTAGGTTGGATGATGAAAACGTCGCGGCCGCGAACATTTTCATTTAATTCGACCTGAACTTCCCCGTCAGAGAAGCGGCTGACCGTTGCACGGCCAAGAGGAATATTGAGGTGTTGAACTACAGCTTGTGCTAATTTCGGGTTAGCGTTGCCTGAAAAGACCATCAGGCTGTCTGGAACCATTTGGACCATGATTGTGCTCGATCAACTGAGTGAAAAAACGCAAAAATAAAAGACGAGAAGCTCGTCCGAAAATTGGCAGGGGAGGAAGGAGTCGAACCTTCGCGTGCCGGGATCAAAACCCGGGGCCTTAACCACTTGGCTACTCCCCTACGTACAGCAGACCTAAATCAGACCCAGTCGTAAAGCGGGTGAAATTTAAGACTCCTGAATGCCCATTGTCTCCAACCTATGGGTAGATTAGAAATCAAACGCACTTCTGCGCCCGATTTTACCGCGTAAAACACTGCTGAACCTGAGCCGGTCATTCGGGCTTTTCCTAACTGCTTCAAGCAGTTAATCGCCTCTTTCACTGAAGGACAGATATCTGCCGCCACAGGTTCGAGATCGTTGTGCCCGAAATCTAGCGGCAGGCGAAGCAAAGCCGCGCTAGAGGAATTCGTAATTCTGATGGAATCCGTGTTTCTTGTCAAATTAGGACTTTTGAACACTTCAGCGGTAGGAACACTCATGCCGGGAAAAACAACAGCCCCCTCGAAATCGTCAATAACGACAGGCCTCAGGACTTCTCCGACACCTTCAGCAAAAGCTGTCTGTCCGAAGATAAAAAAGGGGACATCAGCCCCAAGCGTGACAGCCAGATTTAAAAGTTCGTTACGCTTTTTGTTGATGTTCCACAATCTATTGAGCGCAATCAGACAAGTCGCTGCGTCGGAGGAGCCTCCGCCCATGCCCGCTCCGTCGGGTATGTTCTTGCGGACAGTAATGCGGACGCCCAAATTCGGGGCAAATTGCTGCATGAGCTTTGCTGCTCTATAACAGAGATCTTTTTCCAAGGCCCAGCGGGTGTCACCTTCTCGAATGATTTTGGGTTCATTGAGAACTTCAAAATCAAGATAATCGCACAAGTCGATCATGCTGAAGACAGATTCCAGCAGGTGCATACCGTCCGGTTTTCTGCCGACGACATGCAAAAACAAATTAAGCTTTGCTGGGGCGGGCAGATTCAAGCAGCATTTCACGGCTCTCTCCTTGGCAGGATTGTCAGCGTCACTCGAGAATCGGTCGAGGGTACGTAGCCTTCGGCTCTAATGCGCAGCGCTCCTCCCTTATCTTCGGATTTCACATTCCAGTCGTAGGAATTGAAGTCATCCGCGTTTTTATCGTTTTTAAGCCAAGCCAGAAGGCGGTCGAGACTTAAAGGTATTCCAATGACCTGATTAACCAGGGCAGATGAATTTCGTGCCTTGTAAGTTTCATTATCGGAGTTAACCAGTGTGCATTCTTCCGGCGTTTCTTCGATGGAGGCGATTTTGGTTCCGAAAGGTCCGTTTATGTTCAGAACCTTTTTCTCAGGCAAAACGATCAGCCGAAAAGATCCGCTGTGTCTGTCCACCGAGATTCCGGATTTAGAGGCAACCGAGAATCGTCCCGTCCACACCTCTGCATTTTGAGGGATGAGAGTAGTACAGGAGCACAGTACAAGAAGGCAGAGAAGCGCTAGGAAATTAATTTTGCGCATTTGGCATCTTTAGGCATTTTTTCAATGTGGTGAGCTCTGTCGCATCAGGCCAAAGCTTTTCGGCTTCTTTCAGAACTTCGGCAGCTTTGCGTTTATTGCCTTGTGCCCAATAAACCTCAGCAAGGTGCAGATAAATATCGAGCTCTTTCTGAAGTTTTAATGCATCGTTCAAATACTCAACTGCTTTAGCGTATTTTTTCTGCTTGAAGGCCAGCCAGCCTTTGGAGTCCAGAATGTACGGATTCCTCGGATCAAGCTGATAAGCCTGGTTGATGTACCGTTCTGCCTCCTTGATGCGTTTAGTCTGCTCTAAGAGCGTGTAACCAAGCGAGTTATAAGCGTTGGCAAAGCCCGGATCGATTTCTATGGCTTTCTTTAAGTGGAATTCCGCCGTTTTAATGTCGTCAAGCCGCTCGGCAAGCAGGGCAGCTTCGTAATGAAGCGTGGTGATTAGCGAAGCATTCAGGGCATCAAAAGCGGCTTTCTCTCCATTTGTTTCCAGAAGGATGCGTGCCTTAAACAACGCTGCTTCCTCGACGATGGCAGGTTCCTGATCCTCTTTTATCGTCTTGAGCGCTTTCAGGGCGTCATCCCATTTAGATTCTCGAGAATAAATATTTGCCGTCTGAAGTGCTGAGGCAGCCGATAACTTTCCTTTGACTTTAGAAGCGTAGTCCAAAGCTTTTGGCAGCTCTTTTTCATCAGCGGCAATATCACTCAGCAGCAGATAGGCGCGTGAGAGATTTTCATCGTCCGGATTGTTTTTCAGGCGTTCTACGACAGACTCAAGAATGGATTTTGCCTTCTTGGTGTCGGAAATTTGCACATAGCTAATTGCAAGGGCAATCAGGTAGCGATCATCATCCCTGTATTCCCTTTCCAAAGAGTCTAGAGCAGAGAAATTTTTTGTCTGGAAAAGCAGCTGTGAATAGGCGTCGCGAATACGAACGGCTTTCGGATTTTTCTTTAAGTACCGAGCTAAGATTTGCTCAGCCTCTTTTGGATTGGTCCGAAGCAGGGCACTTCCGTAAGTTAAAGCGGTTTCTTCATTCTCAGCGAGTTTGAAAGCGTTTTTAGAGTATTTTTCCGCGGCGGCTACGTTGCCGTTTAAAGCCTCTAACCGAGCCAACCCAAGCTGAGTTTGATAGAGTTTGGAATACTTTCCGGTAACCGTTCGGAAAAAGGATAAAGCCTTTGCCTTGTCCTTCATTAAAGCCAGCTGGGTCTGGAGTTTAATAATCTCAGCTCCTCTGTCTTTAGATTTAGCTAAGAAGGCCCCGGCGGTCCCGGCGACTTTATCCAGCTCGTTGGAAACAATGCCGCTGGCAATAAATGCTTCCTGGGCTTTGGGGTTGTCAGGAGAGAGCTTGATCCACTCGGAGACGGCTTTTTGGAATTCTTTCGGAGCGTTTAAGGCAAGCGCGATTTGTGCAGCGCGCTCGGCAATTCTCGGATCGCCGGTTTCTTCAGCGAGCGTAAGGTAGGTCTGGTAAGCCGCACCGGGCTGACCTCTCTGGAGGGCAATTTCGCTTGCGATAAGCTGAAAAAGAATGCGGCTCGTCAGATTGACTTCGGGGATTGACGGGTCGGCAGACGCACTCTCATTTTCTTTGGCGGCAGATTGTTCTGCCGTAGTCTTCGCAGGGGCGGCCGCCTGAGGTGTCGCTGCGGAATGTTCTGCGGCAATCGTTCGGTTCCCGGACAAAGGAACACCAAGCGCGATTAATAACGCCGAAACGAGAATAAATTTCAATTTGCCGGACACACCAAACACCATTTCTCAGAAAGAAGTTATTGATTCGGGAAGTGTAGCCGAAACAAAAGAAGGCTAGCCTTTTCGCTGCAGCTTTGTTCCCAAAAAGCAAAGAACTCGCCTCCGTTGAGAGGCGAGTTCAGATCGGCTAATAAAAAAGCTGTTAGGAAGCCGTGCGCTTCGGAAGAAGCGGCTTAGTCTGACCTTCTAAACCGACGAGCGAGAGAACCGTCATGAGGGCTAACTGCGGGCCGAGGTAAGAATCGGTCGAGTCATACCATTCCGTCAGGCTGTGGTTGTGTCCTTCGGATCCGCCGCCACCGATCGTGGTTGCGGGGATGCCTAGGCTAAGCGGAACATTTTGATCGGTACTTGCGCAGTCATAGGAGCGTAGCTCAATGCCGACGGCCTTCATTGCGCCGCGTGCGGCTAAAAGGACAGGGCTGGAGTCGGGCTGGTCTCCGGCAGGACGATGTCCGATCGGATCAATAATGACTTTAATCTTATTTTCTTCGGAAGCGTTCCATCGTTTGTTTTCTTCTTCGCAAGCTTCGGTCAGAAGCGGAAGGACCTGATCGACAATTTTGTTCAATTCATCATTGTTGATTGAGCGAGTGTCGATTTCCATCGTGGCTTTTGCAGCGATGGAGTTAACAGTAGAACCTCCGACGACGGTACCGACAGTGAAAGTCGTTTTCGGAGTCTCAGGGACATTGAGGTCGGCAATTTTTGCAATGGCACGGCCTAATGCATGCGTGGCACTGGGGATTCCGAATGCGGCCCAGCTGTGACCTCCCGGACCTTCGTAGGTGACACGAAAACGGCGGGAACCGGTGGAGCCGTGAAGAAGCTGAGCAACGCAGGCAGAGTCTACGGAAATGAAGCCGTCAATGTGCTCCTCCTTAGAAGAGAACAAGTATTTTCCTCCGCGCAGGTCTCCGTTGCCTTCTTCTCCTACGCTTCCGATAAAGAGCAGATCGCCCTCGGTCTGGATATTGAATTTCTGAAGGGTGCGCAGCACTTCTAATACGACAGCTAAGCCGCGGGCGTCATCCGAAATTCCGGGGGCATAGTATTTTGTTCCTTCCTGTCGAACCTTTACATTTGTTCCGGCAGGGAAGACCGTGTCGAGATGGGCGCCTAAAACTAAACGCGGACCGTTTCCTTTACCCGGACGAGTGCCGATCACATTGCCTTCCTTATCAATGCGAACATTAGTCAGGCCTAGCTCGCGAAGCCTGTCTGCAAAGTAAGCGGCCCTGACTTCTTCATGAAAAGGAGGAGCTTCGATCTCTGTCAGAGCGATCTGGTCAGCCATAGTGAGCTGCTCTTCTTCCTTAATTTGCTTCAGAGCATCTTTGACGACGGGATTGTTTTCCAGGATTTTGAAAGTTTCATTGACACTTTCGGGAAGAGGCGGCAGAACCGGGGCTTCTTTTGGCAATGGACCGGACATGTAAGCTCCTAAAAATAGAGAAATGAGCTTTCGATAATAGCGGTAAGTGGGTGATTTAACAAGAAATATCGCGTTACAAAATCTTCGATCTATTTCTAAATGTTAATTATTTGAAAAATATAAAGAAAATATTAAAAATACGAAGTAAAGAATCGCTTTAATCCCAAAATGAATTTTTAAGGTTGCGAAACCCTCTCAATTACTCTATCTTGCTCAGACAAACATTTTTAGGAGTAAAACTCATGTCTTTAGTAGGAACACAGCTTCAGCCCTTCAGCGTCGAAGCCTTCCAGGGCTTCGAATTCAAAAAGATCACAGACGCAGACCTGAAAGGCAAATGGTCCGTGGTTTTCTTCTACCCGGCTGACTTCACTTTCGTTTGCCCGACCGAGCTCGAAGATCTGGCTGACAACTATGAAGAGTTCAAGAAGATCGGTTGCGAAATTTATTCCGTTTCTACCGATACACACTTCACACACAAAGCCTGGCACGATTCTTCCGAAGCCATCAAGAAGGTTGAATTCCCGATGCTCGGCGACCCGACAGGTCAGATGACTCGTAACTTCGGTGTCATGATCGAGAGCGCTGGTCTTGCTCAGCGCGGTACTTTCGTGATCAATCCTGAAGGCCGTATCGTCATTTGCGAAATCCATGACGAAGGCATCGGCCGTGACGCTAAAGAGCTTCTCCGTAAGGTTCAGGCCGCTCAGTTCGTGGAAGCCAACCCCGGAATGGTTTGCCCGGCCAAATGGAAACCCGGTCAGAAGACCTTGAAGCCTTCCATTGACTTGGTTGGCAAGATCTAATTCTGAAGTTATTCAGCGTTAAATGAAGAAGGGGCCGCATCTGCGGCCCCTTCGGTGTTAATGCCTCTTTTATTGAACGGTTTTGGCGAGGGCGTCTTTCTCCAGTTGAGCCGCTACGGCCTTGCAGACCTCGCCGTCCTTCCAAGCCCAGGCCCGGAATAAAAACTGGCGGTATTCTTTTTCCTCCGCAGTTTGTTCCGCCTGATTTTCGTCTAGGTTTTGCGCATAAATAAAGTGCAGAACGAAGCCTTCTGCCGTTTCTTCCAAAACAATCTTTAACTGAGACTCAGTCCCCGCAGCCGTTGCATCAATCGTGGTTGTTATGGATTTTTCCGGATCAAGTTCGTGATGTTCAACAATTGTTTGACCGCCGTTTTGTCCGGAAAGTTTGATTTCCAGGTCGATCCTTTCCTTTTCTTCAACGGTTTCACTCTTTAAGGGCTTGCTGTCAAGGAAGAAGTCCAGGTATTCATGTCGATTCAGATAAGCTTTCTTGAGCGCTTCCCAAACCTGTTTACGGGGCACGCCTGCCAATTCAGGATCGATGTCGCACAAGGCGATGCTGTGTTGAAAAACTTCTTTTAAAGCCATGACGTTAATGTTCCTTTTTTGCTGAGAGAGCCGCCTGTTCTTTGCTGCGCTGGATGCGTTTTTCGAGCCAGATACTGTATCGAGACATAATCAGGCTGAACACAAAATAAATGATGGCAATAAATAGGTAGCCTTCCAAGAAGAAGTTGCGCCAATTGGGATCACCCAAAGCAAGACGCAGGCTGCCGGTTAAGTCATACATGGAGACGATTGTCACCAGCGACGTATCCATGAACGTCGAAAGAAGATTGTTCACGAACGCAGGTATGACGGTGACCAATGCCTGCGGGAGAATAACCGAAGTGTAGATTTGGTACTTAGAGAGCCCCAAGGATGCGGCCGCTTCATATTGTCCTTTTGGAATCGTCTGAAGTCCGCCTCGAATGGTCTCAGCCATGTAAGCCGCCTGGAAAAGAACGATACCGATCACAATTCGCCAAAATGCATCGATCCTAAAACCGGGCGGAAGGATCAGCGGAAAAATAAAGGATGCGACAAATAAAACAGTAATTAGAGGGACTCCGCGCACGAGCTCAATGTAACCGATGCAGAGCATTCGGATCGCAGACATTTTGGAGCGTCGTCCGAGTGCCAGCAGGATGCCTAACGGCGTAGAGGCCGTCATGCCGAAGAGCGTCAGGATAATAGTCAGCGGCAGACCGCCCCAGTAGTCTGGGTCGATTTTTGACAGACCGAAGCAGCCGCCCAGCATCAGAACGAAAAATGAGCCTAAGGCGAGGACCCAGCCCGCGGTCAGAATTTTGCAGCCGGTGCGGTTCCAAAGCTGAGGAAAGGCCGAGATGATCAGCATCAGGATGACGCCGCCGGTCGCTGCCGCGGCTCTCCACTGCTCGTCATAAGGGAAGCGACCGAATAAAATCAGGCGCCACTTCTCTGTCACGAAGCCCCAGCAGGCGCCGTCGTGGTTATTCATACAAGCTTTAAAGTCAGCTCTGAAAATGGCATCTGAAACGCCCCATCTCCAGGCATACCATCCCGCAGCTCCGATTAAGAGGAACAAACCGATAGTAACGACGGACGCAATCGGAGAGTAAAAAAACGACCTCCACAGATT
>ERZ791610.846-NODE-846-length-15693-cov-17.704822_pt1 | contig 15693 bp, 9 predicted proteins | sample MGYA00510061_ERZ791610 | MGnify/ENA primary metagenome ERZ791610 (study PRJEB30046, sample SAMN00791922) | human gut metagenome | study: EMG produced TPA metagenomics assembly of the A metagenome-wide association study of gut microbiota in type 2... | reverse complement strand
CCCCCACGCCTTCAATACTATCTGAAGTTTTTCCTGTTCGACATGACCAATTCCCTGCGGTCCCCCTCTGAAGAATAAAAACATACCATTGTCCCTCCATCCACTTCTCATCATATAAAATCCCGCATAATTCAAAAATGTCGTACTAGGTAATTCCTCACCTTCTTTCCCATCCGATACTACCCATGCCAATACCGGATCATAACCAATCTTCAACCCTTCTTTTGATATCTCTTTAATCTTTTTCAAACTTGAATCGTTAGTCCTCACATGGTCTCCCCATTGATCCATAAGTAAGACTGGCGCCCGATACATATCCAACAATCTGGATGTAAATGACTCCGGTAATCTGATATCATTTATTTTTGCAATATCATACAATTGTTTATAGGTAGCTACCACCCCATAGTGATAACTAGGCGATAATTCGGCCTGCAACCCGTCAGGAGGCACAACTTTCTTTATTTCATCCACATACCTATTCATTGCGACTGTACGCCATTCTTCTGCTTTTGCAAATTCCTGAAATACACAACCCATGGTAAATAATGCCGCACACTCTGTCGTCACGTGATTTCCCGTACGCTCAAAATCCCTTAACAGTGTATTTTTAAGATGCTCTGCATGTTCATAAATCAACTTTAAATAAAGCGTATTGTCTTCTGCAGTAAATCGTGCAGAATTCCTAAAAGTCAAATATGTATTAAGCCATGTCCGTATTCTTATTGCTGTATCTAAAGTTCTCCAAATAGGTTTCACTGTCAAAGGATTATCTTTCGCAAAGTCATACATAAACCACCTCCACTTCTCCAGATACTTTTCGTTTCCTGTCTTTTTATATGCTACTACAAGTTTATTTAAAAAATTGATTCGCGAAACACAACTATAAGTCCATTCAACAGTATAATTGGGGTCACCGCTTTCCCTAGGATTAAATAGCCAGTCGAAATGTTCTCCCATATATACCCTTCCCTCTACATAAGGTCGTTTCAAATTTATATCATCATAAATATAATGCATACAAACACTATCAGCTGCAATATCTGTTTCGTCTGATAGTCGCTCAGCTACAAATGGTTCCATGAACCATTTTCCACCACCAGCCAACCTTTTATATTGAAGCAAAAGAAATTTAGCTGCCGAATAGTCGCCTTTTTCCACACTGTTCCTCACATTCAGCATATCCGGGATATCAAGTCTGAGTGAACTAAAAAAGAGAGAATCGGAAGGCAACCAGTCATGACTATATATTTTGTATGGAAGACAAACTCCCATACAAAATATTAGAACCAATACTTTATTCTTCATTTTTACAAGTTAGGATATTTAGACATCTTACGATCGGTAACTCTCATTAATGTTGCAAACGTCCACCCATGATGAGATACCCTGTTTCCTTTATAACCTCCCAAAACTGGTTGAAAACTACCGACAAATGATTTATACTCATCATCAAAATAGTCATTCATAGCCTCATACAAATCAGTAGGAGCATCTTTACTCCTTACCTTATCTGTTGTAAAAGTCCAATGTGGCCATTCTGTGCGATTTAACTCATAATAAAGTAAGTAATCCAATGCCTTTTTTAATGATTTTTCTCCTGACTGCCATGTAAACAAATTCGTTTCAATCGTATTATATGCTAATTGAGCAGACAATGTTATGGGCGTCAGCGCATAATAAGTATACCATAACCCATTAGCTTCTCTTCTTGTTTCATTAGGCATTGCTCCATCAGCCGATATACATTTAGGAAGACGTGCCGGTATTCTATCCAGTTCTTCCTTAACTTTATCGTTCAATTCTAAAATATGATAAGCCATAGCAGTGGCAAAAAGTCCCCAATCTCCCCAATTATTAGATTTGGTTCTGATTAATCGGAATGATTGTGGCAAAGCCACAGATTGTATCCACGTTTTGAAGGCTGTTTTTTCTGTAACAGCCCAAATATCTTGTCCCAGCAACAAATCTGCCGCAATCATCATCTGTGAAATCAAGTTTGCAGCAGTGAGTACCGTCCCTGTATCATTGCCATCTTTATCATTCTCTGTTATAGTTTTATTTATCGCAGCCCATGCATTCAAAAAGTAAATAGCTTTATTTCCATATTTCTTATCACCGTTCAATGCATATGCTAAAGCATTGGCATATGCCGCATGGCTATCAAGAGCCAAACCTTGCTTAGCATCAATATTCTCATCCTGTCCACCATAAAAAGCAGGAGTATGAAAATCTTCCACAGCCTCATGTTCTCTATCCTGATAAAAATCAGCTAACTCGATAAGTTTATTATAAGCGCTTTTCCAAGGTTCTTCTTTTTTATTGATTTTTCCGGCAACAAATTCAATCTGAGCCTGTGTATGGAATCTAGGAAATTGCGTACTTTGAGAAATTGGTATAATTAAGTCATTTTCACCCGGTTCCTCAGGCTCCTCCGGTTCCTCAGGTTTGGGTTCTTCAGCATTTGCATACTCTTCTATCACAGGAACTTTAAATTCAGCACAAGATTCAAAACTAAACGTTAACACTACGATGAGTAGTAGATTTATATAAAAATGTATTGTTTTCATATACAGTATTATTTATAAGTTAAAAATGTAGTTGCTTTACAGCTTTTATTCACAGAAAAACGTATCCACCTTGCCTGGAAGCTATCTGGAAATTTAAAATTAAACGATTTGCCTGCTTCCACCTTTATCTTTTTGTAAGTTATCCATTCTCCATGTCCGATAGGATTTACTTCTAAGGTAAATGTCACATCCGAATTGTGATTATGAGAAAGAACCAATTCTTTTTTATCATAGAAGCCTATTAAATAAGGATCAGAATATTCGTCTGCACTAACTTGTGCATTTTTCCATGGACCGCCATGTCCAACAGGCTTTCCAAGTGTCCAAAGATCATCTATCGTTCCGGCCCATAGCATTGCCTTGCCATCCGATGAACATATGACATGGGGATTGTTTTGAACCTCATATGGATTCAATCCACTCATAACCAGTAATCCCCTGTATGATGCATAGTCATGAATACGAAAATTGTGAGAAGATATCGGACGTATCTTAGCAAATCCATCTGCATTCTCTGCCGGTAATTCAAAGAAGGTCCCCATACAGTTAAAAAGATCACGTTCGGTGGCTACCTCACGACAAATGCGCAAAGTTCCGGCATCAGTCAGTGGCTTATAAGCTTCATTGCCTAAAGGCAGACGCCAACGACGATTATTGTCATCAACAATGAGCACAGAGGATTCTTCGATTGAAATCACATTCTGAGGTATGGCAAAACGGGTACGGATAAAGTTTTCGGTTTTCACATCCACTTTTTTCTCTAAACTCATATTACCATCCAATTCGTAATATCCCGATTCTACAAATTTATCTCCATGAAATGTTCCGGCCAACACACCTAATACCCGACGATTATCTCCCAAACCGTACAAAAGAGCTCCAGCAGATGTATTATCATTTATTACTGAAATTCCCTCAAAGCTATCATTATTCTCCATACTACGTTCATTCCCCGTATATGCAAATTCTAAGCTCAATATTACAGATTTATCAGGGGTGGCACGTATCCACTCTCCCTTTTCCGAGTCTGTAAACTCTACAAAAACAGACTGTCCGGCAGGTACATTAACCGTCTTCAGTTTCTGCCATTGATTATTACCTTTTTCATCTACTTCCAATAATATATTTACAGAAACTTTTCCCGAGTTTCGGAGCCATGCACATCTTTTCTCCCAACCTGCAAATAGAAAAGGCTCTGAAACTTCACCACTCTTCACCAAATCATCAATCCATACTGCGCCTATTGCAGTTGTACTACCCAGTTTATCAGGTTTATCGACATCAGTAAACCAAAGATTAGAATTTGATTGTCCGGGACCTTCAATATCTCCCTTCACCGTACGCTTATTTAGAAATTCCTTATGAGCAGAGTCATCACAACCAAAAACAAGTTTATCATTCCAACGTGTAAAATCTCCGATAACCTTCAAATAAGCCGACCGAGGACGTATACCTACCGTTTGATCCGCAGAAAATGTTTTTGGGAATCGCCAAAACATTCCATGCATAGTCATCAAATAGTCAGGATTATCATTTGTCCCTACATTTCTTATTCTTGGCCATTCAGTATTCCAGCCATGCGCACCATCATAACTATTGCTTGCTTTTGGCAAACGGTAAAATGCCCATGTACCTTTATCTCTCACCCCAACCAATATGGAGCGGGAATCCCAGCCTGTCACCCAAATCGGATCTGCTTCCGGATTTGCACTACCATAAATACCTCCGGGGCCACTAACTTCAGTAAACTGATTACGACGAACCAACTTCCAATTCTCCCCATCCCATTCGCATAATCCTCCGGAAGTGAGATTAAAATCGGTTAATGCCCTTTCATCCGCCTCTCCGTTATTTGAATAAACCACTACTCCTTGCCCCGAATAGAACCCCTTTCCATGTGCTCCAGGCAATAATGGATTAGGTTTATTAGCTTTTGTATCATCTTCATGTGCATTCATCACATTTCCATCCACATATAAAGTTTTCACCGCCAAGGTATTTACATCGACTTCATAAAATCCTTCTTCCATTGTAGCAATATACAGTTTATTAGCCGGATCAGACAAATGACGGGCAATTCCCGTATAACGTCCCGGGTATTCAGTGAGAGGAATAACTCTTACATTGCGCTCTTTATCTATGGCATACGGACCTATGAATAACTGATTACTCTCTTTATGAATAAATCTGTTAGCAGGTGTACCACCAATACTTTCCTCCCTCACTATTTGTTGTAAATCAGAAGTAATTTCATACAATTTATCTGAAGAGCCGTAAGGCAAATGAGGTCCATAAGTAATTACCCATAAACGATCTGCCCAGTTTACAACAGCTCCCGTTCCACATTCACCCTCATTATTATAATAGGCTAAGTGAGGATAAATACCACTGAAACTAGAGTGTATCGGTTCATTCTGTTTACTGCTCTGACATCCAGTCAAGAGACAAACTATTAAAAATAAGTAACCTATTCGTTTCATATTATTCATGTAACTTTAGTTGAGAAAAGTATCTTTTCTAAAACAAAGCATCTTTCCCCAAGAATTAGTTTATCTGTTAATAATTAGGATTTTGATTTAAGTTAGAATTTACAAGAAGCTCACTACTAGGGATCGGCCACAAATACTGCCGTTCTTTATTGAAACTTCTTTCCCCCAATATTTTACAATCATTAAGCATTGAAGTATAATCGGGGATACCATTTTCATCAATAGTAGGAGTTCCCGGAAAGGGCCATTTCTTTCTATCTTGATTAACAGCGTCAGGCATACCCAATACAGGTTTAGTCAATGCATCCTCTGCTATTCTCCAACGAATTAGGTCCATATACCTCAAGCCTTCTTTTACGAATTCAACTCTCCGTTCTCTTTTTATTATTGTACGAAGTTGTTCTACATTGGTTGTTACAACCTTTGGATAATCAGTAGCTTCCACAGTTGTCTTATAAGCTCTAGCCCGAACTTTATTTATAGCCTCCAAAACTGATGAGTCTACTTCGCCCAGTTCTATCTTCGCTTCAGCATATGTCAACAGCATCTCAGCATAACGTATAATTATCAAATCAACATCATCGACCTTTCTATCAGCCATCGTCTGATCATATCCTTTTTTCCATACAAATCCGGTATAGCTTGCATAAGAATCTTTTCCTCTCGAATCCTTATTATCAACTAATTTATTGTCTTTATAACTCCTCACCTTAAGAGTGTCCGGATGAGGCTGATATCGGAATTGAAGCCAGTCAGAACCATGTTTCACGATTGTTTCAATCAATCTCGGGTCTCTATTATCAAATGGCTTCTGAGGATTGTAAAGAGGCGATTTATCTATAGGCAAACCATCGGTACATTCGTAGGAATCTATAAGTTCTCGAGTAGGCATCACCGAACATGTAAATCCAGCCGTACGTGTGAGATAACGCCCCAACACCGTAGCTCCCGCGTTCACTACCCCGTATGTTTCTGACCGAGGATTACTCATTATTATTTCTTTATTATTTTGTCCTTCCGACAGAAACAGCGTCCTGTAATCAGGATGCAATTGATAAATCCCTTTTTTCTCCAGTTCCATAACTGCGCTTGCTGCAGTTTTAGCTATTTCCCATTCGCCTGCATACAATGCCGTTCGTGCTTTTACAGCTAATGCTGCTCCTTTGGTAAACCGTTGTTGTTGATTCGTAGCATATGTTTCCGGAAGATTGTTTGCCGCCCAACCTAACTCATCATATACAAAATCCAAGATTTTATTCTTACTAGTTCTTCCCATTTTGTATGAATCTTCTAAGCTTATATAGTTGGTGAGAAATGGTAAATCACCAAAATGATTAACTAATACAGAATATTGATATGCTCTGATAAAGCGAGCTTCCGCTTCAAGCCGGGTCATGACATCAGGATCAGTATTGTCTTTAGCCTGGTCTTTATAAAGCATAAAACTATTTACTCTCGCTATAGCTTTGTAACTATTGGTCCATAAATCGGCAGAACCTGTCCAATCACTATTTATAGTTCCCGTCACCACAGCATTACTAATGGTACGAGTAGTCATATTATCGGTCATTAATTCATCATCTACCGAATAAAAAGGAGAGCGATATAAATCATTGATCGCCATTTCCAGTTCTTGTTGATTAGAATAAAAATTGCCGGTAGAAGATTCGGACAATGGATTCAAATCCAGATTATTACATGACGTTAGAATCAATGCCATCATCCATACTGAAAATATTCTTATCTTTTCCATATTCATGTGTATTTTAAAAATTAAGATTGAAACCTCCCATAAAAGTAGTAACAATAGGATAACCAGTTGCAGACGATTCCGGGTCCCAGCCCTTCGGATACTTATTTATGGACAACAAATCGTTTATACTTACATAAGCCCTTATATTTTTAATATACTGGCTTAACATTCTTCCAACAGGTATTCTATATCCCACAGTTATGTTCTTTAACCGAAAATAAGAGCCATCTATCAGCCAGAAATCCGACATCGTATAATTATTTGTGGCACTAGATGTTGACAAGCGAGGATATCGGGCAGCCATATTCTGCTCTACGGAATTGTTACGACTCCAAAACTTTCCATCAATTATTTTAGGAACATTTCCGATTCCCGACTCCATAAATGGTTGAACCTGAACATTAGACAGTCGGGACTTCATTTTTCCCACGCCTTGAAATGCCAACGATATATCTAAATCTTTATAACCTAATGATATATTGCCCCCATACGTATATCGAGGAAGAGAACCACCCAGCAATACTTTATCATAATCAGATATTATCCCATCAGGAACTCCGTCAGGACCACTAATATCTTCATAACAGATATCACCTATCTGAACAGACGAATTCATCTTCGGAAGATTATCCACTTGTTGTTGATTTTGATAAATTCCTTTTGCACGGTATCCGTACCACTCGTCAAACTCTCCTCCTTCTATTTTTGCAAGATTCCCTTTTTGTTGAGTTCCTTTCAAGTCATCAATTACAGTCTTTGCATCCGATATATTAAAAGAAAATGAATATTTAAAATCTCCAATCTGTTCTCTCCACGACGCTTCAAGTTCCCAGCCTTTAGTACTTATTTCTCCTGCATTCTGGTTAGGGTTTGCATATCCAAGATAACTCGGAATATCCAATTTAAGAAGAATATTTTTAGTCCTCTTCTTATAATAGTCTGCCGTTAATTTTAATCTCTCATTAAAAAACATCATGTCTACTCCTATGTCATAAGATTCTGTCGTTTCCCATGTGATATCCCGAATAGCATAAATCGTCTGAGCACCAGTTTTGCTTGATACAATTTCTCCATTTTGCCAAAAAAGAGCATCATTATGAGTTATTGCCGCCTGATATGGATAATCTCCTATCCTCTCATTCCCTACTTGCCCCCATGATCCTCTTAATTTAAGATAGGACATGAATGAAATATTCTTCATAAACTTTTCTTCTGATATAATCCATCCTGCAGAAAAAGAGGGAAAAAACGCCCACCTCGAATCTTTATGAAAACGAGAAGAGCCATCATAGCGGGCATTTGCCTGAAGATAATATTTATTCTTATAATTATAATTGATACGCCCAAAGTAAGACCTTAAAGCTGACTCCGAAGCAGAGCCGCTATTATCTCTCAAATCTTCCGCTCCCAAATCAAGATATGGAAATTCTGTAATCAAAAATCCTTCACGTGACGCTTTCAATGCTTCAGATTTTATTGTATTTTCTTCGTATCCCAACAAGAAGTCTAAATTATGCACTTTGGCAAATGTCTTTTTGTAATTAGCCAAGAACTGGCCATTAAAAACAGTACCATCAGCCCTTGTTTCATTTAGAGTCGTTTTTGGACGACTAGTGTATAGAACTCTGGAAGGATCGTTCTTATCTGTATACTCAACAACTTTGGCAAAGGCCTTAAATTTATTAAAGTTCAACGTAGGAGCAAGTACAGCTTTCAATGACAACCCTTCCAATGGCTTAAAATCTAAAACAAAACGACCTACTAACTGATTGTATATTTTTTCATTTACTCCCCCATCATTCACCTCTGCCAATATATTCGAACCATCTTTTCCCAAAGCATAACGACCATCATCATACCTATCATCATATATCCCTGGCATTACCCGAGCCATATAAGCCACACTTCTTGAAGAAATATAGCTATCTGCCGGAGATTTGTTGTTCGACCTTTTAAATGATACATCCAAATTTGCAGAAAGCATCTTATGCAAACGAATATCATTATTCACACGAAACATGTAGCGTTTATAGCCACTATTAGTATATAAACCATCTATATCGACATATCCTAACGAAGCCTTTGTCTTCACTTTATCCGTCCCCACAGTCATAGTAAACTCATGCCGATGCCTGGGAGCCTGTTTCTTATAAATAACATCTTGCCAATCCGTGGCAGGATAAGAGTCCGGATCCTGCAAATGATTATTCCAATAACTGTTAATAAAATCGGAACCATATACCGAGGAACCTCCATCATTCATCTGCCTTTCATCTACTAACTGCATATAACGTACAACATCTACATACTCAGGCATCTCTGTCGGTTTTTCAATACCAAATTCATAGTTATAATTGAAAGTAGCCTGCCCTGATTTTGCCCGTTTAGTTGTGACTAATATAACCCCAGCAGCAGCACGAGAACCATATATAGAACTGGCAGCAGCGTCTTTAAGAACTGAGATATTCTCTATATCATTAGGATTTATATTATTAATATCATCGGTCGGTATACCATCAACTATAATAAGAGCATCATTGTTTCCAATAGTCGTATTCCCACGTACCCGAATCGTTCCACCACTACCTGGAGCTCCTGAATTACGAGTTACATTCAATCCGGCAACCGCACCTTGCAATGCATTCGAAATCTGTACAGCCTGTCGGTTCTCTATCATCTCACCACTTACAATACCAACAGCACCGGTAAGATCTTTCTTGGTACTTGTTCCATAACCGACAACAACGACCTCACTAAGAGTCATTGTATCATCAATCAGCTTTATGTTCAAATAGTTCTTGTCTGCAGTAACGATTTGCGATTTAAAACCAATGAAGGAAATTTGTATAGAACTTCCCAAAGTAGCGTTAATTGCAAATCGTCCGTTTATATCAGTTATTGTACCTATTGATTGACCTATAACACTTATATTAGCACCTATAACAGGCTCTCCTTTTTCATCGTTTACAACACCTGTTATATTCTGAACTCGTTGTTGCACCTTATCAGCCTTACTAATAGACAGCATTATATAATCATTATTAAATTGATATTTTATATTTGTCTTAGCAAAAGCCGCTTCCAGAAAAGTTACAACTTTCCCCGATACATTCTGCATTACTACCGTACGATTTACATCTATTTCCTGGTTGCTGTACACCACCAAATAGTCTGTTTGTTTTTCAATTTCCGATATCAACTGCGCTATAGACAAAGACTTAGATGCAACTTTTATTATAGCATTTTGAGCTTCTGCGTTTACCGCCATTAGTTGGAAGGTACACACAAATAAGAAAAAGAATGAGATTTTCATAATTCTAAAATAATCTTTAATGCATTGGTTTTTGACAATAAAGAGTGATAACAAAGGATTTATTTTCATATCTTTGTACAATGTATAAAGTGAATACTAAGTTGACTCATGTGTTTACTTTCATCCGGCGACAAATGGTGGTACATTTGTCGCCTTCATTTTCTAAAGGTCATTAAATTTATGTTTTCATGGCATTCATATTTTTTAAGGATTCGACAATCGTTATTAGTTTAATGTAAAAGTATTCTTCTCTTTATCTTTATTTATTTTAAAGTGGTGAATTTGTTGTATAACTTTCAGTATCTCATCAATGCCATCTCTTTGCCTGAATTTACATGTATATCTGATATCTCTCAATAATTGGTTAGAAACAACAATCTTTACATCATAATACAATTCGAGTTTTTTGGTAATATCAATCAAACGTTCATTATTAAAGCTATATATCCCCTCCTTCCAAAGTAAAGCATCGGGAAATTTTATAAGTTCAACAGTCATTTTCCCATTTTCTACTGTCACCTGCTCATTGGGCTTTAAAACAACCTTCTCAGTACTATTGTCGCAACTCACTTGTACTGCTCCTTCAACCAAACTCGTTCGGGTTATCCCGGTTTCAGGATAACTATATACGTTAAATTTTGTCCCTAGTACTTGCATCTCTGCATTTTGAGCAACTACATAAAATGGTTTCTTTTCATTCTTAGCTATCTCGAAAAAGGCTTCTCCCATAATCTGTACCTTTCGCTCCGATCCGGAAAAATGTGAAGGATAAATTAAAGTAGACTGTGCGTTAAGCCAGACAAGGCTTCCGTCCTGCAGGGTGATACAGGCACGCTGTCCTGCTGGTACATATAATGTATTAGTCTCTGCAAGAAGACTATCATCCAGCAAACTTGAAGAAGTCCATAATGTCAACCAACATGTAGAAACAATCACGAGTATAACAACTGCCGCATATTTCATTAACTTAATCAGAAATTGATGACGTTTTCTTGTTGCAATCCATTGCTTAAAATAACTATATTTATTTTTTCCCTCATCAATATTCTCACCGTACGAAGACAGGTTTATCAAAGCACATAGGTTTTGATACTCGCTAAATTGCTTTTTTAAGATATCATCTTTCCTGATCTCTCGCAGAAGTTCTAGTCTTTCAGCGGCATCCAATTCATTTTGAAAGTATTTCAATATTCGTTCGTCCATCTTTTATTTCTTCTGAGTTCATTATATAAACGAACCAACAGAAAAAATCCGCTAAAAGAAAAAACTTTTTTTTTATTTCAATCATCAATAAAGTAAAAAAAGGAAAAGGGGAAAATAGTCTTTCAGTTCAGTTTTAAGTTTCTTGTAAGCGATTCCCATCTGCGTTTCAACCGTATTTATAGAGATATTTAATTCTGCAGCAATCTCTTTTTGCTTTTTACCCTCGATTTTATTTTTAATAAAAATTTCCCGGCATTTCTCTGGCAGTGCATCAATCGCCTTTGATAAAATTTGTTCTATACTTTCTTCCTCCAAGATGTCCAAGTCTAGATATTCCAATGAGTAATACTTCGCTTGTAAAGTGAGACGGTACTCTTCTTGCAACTTATCCTCAATATCTTTTATTAATATTTTCCGACGTAAAAAATCAACGCATCGATTTTTAATAGCAGTGAAAAGATAAGCTATAATATTAATTGGCAGTTCCAGTATTTCTTTTCGTTCCCAAAGTTCTCCAAAAACATCTTGCACAATGTTTTCGGCATCTTCATCCGATAGAACATATTCCTTAGCAAAATGCTTCATCTTGGAAAAATAAGCAATATAAATTTGCTCAAAATCAACAGGTTGTTTTTCTTGTATCATTCCCATTCAATCAGTTTTATATTGCCAAATATAAGGGAATAAAAGATTCAATGCAACCAAAATAAATATAATTTTAAAACCGATTTATAACACTTAATATTATTCAAATCCCCAGTTTCATATTTCCTCTCCCATTAAACAATCCTTAAACGCCAATATTTTTATTCTTCCCGCCCGAACGAACGATATTCCAGCGGAGTAAGCCCTGTACGTTTCTTGAAAAAAGAGAAAAAATATTCGGTAGACTGGAAACCCAGGAAAAAAGAAATCTCTTTCACGGATTGGGAAGTTCCTACTAACATTTGTTTGGCTTTACGAAGTTTCAATTCCTGGAAATATTTGGCAGGAGCATAACCTGTATACTCCTTGAAAACACGTCGAAACCATGAATAACTGATATTAAGCCGCATCGCCAACTCTTCCGGATCTACATTACCGGAAATATTTTCATTCATGATGATTTTTGCCTGTTCTATCTTCTGATCCACATCACTCATCTCGAAAACTTTATTCTTGGAGACGGAGAGAATCATACCTATCATGTGAAGCACAATCCCGGAAAGGTATTGTTGCGCGGAAATTTTATCCGCTTCAGCTACAGCAAGAGCACGGGAGAACAAGGAAACCAATTCTTCATTAATACCAATTTCCAATATTTGCTGCTCCTGCGACAAAAAAGCATCATTAACGATGGCATCTATCATTGGTCCCTCAAAGCCTATGTAATACTCCGTCCAACCCGTCTGCCGCAACGGACGGTACGTATGCCATTGCCCGGGAAACAACACCATCAACCGGCCTTTACAAACTTGCTTTTCGGAAGTTGAATCGGATGAAAACAAACCGCGCCCCTTCGTAATATAAACTAGCTGGTATTCACGAAGTACTCTTCCCTTTTCCGCATTAAAAAAGTAACCGGAAGGATGTTCTTTCAACGGGTAAGGTGAATCAGGAGGAATAGACTGATAGCCGACGGTATTTACCCATAGACCAAATTTCCGGTCCATGTCATTTACAATCAGATATTTAAATTCTAATCCTAAACTATTATCCTCGATCATATCAGTGTGTTTTCACGTAATTGAGTTGGACAAAAATAGGAATTATTTTTAGAAAACACACGCAAGGGTACAAAAAAACATCCGGAGTGTACCTTTAAGTATCTCCGGATGTTTATACAAAAACTAATTTTATTATGATGAGATTTAGAATGCTTTATGATACAGAGCTTCGATGTCTTCTACTGAAGTCGGACGAGGATTACCACCCGTACAAACATCATTGAAAGCTGCTACAGCCAATGCAGGAATATCTTCTTCCTTCACATTGATTTCATGCAATTTCTGCGGTATATTGATGCTGATAGAGAGTGCTTTCACTGCTTCAATAGCTGCTTTTATTCCCTCTGCTTCACTCATTCCAGTGGTGTCTACTCCCATTGCTTTCGCAATATGGATATATTTTGAAGCTGCCGGAGATTCAGCATTATACTCCATCACATACGGCAACAGCAAAGCATTGGCTACCCCATGAGGAGTATCATAAAATGCACCCAGCGGATGAGCCATCGAGTGAACGATTCCTAAACCAACATTCGAGAATCCCATACCGGCAATATATTGTGCCTGCGACATTGCTTCGCGGGCCGCCACATCCTTGCCGTTATCCACAGCCGCCTTCAAATTCTGTGCAATCATTTCAATCGCCTTCAATTCAAACATATCACTCATAGCCCAAGCACCCGGAGTAATATAACTTTCGATGGCATGAGTCAAGGCATCCATTCCCGTCGCAGCAGTCAGCCCCTTCGGCATGGAGTACATCAACTCAGGATCTACGATAGCCACAGCAGGAATATCGTTCGGGTCTACACACACCATCTTCTTACGTGCATCTTCATCGATAATCACATAATTGATAGTAACTTCGGCAGCCGTTCCGGCAGTAGTAGGCAGTGCGAAAGTAGGTACCGCTTTATGCTTGGTATCAGCCACACCCTCCAAAGACTTCACATCCGCAAAATCCGGGTTGTTCACAACAATACCGATGCCCTTAGCAGTGTCAATAGAAGATCCGCCGCCCAAAGCAACGATAAAGTCTGCACCGGAAGCTTTGTAAGCAGCCACTCCGTTCTGTACATTAGCAATAGTAGGATTGGCTTTTACATCACTATAAAGTTCGTAAGGTATCTGATTGTCGTCAAACACTTTAATGATTTCGGCAGCCACACCAAACTTGATCAGATCCTTATCCGTTACAAAAAAAGCTTTCTTAAAGCCACGTCTGGCTGCTTCTACAGCAATTACACTCCGGCAGCCTGCACCGAAGTAAGAAGTTTCATTTAAAATAATGCGATTCATGGTTGTTTATTGGTTTATTTTATTTAGGAAGATTGAAAGCAACAGTCATTTCCTTCATCTGTTCCTGACTCATACCATCCGGTTCGAAGCCCATGTTCTTGGCTGCAATATAGATCAAAGCAGATTTATTCAACACATCAATCTGGTCGAATGCCTGCATCGCATCGCAATCTACTGCAAATACGCCATGTTTTTCCCACATCACAACGTCGTAATCCTGCAACTCCTTAATGGTAGCTTCCGCCAGTTCTACAGAACTAGGCAATTTATAAGGAATGATACCCAAGCCACGCGGGCAGAATGCCTTTGTTTCGGGAATCATGCTCCACAACATATTGGTAGCCACATCTTTTTCCAGGAACTTCTTACAATGTGTCAGGGCAATCAGCTCAATCGGGTGCGTATGCACAGATGCTTTATAAGGAGAGTTTTTGCTCAACAGGTCATTGTGCACACTCAGGTGAGAAGGCAATTCCGATGTCGGAGCCACCGCCTCATCAGCGATAATCACATAGCTGGCACAGTCATCCAGAATACGGATAACCGAACCATTCTCCATCGGCCAGCGAGCTAAATCACGCATACGCTTATTAGTTCCCTTGCAGTAGAAATAACATCCTTTCAGATAAGGAAGAGTCACACCGATAGATTTTACTTCGCTGATCGGTTTCATCTGACGGATTTCATCGTCTACAAACTCTGTGATATTAATAGTGATATTACCACCGTTACGTTCAGCCCATCCTTTCTGCCACAAATAGCCGGCAACTTCAGCCACCTTATTTACCTCTTTGGCAAGTGCCGGACGATTCTCTAAAATTGATTTCATTATATATATTTTTTAATTGTATACGGATTACATAGATTTCGCCGCAAGTTATAAAAAAACTGCGTAATCTCTGTAATCCGTACCTATAAATTTTAAAACAAATTTGGGAACACTAATGAGAAGATAAGTACGATCAGACCAGCTATCAGCACAGTTATAGTCTTATTTGATACTCCTTTCCATTCCTTCAAAATGATTCCCCAAACATTACTGAAAGTTACATTCAATGCCATCAGTATACACCAGGAAAAAGCCAACAGCACAGGACTTTCTGTCAAGAAACTTTTACCCATTTCCAATCCGAAGAATTGCATATACCACAACACACCTGCCAAGGCGCAGAACACCAGATTATTGCCCCACACTTTTCCTTTGGCATAGTCACCCATTGACTTATTAGCCACATTCTGTTGCAGACAATAAGCGGCATTCGTCAGAAATCCGCCAAGAGTAACCAGGAAGATTACCGGAAGACCGGCATAAAGCCCTTCCACTCCACCGGCTAGAGCCGCATTCTTGATAGGAGTTCCC
>ERZ791610.820-NODE-820-length-16126-cov-2.071309_pt1 | contig 16126 bp, 24 predicted proteins | sample MGYA00510061_ERZ791610 | MGnify/ENA primary metagenome ERZ791610 (study PRJEB30046, sample SAMN00791922) | human gut metagenome | study: EMG produced TPA metagenomics assembly of the A metagenome-wide association study of gut microbiota in type 2... | reverse complement strand
ATTCTTACTTTCAGCTGCGCTCAAGGAAGTGGCTGCACGCATTTTCTGCTTCCGAGGAAGGAAGAGCTAAATCCTTCACATTTCAAGGTAAGCGCTATTTCGGAAGGACTTTGTTTTTAAAGCGAGGAGCCCTATGCGGAGCTGATTCTTTCTCAGAAAAGGATTTTGAGGAGATCGCCCGGGAATGCGAGTCCTTTGTCGGCTTTGACCAAGCATGGAGGAACCTATGAGCACACCTTGTTTTTTACTTCACATCGGCCCGTGCTGTGTTGCCGAAGCCAAAGGCGTCGAAGAACTGGAAAAGCGCCTTCATGCAATTGACTATGAGCTCTGTTGGCTAAAGCAGCTTTCCAAAGGCTATAAGAACGGCGTCTCTCGCGGAGCCATTGCAATCGCAGTGGGTGCAATGCGTTATGTGAAGCTCTTGAATCCTCCCCGCAGCACTCCGGACATTTTGGAGCTGTGGTGCAGAACGTTCAATTTCGACGTTCAGACGATTCTCTACAGAGAAGAAAGGCCTGCAGACGACAAATTCGGATTCCCGGATGTTTTTCCGAAGATGTTTTCGCCAAGAGGCTTTCTTAAATCAGGTTGTCAGACATACGAGGAATTTTGCGCGAAGGCGCTGGTGAGAATCGGCGAGGGTCGAACGATTGAAGTCCCGGACGGAAGTCCGTGGAAAGAGTGGGCCGGCAGCAGTAAAGAACGCTGGGATTGGCTTGGCAGATACTTCGCACTGGCAAAGGAGCCGGGCCATGAAGGCTAAAGAAATCCTAATCCAGGTGGTGGGATTGGTTCTCCTTGGCATCGGTGCGGTTGTGCTTGTCATTCTGGAAATCGCATTCGCCGCAGTACCGGTTGCTTTGTTTATTTGGTTCGTCTATTTGATCCTCAAGTATTTAGGCGTGTTCGGTTAGGCAGTCAGTGGTGTGGATATGAACGCTTTAATTCTCACCGAGCCGTTAAAGGCTTTGGAACCATTCCAGTTCTTCGTATTTGCCTTTGAAAATAACCTTTGTGGCTCCTTCTTTCGCGGCTTCCGCATAGAAAATATTCACAAGCGGTTTTTCTCCGGGATTAACAGTGATGGTTGCCTCAAACGGGTTTGGAAGCTGCTCGCCTGGATGGAAGCGCGTTTCTCCCGGGCGCCAGATCTGTTTGTGTTCCTTGTGAACCCTGTAAAGAACGCCGTTCGTCTCAATCTTGGTAAATCGAGAGGGGAGCGATCCAGCGGAGATTTTCAAAGTAATAAGGCGATAAGTACGGCCGTTCCAAACGAACGGTTCGCTTGCGTCTCCGTTTATGGAAGCGCCCCGATCAAGCTTGTGCTTTTTAGCGAACTCAAAAAGAAAATTCAACATTTTTACGAACATTGCAGCAATGAAACTTTCCATAGCCTTCTCCTTTCGATGATTAAGTTTTGTTTAGCACCTCTATTTTCTCACCGACTGGAGAAGGCCCCTTCCCAAGTAAAAGCTATGACAACTAAAGAAAACCTCTTTGAAATCCTGAACGCCGTCGGCGGCCTCATCTTCCTGACTGTACTGGTGACGGTTTGCCTTGGGTTGGCAGCGGCGCCGGTAGCTCTGTTTATTTGGCTTGTCTCACTAATGCTCAAGTTTTTGGGCGTGTTTGCGTAAAAGTTTCGGTCTTCTCCCGGCGGTTCTCTTTTCGTCATGTTCACCTACGCCGGGAGAAGGCCTCTCAACCAAAGGAAAATTCATGAAACCCGAAAAAGAATTGTTAGGCGTCCTGCTAACGCCTGACCCGAATGGCGTGGCAGCGGGAACGCTCGTCAGAGCGCCCCTGTTGCCCTCGGAAATTAAGAAAATTGTCTGTCCCCAGCAATACACATTTGCTTGGACAGATGAGGAGGTTGATGTATCAGCCACATTGTCGGTCACGGCTATTTACAACGACGAGGCTGACAAGAACCTCTGTAAACGCGTGAGATTTGCAAACCTCAGTTTCCTAGGGAACGTCCTTTTGCTGGGCAGGGACTGTGAATCCAAATATCGCTCTCTAAACACATTGGAAGTTTTGGCCATCGAGAAATTCTGCTCCTCCATTACTAATTGGCCCGATTACTGCAGAGCCGGCAAACCCAAAAAATCTAAAGGCAAAAATCATGGCAAATAAAGAAACGGACATCTTGGCCGTGAAGCTCGTGCCGGGCCCGAACGGCGCCCCGCTGGGCAAAGTCATCCGAGTAAACAACATCAGGGAGGCCGCTGAAAAGTATGTCTCAACAGATTTGAGAGACGTCACCAGCAGGTATATCGATGTGGCATTTGATCTTCCTGTGAGCGCGGTTTTCAGCACACAGAAGGCCGAACGTTCTATTCACTTCGCAAACGTCACACTTCCGGGATCCGTCCTGTTGTTCGACAAGGATGAGGACTGCCGCGTACGGTCGCTCTCCCGGGCGCAAATTCATGCCATTGCGTACTTCTGCGCCTCATTCAGATATTCGGAGGAATAGCCATGAGTAAGCCCGTTTTCAAAATTCTTTTCGGAACCGTCATTGTTGGAAAGGTGAAGGCGAAAGCAGAGTTTGCGGAGCTCCTGGATCGCCTTGAGACCGATCTGTGCAAGTTGTCTTTTATCGCTTCTGTTGCATCTTTGCTCCCTAACGAGGAGTTCGATGAGCTGATGTCAAAAAACATTCCAAAACTCGAATCGCTAAAGAGATTAACTATTCCGACCGAATCTTATGAGTTGTATCGAGCTTGGGTAAAACTCAATGAAAACAGTTCGGTGGCACTTGTCTATTCAGCCGACAACCCGTCCGACTGCTTCACACTCACTGCAGAAGCAGTCGATGGAGAGATTGAGTGCCAGGGCGAAGCCTCAGAAACCTACGAAGCGTTAAAGGAGTTTTATGTGGCCAAAACAAACAAAACGACCGAATCTGCCAAACAGGCCGGCTCAGGCAGTGGAGACTAGGACATGATCATCGAACTAACTCACAAAGAACCGTTTCCGTTTGCCAACCATTACGAGAACTTGTCAAAGAAGCTGTACTTCAAAAAGTATTTCGTGAAGCTGAAGGGTGTCAAAACCATTCAGGTGATGAACCTTGGGGCAAACGTAGAGGCAGACCGCGCCAACCTGTTCAATAGGTGGTATCAGGCAGATCGGGATTACGAGGTCGAGGCTTGGGAACCCATCGAGGGGTACCGAATTGCCGGAGAGCAAGAATGAACTACGGTCCGGTCTCGCAAGAGCAGCTCGAGGCGTTAAGAGCCGCCTCAAGTCAGATTTCCAAAACATGGGACCAACTCGTTGAGCCCATCAAAAAGTTTGGAGAAAAGTACGGGACCGCACAGATCTCTGAATGTGGCGGCTTTATGGACCGGACTCCCGAGGCAGAAGCCAAGTTCCGTAAAGCCCTCGTCAAGGCCGGACTCCTGCACAGCAATATTCAACCGCTCTCGGTGTTTCGCCCGATTCTTTATCCCTACGACTTTTTATTTCCTCCAAAGGAGACGACAAATGGCAAGACAGAAGACAACAGAAGTCAGATCGACAGCACTGAATCTCACGGACAAATTCGAGATTCCGCTTCTCTCGATCGCTATCCAGCACGAGATCAATCGCATCACAGAGACACAGCGCAGAACGAAGGACAGCCGCAAGAAGCTGAATCAAAGCTTCGCACTGGAGACCTACGAAGGAATCCTGAGAGCGATCGAGGAAGCTCAATGAGTAAGGAAGACAAAATCAAGATCAGCGTCGGCGAAGCCTATTGGGTGCTCGGAATGTTCAAAAAACTTGAGAGCATTTGTCTCGAAATCAACAGCCTACCGATGACGCTCCGTCCGGAAATCAAGGATTTCAGAGATCGTCTGAGACAAAGGCTCAGAGAGATGGAAGCCCGGAAACGGGAATCCTAATGAAGTTCGAAGACGAGATTTTAAGTCTGGCCACGCTCGACATGAAAGAGAAGAGAGACAAATTAGATGAAAAGCATAAGCGAAGCAAAGAGAAAAGCACTGGAGAAGCTGGGAATGCATCCGGAGCTGATGGTTTGTCCGGCAACGGGCAGGGAGCTGACAGTGATCAGCTCAGTACATGAGTACGTTAAAGACGGCAAAACAATGAACCTGCTGCACATCTCAGTATCGCTCAAAAACCGAAATCCCAATTGGGATGAGATGTGCTTTGTCAAAGAAAAGCTGCTGGGCGACGAGATGCCGGCGGTCCAATTCCATCCGCCGCGCTCTGAGTACGTCAATGAGCACGAGCATTGTCTGCACATTTGGGCATCCGAAGATTTTTCCGAGTTGTGGCGCCGGATGGGACAAAAAGATTACTGGAGACAGAGATGAACACTCAAAAACGATTTGTCGAAAGTACTTCTATTGAACTAACACATGCTGATGATTGGGACGAGTACGCATGGCAGGACGGCGATCAGATTCTCATTGAGCTCTACGACCCGGAATCCGAAACATACATGCACATCGTAGCCCTCTACATGGAGATTTACGGACAGTTTGAGGTGCTGGGTTCCGACGGTGCTTTCGGCCTGAGCCTCTTGGATGAGATGTATCCGGACGTGGAAGTGACCGCGTGGCAGCCGATCTCTACGAGCAGGCGCGTCTTATGAGACTGACAGCAGAAGGCTACGAGCTCTCTCGGGATGATCAATTAGAGTGGTTTCTCTACCCGCTGCTGAGAAATGGCCGCAGCCCACAGGACGCGCTTCATTGGGATTTCCTCCGGGGAATTAACTGGCTCTTTGAAAAGAGCCGGCTCACTCGAAACGTTAATAGGGCCGTTTGGCTGGCGACTATTCCACCCTACTGGCAGGCGCTCCATGAATGGAAAGGAATCCCGACAAATAACGAAAACTGCATGCCGCCCGGATGTATGTACGGCGGTTACGGAGAAAAAGGAGAAATTGACAATGAAAATCGTACTCACACATACGGAAGGGTTCCCGTTCGAGTGCTATGAGGGCAACCTGGCCAACGGAGAGTATGCCGGGGCCTATTTGGTCAAATTCCGCGATACCGCTTTTCCGGAACTCATGTTTCTCAGAGAGTCCGATGAGTTTGAGGACTGCGCGACGCTGGAAAGCGATTCAAGCATTGTCGAAATAAATAATGCAGACGATATCGAGGCATGGGAGCCGGTCGATGCATGCGAAATCGCCTCCGGAGAGCAATACATGCCTGCGCTCACCAGACCGGAATTGCTTCTTCTGAAAACTTGTCTGAAACGAGGCGGATTCAACCTGCCCTTGGAATGGCGTGAGATGGCCAGGCAGCTATTCGGGAGATTTGATGCGGAGCTGAAGGGAGAAATCCAGCTTGGAACCGATGGCCAAAAGACCAATTAAGAATCAACAGAGAGATTCATCATGAAACGATCAGAAAGAAGTTACGCAAAGATCTTTACCGGGAAGTGGCGCAGCCGCTCCTTCCGGACGCTACGAGGGAATCCGTGGGCCATTGTTCTGCAGGACTATTTGATGTCATGTCCGGCCTCCGAGATGTCCGGGGTTTTCTACATGCCCAAATATTTGATTGAGGGCGAGCTGGGGATTCCGCACGACGAACTCGAAAACGCAATCAAAATCCTCGAAGAGGCTGACTTTTGCCGCTTCTACGATGACGAGTATGTGTTTGTCTTCAATATGGCCCGGTATCAGATTGCCGACGCCCTCAGTCCCGATGACAACCGCTGGAAGAGCCTCATGCGGGACATTGAGGAAATGCCGGACAACATTCGCCGTGAATTCATTATTCGCTACAACGATGATTTTAATCTCGGCTATCAAATAATCCGGAAAGCAGCGGAGCCGACGGCGCCGGTGCAGACTGCGACTCAGGCCGAAAACAATCAAGCTGAGGATAAGCCCCTTGCAACCTGTCAGAGCACGGAAGACAAGGGCCTTAGAGCAACTTCCGAATCTGAGAATAAGCCCTTTAATTCTCAAACTCAACCTGAATTAGAGCCCCTTGTTTTAGAAAGTGAAGCCCCTTGCAAGCCCCTTATAAGGCCCTTACAAGCCCCTTGTAAGCCAGTAACAGAAACAGTATCAGTAGCAGTAACAGAAGAAGAAGTGCCGGTCGGCAAGCGCCGACCTGCCACTTCACGGCACCGACAGGCGACGCATCGATTTGATTTGTCGGAATTGCCGGATGACTGGCGGCAGCAGTGCGAAGAACTCAGGCCTGACCTCGATCCCCTCAAGGTTTTCGCCGAGTTCGTGTACTACTGGCAGACCGTGAACAGCTCCAAGGGGCTCAGAAGCGATGACGGCTGGCGCCGGACTTGGCTCAACCACATCAAATCCGTCAAGCAGAACGCCGGGAACATCAAGAGCGCTGCACGCGCTCCCGCTCCGGCAACACCGCCTCCGAGCTTGTCGGAGGTCACAATGGCCGAAATGCAGAAAATGAGGTTTTGAATATGAAAAACGCAATGAGCGGAATACCGCAATCCATGCCGAGCGATTTGCCCAGAGCTTGGGCGGATTACTGCAGCAGAAACCGTCCGGACCTCGATGTCGGCAAGATGTTTTACAACTTCAAGAGGAAAAACAACTTCGACATGACGATCCTGCGCACTGAGAGCGAATGGTTCAAGCATTGGAGCCGTTTTGTTGATTGGACGATGGCCACGCCGTGGAACATCCCCAGAGACCCGTTTGGCAGACCGTGCCGAAGCGATCCGTTTGCCTACAACAAGGTCATCCGAGAAAAACGAAACAGCAGACGCAGCAACAGAGGGAGCCAGTCATGAAAACGAGCGAATTTGAGAATTTCTTTTTCTACCTCACGGATAAGAGCCGGGCACTCAAAGGCAAAGAAATCACTCCGGAGCTGAAAAGCACTTGGGAACTTGTCTTTGCGCCTGTGGCCTTCCAAGACGCGATAGCAGCCGTGAACTACTGGATCGGCAATGAAACGTTCACTCCGACGCCGGCCGAACTGATCTCTGTCATTCGAGGAGAGTGGGAGCGCCGCAACCGGATTGTCAGTCAGCAGGCTCAGTTGGACTCCATGCCACCTCTTTCCCGAGTGTCAATGTCGAAAGAGGACAAAGAGCTTGTCAGAAAACTCGACCACATGCGCCGCTGGAGAAAAGCACATCCGCAGCCGCCGACGTTTTGGATCAGAAAATTACTCGGAGAGTTTTTAACGAATCGTTCCCATGTCACAGGTCCCCAGAGAAGATCTTTGGTGGCAGCCGGAGCGATCGATTCGGAAGGACAGCCGACAGGCGCATACGAACCCGCATTTGCAGATTGGTTTGAACTGCAGGGCGAAAGAGAAGAAGAGGCACGGATTGGCCTCGCATCTTAAAAAAAAGGAGAAAACACGATGGATAACAAACGCAAAGAATATATTTACTGGGGCTTAGTGGGGTTCATCTTGTTTGCAACGGCACTCGCCCTCAGTTCCGGAGGAATGTACTTTATTGAGAACCTGTCGATTCAATTCTTTGAGGATGAACCGTCTCCGGCAGTGAATCTTTGGGTCATAGCATTTTCAACAATTGTCGTGGCTGCCTTCATGATTTTTTCTGTTTGGCTGAATGAAAAGCAGGAAGCGGAGGAGAAGGAGGTCAAGCCTGCGGAGGATGGAAATCAAATTGATCAACAAGCGCTTCCTCCGGCACCTTGGACTCCCAGGAAAGAGGGTAACGAAATTGTCCTGGACCACGTTGGAGAAGTCCCTTTGGATGAAATGGAGGACGGCGAGAGGATTCTTTATAAATGTTTTCGTCTTACAGGAGGAGCAAAGCACGTTTTCTACCGTGTGCTGGTGAAGATTCCTAGCGAGCATGGATCGATACTCAAAGATGAAAACGACGAAATGAGTTGGACTCAGAAGGGAACTAAAAGTTTTGGGGCCTGGGCTTTCATTGGCGTACGGGACACAACGAATTATGACGATGGACTTAAATACAAAGAAGTTCCGTACTAAAAGAACAAGCTAATTGTCAGAACGAGGCCTTGTCCGAGGCCACAAAATCCGAGAGAGAAGGAAAGAATCATGAAGCAGACGAACAAGGGACGAGTAATCGACATCACAATTCCAATTAAACCGGTTCCGAAGGGCCGCCCTAGGTTTGCCGGCGCAGGCCATCAAGTATTTACACCATCTAAGACGCATGCAGCAGAAAACACAATCGCAGTTCTCGTGTTGAACAAAATGAAGTTGTCCGGAATGCAGATGATCGCCACAGGCCCGGTCAAAGTGACGGCGGAGTTCTTTTTCAGAACGGCAGAAAAGCGCAAACACGAAACGGCAAAATCCTCTCGTCCGGATGTCGATAATCTTGGGAAAACCGTACTGGATGCGCTCAATGGAGTCGCATTTAAAGACGATGGGCAAGTTTCAGAGTTCAATTGCTCTAAACGGTATGCAGAACAGGATAGCATTAGGCTCGTGATCGAGGAGCTGAGCGCTGCATGATGATTCGAGAAGAGATGTTTAGACGTTTGACGAATTGGCGCCGGGTTTATGGCGACAATGCGGCGCCGGCAGTATCGATTACTGAAATTGCCTGTCGCTACGCTCGGGAGATGATGACTCGAAAGTCAGAAACTCCGGAGGAGAAGGCGGCAAGGGAGGCAGAAGAACTGATGTATAGGGAGGCTCCGCCCCCAGTAAAGAACTATCGGGATGCGAACATTCTGGCGTCAGTGTGGTCGAGCATGCCTCCGACTGTTTCCGGTATTGGCGTCAAAGAAATTATCAAGACAATCACGTTCGGAAACCGAACACAGCTTAATCGACTGCGTCGCCAGTACGGGCCGAGAGCTTTTTCTAATGCGATAGAGTCATCACTCACGATTTTTTTCAGAATGGTTGAGGATTACGAGAGATCTATATCGCTGCCGCCTGCAAATGATGATCGGTTCTCTGCATGATTGATATTTTTGAAAGTGTCTAGCGAGCTCTCTGCGGGTACCAAGACTTTTAAAATTAATGTTTGCTTAAACTTTAAGACGCTAGAATTTAAAAAACTAAACGTTTAGGAAATTAAAGTGGAACCGGCGGATCAACTTTCCTTTTTGCCCTCAAAACAGCTCGTTATAAATACCTTCGAGGAACTGGCAAAGTTCTCGCTTACAGGGGCTGACAGTGATGTCACCTCAGTTAGGATTTGTCCAGAAATTTCGACGATCGAGATTGAGATTGAGGCTAAAGGGCTTGATGCCGCGATTCCGGGTGACCAACTTCGTACTTTATGGGAGTTGCAGCAGGATCTTTACAAGTTGGCAGCGCTGGCGCTTCACCGCTCTGCGGATCCTCGTTTGCTTTCCTCTGAAGAGAGAAGATTATTTGAGGTTAGGGTTTCCTCACGCAAAGGAAGTTGGATCGGAGATGTATTAACGAGCGACTTTTGGGGCTCTCTTTTTCAAAATTTAGTGGGCAAAATGAGCGGTGTTGAAATCGGAATGACAATTGGCGTTTGCGCGCTTATTTTGGCTGGCTATTTAGGTTATAACAGCCGCAATAAAAGAATAGAAGTCGTTAAGAAAGAAGAGACAAATCAAAAATCTTTTGAGGCTATAGTTCAGATTGTGGAATCGTTTAATAACAAGAAAGAAATAGAACCCGGCGAGCTGGCTGCACAAGCACAGAACATCATTGATACTACAGCTGAGAAAGTCGTTAAGAGAAGCTATAACGCTGAAAGGATAACAGTTGCAGGAAAAGTGTTCGACGAGGAACAAATTCAAAAACTTAAGGCTCGCTCCAAACCAGAAACAAATGAGCCGGAAACCCTTGAGGGAGTATTTATTGTTTCCGAGTTGGATAAAAATCTGCCGGATCAGTATTCAATGCGCCTTAAAGATTTAGCTACTTCTCTTAGTTATAACGCGCGCCTTATTCCTGAAGCGGTAGACGGGGAGGGGACGACAGCCATGGAACTTGTAAATGACGCCTTCTATAAAGAGACTCCGATTCAGGTTGAATTATCCCTGGGCAAGAAGAGAAACCTAGTAGTCTCAGTCTCTGAGGTAACAGAACAGGAATAGGACAGCTCATCTAAAGGGGCTAACGAGTTTTCATGTCATCCCGTAAAGTCGGTATTTTCATTTTTATTCTCCACTCGTTAACTTTCTTGTTGTATATTACGAAGGACAATTTAATTCCGACTGATAGTTAGTAGTTCCAGTGCGTTAGATAAGAAGACAGCCTATTGGCTGTCTTGGCGTGCCCGGAAGATGAGAAAAGAAGTAAAAAGTCGGTACCGTGTTTCATGATGAATCTAGCCTCTGATGTAAAAGTCAGGGGCTTTTTTCATTATCTCTTGAGCCTCTCGGCGGGCGTCGTGCACCGAGCCAGATTTGATCCAAGCATGGGGTCGAATAGAGCTTGAGCATGCTCTGTAATCACTGCTCATTCTCCTTTGGTTGTTGAGGGTTGCCGCCTGGCGGGAACGCTGGGCGGTTTCTTCCGGGTTGAATTCTTGGAGCCTTCCCTAATGTGTTAGATTAAATCCATATTGGCAGCGGTTCGATTAAGAGAGCAAAGAGGTTAAAGATGGCAAGTTTCGTGTACAGATTCTTGTTTTTGCTTATCGGACTTAGCCCTATGGCTATCGGGATATTCTGTGTCGGCAAAACAAACCCCAAAGAAGTGTTTTGGGGAATGGTTTATGGCATCTGCGTTTGCGAGGTTGCGCTACTCCTCTTTTATTTGTGGAGCGAGCGAGTTACGAGCAAATTGGAAGGTGTTCCGATCAAGCCGGTCACAATTACAAGGAAGAGAGAAGGTTTGAGCGGCTATTTTCTTGCTTACGTTCTTCCTTTGATTTTGACGGAGCCAGTTGAGAAATGGATTCTTCTCTTAGTTGTTATGATCCTTGTTTTTGCCGGCCTCAATACGAAGTCGATAGGTTACAACCCTATAGCTGAGCTAATTGGGTATAACTTTTACGACATCGATGACGGCTCCGGCATTACCGTTTTGGTCATTTCTAAAAGAACACCGCAGCAGTTGCTTGAAGGATTTAGGGCTGTTACCCTTACTGAAGATTACCTCATTGATAAGGGAGAAATTAAGAAACCATGCTCTTCGGTTTAATTGTTGAAGGCGATCAAAAGAAGATTGTCAGAATTCCCCAGTCAGAAGACGTTGATACAGAGAATCAGGAGAAGTTTGCTGAACAAGCTCTGTGGTTTTTCTGTGAAGAGGGAGAAAAGCGAAAACAAATCGAATTTCAACCCAGTCAAACACAGACTGAAGAAAATGTTCTATACATCGACGAGTTTGATGATGACTTAATGGTCAAGGAAGCTGTCAAGCCCGGGGTCAAGCTCGATTCAATAAATTTTAAGACGCAGCTCAGATTTCTCAAAAGCATCTTTATGGTCGATCCGGGGAATCCTGATCGGATACTTTTCCAATTGATGGAGGGCCGGCGCATTATCACTCCGGGGTGGATTGGCGTGATCCTATCCGGGATGAATGTTGGAGATTCAAATACTCTTTCTCATATGAATAGTGCCGGCATTTCCCTGGACTCAAAGCTCACTGCGGTTATGGAAGATGGGAAGCTCTTTTTCAAGAGTTTTCGTAACGCCAGCAGAATCTTCAACCTTTCAGGGTATTTAGAAGATGCCTCTGCTGAGGGTACCGTAGACTTCCTCAATTCACCTTCTTTGTGCATGGACGGAACGCCAGAGGAGATGGCTAAGTTGTTTTCCAAATCTCAAATGAGAAAGGTCCCAAAGATTAAGGCTTATGGTTATCTCGATAAGTACGCTCCCACCGAGCTTCAAAGACGTGCTGCCCTTGTAAAACCCAAGATCACATTGGAGATCAGAGATAACAAGCTTGTGGTACCAACTGATAAAGATGCCAGAGTAGCGTTGCTAGATTTCTTGTCTAATACGATTTTGTCCTCTCATCTAGACGATGGCACCGATTACAAGTCTGAAAGTCATTATCCGATTAAGAAGGTTGTTAAGCCAAAAGAGTAAGGATGGCTGACTGGAACAATCTTCGAGGTGTTTATGAAAATTGTCGCGAACACGACAGTGGAAGTAAGCAATCTTAAAAACTGAAAAGAACTTTTAGTACAATGCGTTCACCACGATAGGAAGTAAGGAACATCAAAGTCCTCGCCCAGGCTTCGCGTCAATAAGAGAGCGGAGTACCGAATTACGGCGCGAAGCCGTAATGGGCCCCTGCAAGAGGGATCAGAAATGACAAAGCCCGTGCGGGAACACGGGCTGCGTCTGATTTATGAGGAATGAGATGGTTACCACATTTCTTACCTCGTGGAAGATTATGCCACAATTCGTTGTGATATGGAATGGTGATTTAAAGATTGACACCGTTCTGGTCATAGTAGTCTTGTTGTGGATGATCCGCACACGATCGTAGCCAAAAGGCGATGGGCCGGCAGCCGTAAGGTTGTCGGCCTTGTGCGTTTAATGGGCAGCGAATAGCCTTTCTTGTCCCTTTTAAAAACTTCGTTAAAGATGGGGTTAATTTAATTCTGCTTTCTCCTCGGGTCCTCCCAGACAAAAATTCACCCCTGCGGGTACTGCCAGTCCCGATTTCGGTGTAGATATGAGGATTTTCACAATGCGGAACGCGTCCCAAAAATTCCTAGATATAAAAATCTAAAGGGCCGTCATGAAAAAAAACGTTGAAACAGTCTCGATCCGCGAATTTGCTAGGTTGTGCGGTAAAAACCACACTTGGGTGCGGCGCCGGATCAAGGATGGAACACTGCCCGTTGCAGAGGATGGCACAGTTCCTGTTGAGGAAGGTCTGGCCGCCTTCAAAAAAATGGTTGGAAATTTGGCAAAAACTGCAAAAGAAGCAGAAAAAATTTCAACCGATATCGATCCGAAAGAAATCGGGCTTGAAGGCGTAAATTTAAAAAACCCCGTCGAGGTCGCTCACGCATTTTCCGTTGCCCGGTTACTCGAAAAACAGGTTACTGCCAGAGTGAAAACCGCCGAAATGGAATTGAAGGCGATTGAACTGGAGGCAAAAAAAGGGAACTTCATTCCTAAAGAGGAAGTTTTGGCGGATGCGAGACGGGTTGCATCTCTTGTCCGGGAAAAATTACTGACGATCCCGATTCGTTATGCCGGACAGCTAGAAGGAAGAACACAAAGAGAAATTGAGGGCGTCCTGGATCATGCGATTGATGAAGTGCTCCAGTCGCTAAATGAATCCAAATTTGTTGAGCAGTAAACAAACAAAAAAAATTAACCCCGTTCAGTTAGGCGCTGAGCGGGGTTTTTAACGTCAACCTAAGACAAGTAGGTCGATATGGAAATTATATCAAAGCACTGTAGGAAGCTGATCATGGAATTATTCCAACGATACCCTGCTTGGGCTTTTTGCCTGCGCTGGGGATTATTAATTGCATCTCTTCTGCTGATTCTTGCCTTTTCATACAGCCTGATCAAATAAATTGCCATGCATTGGTTAAACGAATTTTTGAAATTCTGCCGTCCGGTTTCTCGATTGACTGGAAGCGAGTGGGCCGACGCGAAAAGGTTCATCTCGCTGGGTACAACCGCAGAACCGGGACCATGGAGGACTTACAGAACTCCGTACCTGCAGGAACCGATGGACGCAGCAACTGACAAGCGGACAGAAAAAATCGTTTTAATGTTTGTGTCACAGGTCGGGAAGTCGGAGCTCCTTTTGAACGTTCTCGGTTATTACGCAGACCAAGAACCGTCTCCTCAGTTGATGCTCCAGCCTACGGTTGAAATGGCGCAGGCCTTCTCAAAAGAGCGAATCGCTCCGATGTTCAGAGATTCTCCCGGATTGGCCGGGAAACTGATTGAGGGCAAGGAGGGCCGCGGAACAGAGAAAAAATCATCTACAACAATTCTGATGAAGCACTACCCGGGCGGTTTTCTCGCGTTGGTCGGTGCCAATTCTCCGGCCGGACTGGCTTCTCGTCCGATCCGAATCCTTTTGGCGGATGAGGTGGACCGCTATCCGGAAAGTGCCGGCAAAGAAGGCGATCCTCTGAAACTTGCCGTCCAGCGAACCCAGAACTTCGGAAACAGGAAGCTTTTGATGGTTTCGACACCTACGGTTGTGGGTTTCTCCAAAATTCACAACGAATTTTTAGCTGGAGACCAGCGAGAATTTGTTGTCCGGTGCCCTGAATGCAACCAGTACAACGAACTCAAATGGGAGAACGTTCATTGGAACTCAGACGATAAAGGCAATGTTATCGAGAGTTCGGTCGGCCTTTTCTGTCCGCACTGCGGAGCGAAAATCCGCGGCCCCCGCAAAATCAATCCGGACATTCTTCAGTCCGGGCGTTGGGAAGTCAGGAACCCGCAGGGACGCTTTCGAAGTTATCACATCAACGCATTGAATTCTCCGTGGGTCAATCTTGTAGATCTTGTTAAGGATTGGGTTGAGATCAATCACCGGAAGGACAAGGCCGGCCTGATGGAGTTCATCAACTTGAAATTGGGCGAGCCCTGGGAGCAGTTCGAGGCCGATGCCGATAAGTGGGAGTATCTGCTGCGCCGCAGAGAATACTATCCCGAATCCGGAGTTCTTCCGGACGGAGTTCTGCTTCTTACGGCCGGCGTCGACGTCCAGCATGATCGTCTTGAATGCACGGTGTACGGTTGGGGCCGGGCCCGTGAATGCTGGGGGATACATCATTACATTATCCCTGGCAGTCCCGATACACCCGGACCATGGCAGCAGTTGGACGGCATTTTGACGATGCAGCATTCCCTGTCGTTTGGCACCAGGATTACTGTTGCCTGCACGTTTGTGGACTCAGGCGATGGAACCTACAGCAAAGAGGTTTACGAATACACAAAGGCCCGGGAGCGATTCCGGGTCTTTTCAATTAAGGGCCGAGGCGGCGTCGGAGTTCCTTTCATAGGAGTTCCGTCCAGACAAAACATTGTCGGCGCGACGCTTTTCAGTTTGGGCGTGGATTCCGGGAAAACAGCCGTCACGAATGCTCTGGACATTGCCGAAGAGGGGCCAGGATTTGTCCATTACCCGATGCAAGCCGAGAGCGGCTTCGGAGAAAACTTTTTCAAGCAGCTTACAGCAGAAGTTTTTGAGACGAAGTACGAGAAAGGGAAACAAAAAAGCGGTTGGGTAAAAATCCGTGAGCGCAATGAGGCGCTTGACTGTGCCGTTTACGCGAGAGCTGCCATGGAGCTGCTGACTCCGAACTTTGAACAAATTGAGGCCGCTCTTAGAGGCATGCCGCAAGCAATACAACAACCCCGTCGACGCAGAGGCGTTGTCGGAAAGGGAATCACTTTATGAGCTGGATTACCTTAGAAGAAGCTAAAACGAATTTGAATATGTGGCTCGAGGCGGAGAGGGCTGTTTCGACCGGCCAAAGTTACCGGATCGGGACACACAGCCTTACGCGAGCGAGTCTCTCAGATATTGCGAAGCGAATTGAGTACTGGCGAAACGAGATTGCCAAACTCGAATCAGGACAAGGCGGGCGGATGCGAAGTTTTCGTGTCACGCCCGTTGACTTTTAAGGAGCGGGTATGAACGCTTTTGAAAAAGCTATTCAATTTTTAGCTCCTCAGGCAGCGCTCACCAGACAAGTTGCCCGAAACAAAATCGAAGTTCTAAATGCACTGCAGAACGGAGGTGGTTACGGACTTCATGGAGCCTCAATTGTTAAAAAATCTCTTTCCCGCTGGGTTACGGGTGGGAAAGATGCCGACAGCGATATTGTTGAAAACATTGAGACGCTCCGAGAGAGATCCCGAGATCTTTACATGGGATCTCCCTTAGCAACCGGTGCGATTAAAACACTGAGAACCAACATCATCGGCTCCGGGTTGATGCTCAATGCACAGATTGACGCGAAATTCTTGGGCATGACCGAAGAAGAGGCCCGGCAGTGGGAGGAGAACACAGAGCGCGAGTGGCGCCTTTGGTCTGAAAACACGAACTGCGACGCGGAACGAAAACAGACGTTCTATCAATTGCAATCACTTGTGTTGATGTCTGCATTGGTCAACGGAGACGTTTTTGTGGTGCTCCCGGTTATCCGGACTCCAGGCAGTGTCTACGACCTGAAAGTCGGTCTGATTGAGGCTGACCGAGTTTGTAATCCACAGAATCCTATAAAACCCAATCTGAATATTGTCGGCGGGATTGAG
>ERZ791610.805-NODE-805-length-16374-cov-7.153502_pt1 | contig 16374 bp, 16 predicted proteins | sample MGYA00510061_ERZ791610 | MGnify/ENA primary metagenome ERZ791610 (study PRJEB30046, sample SAMN00791922) | human gut metagenome | study: EMG produced TPA metagenomics assembly of the A metagenome-wide association study of gut microbiota in type 2... | reverse complement strand
TATATGCGATATTTACAAATTAAAACTGGCAAGTTGAACTTGCGAAACATGAATATATGATTTTTTTAGTTTGACCATGGAGGACGCTGGTATGTATGTGGATAGAGCTTTTATGTAATTTTCAATGTTGAAATCATTTTTACTATGCATATTATTCGTTTTATTATGAGTTATGGTAGGCTTTTTGTTATAAATGTAATGGAAAATGCTATGCGTTTAATATGTATTAGTAATAAAAAATGCAAATATAGAGGTGTTGATGAACTTAAGTTTATGAATGATGAATATTTATCTAAGAATATATTTATCATTTATATATAATCACTTAATTTTGTATTTTGTAATTTGAATTCAGATACGAAATAGATAAAAGTCTATTAAATACAGATTTTGGCGATGAAGAAATGAAAATGCATGTGTTTGATCAATATAGTATATATAATTTATTTAGGCAAGAGAGAGAAATAGACTAAGAAAAAGTATTTGTTTAAAAGAGTGTGCTCCGGACAACACACTCTCTCTGTAAGAAAAGTAATTGTTAACTTAACGCCTTCTAACTTCAAGGTAAACAGAAATATTACCTGTGATCCAATAATCAGCGAAACTCTTGTCTAAGCTCAACTTTTGACCATTATAGTAAAGATCAAAATACCTTGTGCCCAAGATAGCAGAGGCTTCATTCCAAACTTCCTGAATCTTTGTGTTTTCAGATAAATTGGGTACGTAAATGGGATAAATGGCACCATTATCATTAATGAACATGTTGACAAATCTGGGAGTTACAGATTCTGATGTAGTGTTGATATCTACATCTTCAGATACTGTTTGTGCATACATTGGCAATGAGCAGAATAATGCAAATGCCAAACCTAAAAATAAATTTGTTCGTTTCATTTTACTTTTGGTTTAAAGGTTGATAATTTTTTTGTCTCATGAGTACAAAGCAAAGGTAGAATTATTTATGGAAAAAGAACTGAACTTAAATTAATGATTTTCAATTCTATAGAATTTATGAACAATAGTTCATTGTATATTTTGTAGTAGTAAAATAAATACTGATAATATTATATGGTGTCTGGATTTAATCTTGTTTTCTAGGATTGATCTATTGGCTAGCTTTATATATGGGAAATATTTTTTTAAGATTAAATAGACTTAGTGTTGTGTAAGGTAAGCTAATGCGGATATTGAAGAATAGAAAAGTGTAGACAGATATATAACAATATCTAGCAATAATAAGATGAATGGAGAGTTGAGAGTTACTATGCAGCGTCATCATTTATGGCGCAGCCAACTCTCAACTCTCCATTCTCAACTCTCAACTTCTTACCATATTATTTCCGTTTCTCCGTTTGCTTTCAGATAATCGTTTGCACGGCTGAAGTGTTTGTTTCCGAAGAAACCATTGTAGGCAGAAAGGGGAGAGGGATGAGCAGAGCTAAGTACCAGATGCTTGTTGCGGTCGATGAAAGCTCCTTTTCGTTGAGCATAAGCTCCCCACAGGATAAATACAAGATGTTCCCGTTCTTCTGCCAGTGCGCGGATAGCGGCATCTGTAAAAGCTTCCCATCCACGATTCTGATGAGAGCCTGCCTGATGAGCGCGTACAGTCAGAGTGGCGTTGAGCAATAATACTCCTTGCTCAGCCCAGCGAGTCAGGTTACCGGTAGTAGGAGCGTCTGTACCTATGTCTGCCTTTATCTCTTTAAAGATATTGACCAAAGAAGGAGGGAAGGGTACTCCGTCGTTTACAGAGAAACAGAGTCCATGTGCTTGCCCCGGTCCGTGGTACGGGTCTTGTCCGATGATTACTACCTTCACTTTGTCGAAAGGACAGAGGTTGAAGGCGTTGAAAATAAGTTTTCCCGGAGGGAAAATCTGATACTGGCTATATTCACTTTTTACGAATTCTGTCAGTGTGCGAAAGTAATCTTTTTCAAATTCAGGCTGTAAGTGTGTTTTCCAGCTTTCTTCTATTTGTACGTTCATAGCTATTATATAAGGTGTATATCAAGTTCTTCACATTCTTTACGCATATCTTCGGGCCAGATACTGGCTTGTATTTCTCCGATATGAGCTTTGCGAAGGTAAAACATACACAAACGGGATTGACCGATACCGCCACCGATAGATAGTGGAAGTGTGTCATCCATTAATCGTTTGTGGAAATAAAGTTTCAGTCTCTCTTCTTCGTTTTCTTCTTTGAGCTGGCGTTGTAGCGCTTCTTTGTCTACACGAACACCCATAGAGGACAGTTCGATGGAGCGTTGCAGTACATCATCCCAAAGTAAAAGGTCACCGTTCAGTCCCGGCAGGTTGTTCAGGCCGGTGGATGTGTAGTCATCATAGTCCGGTGCACGTCCGTCATGTTTTTTGCCGTCGCTTAGTTTGCAACCGATACCGATGATAAATACGGCACCGTATTTTTGGCAGATGGCATGCTCACGGCATTTGGGTTCCAGGTTCGGATAGAGTTGGCGTAGTTCTTCCGAATGGATAAAATGTAATTTCTGAGGCAGACAAGGTTTGATCTGCGGATACATTTCATATACCATGTATTCTGTACGGATCATGGCAGCGTAGATACGATTTACGATCTCTTTCAGGAAATCTACGTTTCTGTCCTCGTTGGTGATGACACGTTCCCAGTCCCATTGGTCTACATAGAGCGAATGGAGGTTTCCGAGTTCTTCATCAGAACGGATGGCGTTCATGTCGGTATAGATACCGTATCCCGGTTCGATATTGTAATCGGCGAGAGTTAATCTTTTCCATTTGGCTAATGAATGAACGACTTCTGCTTGTGCGTCACCTAAATCCTTGATAGGGAATGAAACAGGACGTTCTATACCATTCAAGTCGTCATTGATACCCATCCCTTTCAGTACGAAAAGAGGGGCTGTCACGCGTCTGAGGCGTAATTCGGATGACAAGTTTAACTGGAAGAACTCTTTTATTTGTTTGATTCCCAACTCTGTTTGTTTTAAGTCGAGTAACGGTTTATAGTTCTTTGGTTTTATCAAGTAACTCATAGGATTGTTGATTGTTAATTGTCGGCAAAGATAGGAATAATATTAATATCTGTATTGGATATTCTCTAAAAGATTGTCAAATTGATAAAGTATATGCTCTAAAGCATTTCAAAATAACAGAATGTTAAGGGGCAATACTGACTTAAGAACTATAAAAAAAGATGAATCATTAGGAAGATGAGAAGATTTTTTATACTTTTGTCATCGCATTTAGGAAATGGCCCCGTAGCTTAGTGAATAGAGCGTCAGATTCCGGTTCTGAAGGTCGTGCGTTTGAATCGCACCGGGGTCACATGAAAATCCCTTGATAATCAGCAGTTATCAAGGGATTTTTGTTCTTATATGACCTTTCTTCTAGCTTCTCGATACCTGCAATCCTTTATCGGAAAGCGTCATTTCAACAAAGCGTGCACGCGGATTAGGAGCCTGTTCGGTCAATATCCGACGGATGCACCCTGCTGCTTGCGGATCTTTAGCCACCATATATAAGTAACCGCCACCTCCTGCACCGGGTAATTTATATCCTAGTGTATAATCTTTAATCTGTTCGATAATAGCTGCTACTGCCGGTGGATTCGTGCCACTGTCCAATGCTTGGTTTTGTATCCAGCTTTTGCCGACAAGATTGCCGAAAGTTTCGAAATTACCTCGCAGGATAGCTTCGCTCATATCCATCGCATGGGCTTTCATCTCTGCTAATAAACTAAGATGCTTTCCGGAGTTAAGGAACATGGAACTGACAATTTCAGCTAAGATTCCTTTGGCTGTACGGGTGATTCCGGTATAATAAAGCAGATGGCAGTCCCGATATTCCGGCTGCACAAAGAGCTGGTCGGGTAACCACCGTACTAACGGATGTTGTTCAAAGCCGGATTCGGATTGCAACAATTTTACGCCGGGGAATACGCCACCGTATTGATCCTGCCATCCGCCGCCGGTGGTGAGCAATTGTTCCAATACCAGTGTATAATTGCAGATGTCGTTCCTATCCCATGCCAGTCCGCAAAAATCATTGATAGCTCCGAGTACGGTAGATGCAAGAATAGAACTGGTACCTAGTCCCGAACCTGCCGGAATGGCGGCCAGTAAAGTGATTTCCAGTCCTGAACCGAACGCTTTCAGATGCTTTTCTAATGACGCATGAGATTCCGCCGCAAATAATGGGGCAAATCCTGCCAAGGTAAGTGCTGCCTTCGGTATGGAGAAAGGCGAACCGACTTTCTTGTAATCCTGCAATTCCTCATAACTTCGGATAACCTCCACAGCTCCCATATCAATGGAACGAAGTACTATATGGAACTCGTGACATGGTTTGACGTATACCTGTAGCGGCGGCTGCCCATTCAACTCAATCGCCAGATTGACTACACTTCCTCCCGAATAGAGAGAGTAGGGAGGTGTATCTGTCCATCCTCCTGCAACGTCAATGCGCACCGGACTACGCCCCCATACGATCTGATCCGAATAAACATTGAGTTTCGGATAGTTCTTTTTTCCGGCAACGGCTTCCAGTAATCCGTCACGGAGTAGCTGGAACGCGGCTTGTTCTTCTTTGCAGCCTTCATTGCCTTGCAGCTTCAGGATACGTGCCCGAAGCATACGGTTATGTATACGCACCATGGGTGCGGCATCCTCTTTCAAGACAGCGGGAACCTCCAGATTGAGCCGGACAAATTCATTGGCTGCGTCTTGCAAGTCAAGCTGATAGAATACACTCTTCTCATAATTGGCGGACAATCCTTTCCAGTTATCCCTGCGGAAAGCGCTGCGCTGTGCGTAAAGACGTTCCAGGTTCGCTTGTGCCGATATCTCGTCAGCGGATAGTTTTTCTGCTCTCAGCCATAGCTCTTTTCCTTCTTTTAGTTGTGGCTCAGCTGTCATCCAGCGTATTAAAATACCCAGTTCTTCGATGGAAGTCGTTACGGGGAAAACAGGAGCAGCTTGCGGATCATCTGTACGTCCTTTTATGTCTTCCAGCCCAATCTCTCTTTCCTTCATCCACTGTGTGAAAGAGTTCCCCAAGTAGGTGGTCGAGTCATTACTTAAATCACCTTTGAAAACATCATCCAGCCCATAAGGCCGTGCGACAAAGGCTGCGTCTCCCATAGGAACGATGTCGATGCAGACTCCGTCCGGCAGGTTTATATTCCAATGGTTTTCGGGAACTCCTGTAATAATCTGTCGTGAACCTAATTTCCATCCTTCTCCTACGTGGCTGTTCTCAATCCATAAATTGGCATTCTCCGCAGATAATTCCACTTTGGTAAACGAGTTTTGTATAAAGATGGCAGGATTCGGTTTTACTTTCCGGTGCATGATACGCCTTTGGTCACGCACTTTATCCTGTATGGCGAGTGTGGAAGAAATCAGTTCCCGACTCGTTCCGAAATGATAAAACTCTCCGCCGGGTAAAGGCAGGATTGCTACCGAAAGTTTGTTTACTTCGTCGTCTGTCGTTTGGGGATGCTCTCCCAGTGCCAGGCCATAATCCGAATATAAATCGTAGTAGCTGATATCATTCGTGCCTTCTTTTAATGACCGTTTCATCAATACCTCAACGGCACGGTCACTTAATATCCATATACCGATATCCATCAGGAAAAGATGGGTCTTTGATAATCCTTCCAATTCCTCTAAAGAAGGTTTCTGCAACATGAAGTCGAGCACTTCCGGCTTCTTGCGGTCCGATACGAATACTCCGTGGTGAGTAGCCAGTGAAGGATTCACCCATAAACCATAACATACGACATCTACTTCCGGGATGTCTTGCAGCGGTTTTTCCGAACGGATATATACGTCTCCGCTGGCTATCAGCGTGTTCAAGCCTTTCGGAGCCTGCTTCATGATTCTTTCGTATAGCGGAAGTTGCAGCGACAGCAGATTCTGTCCCAGCTTTTGTCCTCTCTCCCAACTGAAAACCGGTATGGGAGTCAGTATTTTGCCCGAAGGAGCATAGCCGGGCAAGCGGCGGCTTTGTCCTCCCGCATGCAGCAAAATCTTTTTTTCGTTTCCAATCCATTTGCTGAAAGTCTCTTCCGGTGCAAAAGCCTGATGGCAGGCCTGCAACAGCCAGGTCGTTCCTCCTCCGGAGCCTAACTTGCTGCCTACAGGGTCTGATGTACAAAACCAGTCAGTATGATTCACTTCTTCCAGTTGATGAAAACTGTCAATTAAGTTGGGAGGTAAGGATAATAACTTTTGCATAGTAGAATCGGTATTTATAGGTTTATAACATGATTGTATCCCAGCTATCGCAGAGTGCCTGCATAGAAGGAAACAGCAGATCGGCTCCGGCATCCAGCAACACCTGTCCGTCCAACGGACCGGTATTGACCGCGATTGTGAAAATTCCGGCTTTATGTCCTGCTTCCACGCCCAATGGGGCATTTTCGATAACGATTGCTTCGTCAGCTTTGAACCCTCCTTTTCTTAATGCCATCAGATAAGGTTCTGGATTAGGTTTGCCATATTTCACGTCAAAAGCGGTCACCATTAGCTCTTTATGAAACATTCCCGGAAAATTGTGTTCCAGACGTTCCAACAAAGAAAGCTGTCCCGAACCAGTGACTACCATAGGAGTCAGCCCTTCACTCTTTACTTTCTGCAAAAGTTCCCATGCGCCGGGCATACGTTCTGCTTCCGGATAAGAATTGAACAGGATACTTTTTTCGTGATATATACTTTCTATTTCCTCTTGTGTGGCCTCTTTTCCTAATTCACGTTGAAATACGATATTGATAGTCGATGCCCCCGTGCGTCCTTCGTGCATATATGCTTCTTCCCGGCTCAGATCAAGGCCGTGAGTTTTCATGACTTGATGCCATGCTTCGGAGTGATAGGGCATGGAGTTAAAGAGCACGCCGTCCATATCGAACAGGACGGCTTTCAGTTTCTTTCTCATAATTGGGTTAGATGGAATCTGTTTGATATTTATTCTTTTTTCAGCATATCTTTCAGTTCAGGCACGGTGATCACTACATCATGCTGAGCTTCCGATTGTTTGCCGATATATCTGTAGACTATATTTCTGTCACAATTCACACAACTTTTGATAAACAGTTGGGTAGCAAGATCGGTCTGATTGCCTAATGTTTCGATAATACCTTGTTTCACCTCTGCGGCATTTGCTTTAATCTGGTTCATATCACACAGATCTTCGTCAACACGACAGATATAAATCACTGCTTCATCGCTGAGTTCGATTTTCTCGATCAGAACGTCCTCACTTGCCTGTATCGGGAACTGTAAGTTTGCCATCTGTACCTGCGTTTCCAGTTTAGCCAGGTCGCTTTCGGTGGTGTCGACATCCTTATTGAGAATTTCCTTAATTTCATCTGTTGTCAGTTCGCAGACTACCTGCTCTCCCGAATCTTTACCTATATATATCATTTGCAGGCCCGCTTTACATTTTACAACAAGGTCCAGCAATGACTTTACTTCTTTATTCGGATTCTGGAACATGATTTTCAGGGAAGTCTTCATGCTTTCCGGATTTTTCTGCAGAGTCTTGATGTTGGCAGCCTCTTCGTTCAGATAAAAGGTATACACTACGTTCTCTCCATCATAGACGATGCTGGTGATTTTTCCGGTCTCTCCCATGTCTATCGGACATTGTTTGTTGGCAGCCTCGATGCCTGCTTTGAGTTTGATTTCCTGACAACCGGTGGTTAACATCATCAGTAGTGACAAGCTGATAAACAATATCACTGCATTCGGTCTTCTTACTAATTTTTCCATTGTTCTTTTATTTAGAATTCATTTATTCTTGGGATAAAAAGAGATATACGAAGCAAAGATAGTCATAAAAAATGAGAGATATAACAGAATGGAGGAGATAGTTGCTGGTTGTGTTTTGGATGATAAATCGTATGATAATTTGTCGTTTAGAAGATAATATGTATTTTTGTAGCATGATAAAACTAGTCAATAGCATGAAAAAGAAAGTATTGTTTCTGCTGCCATTGTTTCTGGGTGCTTGTTCGGATAGCGGAGAAAGCCCTGTTATCACGATAGAAAAGCTATATGTGAAAGTAGATCAAGGCGATGGAGAAACCATCCGCGAAGACTATGCAAACCGGATGAGTGAAATGCCTGCTTTGAAAGTGGGAGATAAGGTGGATGCGTTTTTGATCTTGGACGGCAATGGAGCCGAACTGAAATCTTTCCAGCTTCAGAATGGGGAAGAGATGAAGACTGAGCTCCGTTATGAAAAGACAGAAGTCACTACCGAAGGAAATCTGACAGACGAAGAAAAAGGGCAGTTGCGCTTCAAAGATGGCGTGACAAAGACTAAGGTGCTGGTTCATGCCACTATTGAGCATGTAGATAAAAATGGTGATGTACAATTATCTTTTTATCTCTCTTCAAAAGCGGAGTGTGAAGGAGCGCAGGAAGTGATTGACTTGAAAACAGAAGTCGTTGAGAATGAATGAATCCTGAAAGGGAGTGAGTCACTTTAACGTAACGAAGGAAATATAATAAAAAGAAGCGGTCTCTAAATAGAGGCCGCTTCTTTTTATTGTCAGTTATTGGATATTACAGTTTAGCCTGAATAGCCTTTGATTCTTCTTCATATCCCGGTTTGTTCAGCAAAGCAAACATATTTTTCTTGTATGCTTCCACGCCCGGTTGGTTGAAAGGATTCACGCCCAACAGATAGCCGCTGATGCCGCAAGCCTTTTCGAAGAAGTACAGCAGACCGCCGATGTTGTATTCGCTCAGTTCCGGAAGAACGATGCGCATGTTGGGTACACCGCCGTCTACGTGAGCCAGCTGAGTTCCCAGTTCGGCCATTTTGTTCACTTCGTCCACCCGTTTGCCGGCAAGGAAGTTCAGGCCGTCCAGATTAGCTTCATCGAAAGGAACTTCCAGTTTATGGTCTACTTTATCCAGTGAGATCACAGTTTCGAAGATCGAACGTTCGCCTTCCTGAATCCATTGTCCCATAGAGTGCAGGTCGGTAGAAAAGTCAACAGATGCGGGGAAAATACCCTTGTTGTCTTTACCTTCGGATTCTCCGTAAAGCTGTTTCCACCATTCACTTACGTAGTGCAGTTTCGGGCAGAAGTTGACAAGGATTTCAATCTTCTTGCCTTGTCTGTACAGTTCGTTACGGGTAGCAGCGTAGATAGCCGCAGGGTTTTCTGCAAACGGAACGTCAGAACCGCATGCCTTTTCCATATCGGCAGCACCGGCAACCAGTTTGTCGATGTCGAATCCGGCAACTGCGATCGGCAGCAAACCAACCGGAGTGAGCACAGAGAAACGTCCGCCTACGTTGTCCGGAATGATAAATGTCTTGTATCCTTCTTTGTCGGCAGTCACACGTGCAGCACCTTTCTTGGCGTCTGTCACGGCAACGATGACTTTCTTGGCGGTTTCTTTGCCGCGTTGGTCTTCACATTGCTTTTTCAGCAGACGGAAAGCAAGAGCGGTTTCGGTAGTCGTTCCCGATTTGGAGATATTGATAACGCCGAATTTCTTGTCTTTCAGATATTCGGTCAGTTCATACAGATAGTCTTCGCTGATGTTATGTCCGGCATAGATCATGACAGGAGCAGTTTTCTTGTCCTGCAACCATGTGAAACTGTTAGACAGCGCTTCGATTACGGCACGTGCGCCCAGATAGCTGCCACCGATACCTGCTACGATCACTACTTCGCAGTTGTCTCTTAATACTTTTGCAGTAGCGTTCAGGTCAGCCAGATGCTCTTTGCTGATGGACGAAGGCAGATGTAACCATCCCAGGAAGTCGTTACCTTCTCCTGTTCCTTTTTCCAGCATTTCCTGTGCAGCTTTTACCTCGGCTTCATAAGCAGAAACCTTTTCTTTGGAGATGAATCCAAATGTTTTTTCAATGTTCAAGCTAATCATATCTATCAATTTTAAGTAATATGTAATAAGTAATAGGTATTAAGTAATAAGTATTATGCATGAGACGTAAAGCTTAGGTGGCTACGGTTAATACCTAATACTTATTACTTATTACCTATTTTTCTCATCTAAAAGAATCAGTCAGCAATTTGATCTCTATCATGGGTGAGATGCGTTCATACAAAATATTGTATACGGCATCCAGTATCGGCATGTTGACGTGGTGATGCTTGTTGATCTCTTTGATGCACTTCGTGCCGTAGTATCCTTCCGCGATCATTTCCATTTCAATCTGCGCACTTTTAACGGAATATCCCTTGCCTATCATCGAACCGAACGTGCGGTTACGGCTGAAGTTGGAGTATCCTGTCACCAATAAGTCTCCTAAATAAACAGAATCATCTACATTTCTGTTCAGGGGATGTACTGTATTCAGGAAGCGGTTCATTTCCTGAATCGCATTGGATATCAGTACTGCCTGGAAGTTATCGCCGTATTTCAGTCCGCTGCAGATGCCGGCGGCAATGGCGTATACATTTTTAAGCACCGAACTGTATTCGATGCCGGCTACGTCGTCGCTGACGGAAGTCTTGATGAAGCTGCTTCCCAGACGGCGGGCGAAGATGCGCGCTTTGTCCTTGTCCGGGCAGGCGATGGTCAGATAAGAGAGGCGTTCCAGCGCTACTTCTTCTGCGTGGCAGGGACCTGCCAGTACTGCGATGTTTTCGGGTGGTACGCCATATTCTTTTGTGAAATATTCCGATACAATCACGTTGTCATCGGGTACGATTCCTTTGATAGCAGTGATAATAAACTTATCCTTAATCTTTGTTTTCAGCTTTTTCAGATGAGCTTTCAGATAAGGAGAGGGGGTGACGAAAATCAGTGTATCCGATTCCTTCACGACATCGTTGATGTTAGAACTGAAAGTGATACGCTTCGTGTCGAATTTCACCCCTGTCAGATAGGCGGGATTATGTCCAAGTCTCTTAAAATCAGCGATGCGGTCATCTCGTCGCATGTACCAATTAATAGAGTCTTCCTGAGCCAGACACATCTTTGCGATGGCTGTAGCCCAACTTCCTCCGCCCATTATCGCTATCTTACCGGGTAGTTTCATATTTAGTTGAAAGTTGAAAGTTGAAAGTTGAGAGTTGGTCATTAAAAAGGTTGTTCAAGTAACAACTTTCAATTCTCAACTCTCAACTCTCAACTTATTTAAGTTTATTTATCCACTCGGTCACGTCGTTCACGCTTGGATTGGTCAGTTCTAATTTGTATTTCTTATTGATTCCGCAGATGTCCTGGTGCAACTTTTGCGGATTAACATCCTGCATATCAGCTACTGTGTTGTAGCCGGCTTTCTGGATAACCGGCACCCAGTCTTCTGCAATACCCAGTTCCATGTATTTGGCGGCAGGGTCTTTCTTGATTACTTTCTCCGGACGCATTTGCGGGAAGAACAGTACTTCCTGAATGGTGGTCTGTCCTGTCATCAGCATCACCAGACGGTCGATACCGATACCGATACCGGATGTAGGAGGCATACCATATTGCAAAGCACGCAGGAAATCCTGGTCGATAATCATTGCTTCGTCGTCACCCTTGTCGGCAAGACGCATCTGTTCTTTGAAGCGTTCTTCCTGATCCAGCGGATCGTTCAATTCCGAGTAGGCATTGGCCAGTTCCTTGCCGTTTACCATCAGTTCGAAACGTTCGGTCAGTCCAGGTTTGGAACGGTGCATCTTTGTCAGAGGCGACATTTCCACCGGATAATCGGTGATGAAAGTCGGCTGGATGTAGCTGCCTTCACAGAATTCACCGAAGATTTCATCAATCAGTTTGCCTTTGCCCATGGTGTCGTCGATTTCTTCCATCTTCAGTTCTTTGCAGATCTGACGGATTTCTTCTTCGCTCTTGCTGTTGAGGTCATATCCTGTCTTTTCTTTGATGGCGTCGAGGATAGGCAGACGGCGGTAAGGAGCTTTAAAGCTGATTGTCTTTCCGTCTACAACGGTTTCGGTGCTTCCGTTTACGGCGATACAGATGCGTTCCAGCAACTTTTCGGTGAAGCTCATCATCCAGTTGTAATCCTTGTACTGTACATAAAGTTCCATACAAGTGAATTCGGGGTTGTGGGTTCTGTCCATTCCCTCGTTACGGAAGTTCTTTCCTATTTCGTATACACCTTCAAAACCACCTACGATAAGTCGTTTCAGATAAAGTTCCGTTGCGATGCGCAGGTAGAGGTCTATATCCAGTGAGTTGTGGTGAGTGATGAACGGACGTGCGCTTGCTCCGCCTGCGATGGATTGCAGGATCGGAGTTTCTACTTCCGTATATCCGGCTTCGTCGAGGGCGTTGCGCAGGGTTCTCACTACGGTGGCACGCTTTTCGAAAGTCTCTTTGATGCCTTCGTTTACTACCAGGTCCACATAACGTTGGCGATAACGGAGTTCGGGATCTTCAAAAGAGTCGTAAGCTACGCCGTCTTTATATTTTACGATAGGCAGCGGTTTGATAGACTTGGCAAGTACGGTCAGTTTCTTGGCATGGATACTGATTTCGCCCATTTGTGTACGGAACACGAAACCTTCGATACCTACGAAGTCACCTAAGTCGAGCAGGCGTTTGAATACAGAGTTGTATAATTCCTTGTCTTCTCCCGGACAGATGTCATCACGTGTGATGTATACCTGTATACGACCTTTAGAGTCCTGCAGTTCGATGAACGAAGCCTTGCCCATCACGCGGCGGCTCATAATACGGCCCGCTACAGAAACTTGACGCGGTTCGTCTTCATCTTTGAATTCTGCTTTTATATCAGTAGAGAAAGCATTGGTTACATACTCTGCAGCGGGGTACGGATCGATACCCATTGCACGAAGCTCATTCAGACTATTGCGCCGAATAATTTCCTGTTCACTTAGTTCTAATATATTCATTTCGTTATGTATTAACTCAATTTTGGAGGCAAAAATACGAAACTTTTCTCATATATCCTGTAATCCGTCTCTTTTTTGTATCTTTGCGCCCTCAAAACAATAGGTATGACAGGACAAAAGACACCCACTGCGCTGGGTACGGAAAAGATCGGGAAGCTTTTAATGCAGTACGCCATTCCGGCAATTATCGCCATGACGGCATCTTCTCTTTATAATATGGTAGATAGTATTTTCATCGGTCACGGGGTGGGGGCAATGGCTATTTCGGGGCTGGCACTTACGTTTCCGCTGATGAACCTTGCAGCGGCTTTCGGTTCGCTGGTAGGTGTGGGAGCGGCTACACTGGTATCGGTGAAGCTGGGACAGAAAGATTATGATACGGCACAACGGGTACTTGGCAATGTGCTGGTATTAAATATTATCATCGGACTGGCTTTTACGGTTCTTACCCTGATCTTCCTCGATCCGATTCTTTACTTCTTCGGGGGAAGTGAGGCGACTGTCGGCTATGCCCGCGACTATATGGTGGTTATCCTCTGGGGAAATGTCATCACCCATCTTTACCTGGGCCTGAATGCGGTACTTCGTTCCGCAGGGCATCCACAGAAGGCGATGTATGCTACGATTGCTACCGTGGTCATTAATACGATACTCGATCCTATTTTTATTTACGGCTTTGGCTGGGGAATACAGGGTGCGGCTATCGCTACGATTACCGCACAGGTCATCGCACTTCTCTGGCAGTTCAAGCTGTTTAGTAATAAGGACGAACTCCTGCATTTTCATAAAGGCATTTTCCGACTGAAAAAGAAGATTGTTTTTGATTCTCTGGCCATTGGTATGGCTCCCTTCCTGATGAATCTTGCCGCCTGCTTTATCGTCATCCTTATTAATAAGGGGCTGAAACAGCACGGAGGGGATCTGGCTATCGGAGCTTTCGGCATTGTCAACCGCCTGGTATTCCTTTTCGTTATGATTGTGATGGGTTTGAATCAGGGAATGCAGCCCATTGCCGGCTATAACTTCGGCGCCAAACAGTATCCGCGCGTGACGCAAGTGCTGAAAATAACGATTTATGCCGCGACCATTGTTACAACCATCGGTTTTCTGATGGGAATGTTTATTCCGCAACTGGCTGTTTCTATCTTTACGACGCACGAAGAATTGGTGAATATCTCGGCAAACGGCTTACGGATTGTTGTGATGTTTTTCCCGATTGTCGGTTTTCAGATGGTGACTTCCAACTTCTTCCAGAGTATCGGCATGGCGAGCAAGGCTATCTTTCTCTCTATTTCCCGTCAGGTGCTTGTACTGATTCCTTGCCTGTTGATTCTTCCCTGGTTTTACGGGCAACTCGGCGTGTGGATCAGTATGCCTATCTCTGATTTGATAGCCAGTCTGATTGCAGGAGGGATGCTTTGGTGGCAGTTCCGTCAGTTCTCACTGTCGGCTGATAAAACTCATTAAAAGTAAACCGAAGACTCCTTTACTGTAAGAACTTATCTTTCTTACTTTTCTCAAACCATTCTCACTACGATGAGAAAATTTTCTCACTGTGGTGAGAAAAAATTCTCATTGCATTGAGAAAAAATTCTCATGCCTATGAGAAAATCTTCTCATTGCGGTGAGAATAATACTACTTAGTAATAGTCTGATAATGATTGCTTATCTTTACTTTTACCAATCGTATTTCTCTATGTATTTATCGAATGCAGGCTTAAACTTGATTCCATGTTTTGAGAAGATGGCGGCAATTTGCTTTTGTTCGTCAGGGTGTAAAAGGCGCTCTTTGTTGCGGATGCGATAATACATGTTACGTCCCATTAGGGAGTACATTTCTTTGCGTATGGTGACGGCCATGGCATGCGGAATGTTATCGAGCAGATGGTCCATGCCGGAGGCAAAGAGGACAGTGCGGAACGGACTGAAAAAAGTACAGTTGGTTTCGTTGCCTGCTATGTGGTTTGGGTTTACTGCCGAATAGTAAGGAGTCGTTTGCGGTATGCAGAGGGCAGCCTGATAGCGGAGGCATTTGCTGTGGCGTGGACATTTGTTGTGGGTACAGTATAAATAATTCTTAGGGATATCATTAAAGTCTATCTGTGTGTTCATGATTCTTGAATGCTTTTATAGTTTGTTGTTGCTTTTAAAAAAGAAAGTCGTATTTACCGTTTTCTATGTCTGTGACTATATTATTCAGAGTAGTGAGTAAAGGTGGTATGCCTATTTTAATAGTATTGAAAATAGCTTCCGGATCAATAGCAGCATATTCATGTGAGAGAATATTGCGTAGACCTACTATTTTTTCTTTAGATATAGATCGCATCTTGCTCTAAGCTTTTTCGGAAGAAATTACGCATGATAGCACCTAATGAAATAACATCCACTTTGGTACTGAGTATCTTTTCTAAATCTTCCTTTATGTCCAGTATTATGAAATAATTAGGTTCTTGTAACTTTATACAAATATCAATGTCGCTATTTTCGTCGTGCTCACCTCTGGCAGCGGAACCAAACAACCCTAAAGTGATGATTCCGTATTTCTCAGCATAGTGTGCCTTGAAATCGCGTAATATATCAAGTATTTCAGCAGTTGTTTTCATCTTTTATTCATATTCTGATTACTGGAACAAAGATAGCAATAATTTTGATATAAAGAAGAAATGAGGAGCGATAACCTGCTTTGATTTATTATCTGTTAAATAAGCAGATGAAACCGTACAGAATCTCTTTTGGTCTCTGATTTTCCAAAAACATTTATAGACCTCTTTTGTTATTTTCCGAAAACTATTTGTAACTTTGTCATCGGAACGTAGCATACCGTTTAAAGGTGTGCGATTGCGCGTTTCCTCGGCTAGTAGGAAATTGTAACGGGTTTTTAACACGTGCCGGGAAGACGCCTGTACTTCTATGACTTCTCATAGGGTACGGGCTGTCTGCCCGTACGTGTTGGGTAGCCGTTACTACCTCCTACTAGCGGGATGTGACAGCTCCGTACTCTTTTATAATATAAAAGGTACGGAACTAGGTAAGAGTATTAACTTAGTTCCGTTTTTTTATGTCCTATTGGCTCACAACAAAACAAATGTCTGAAAGACATGGCGTTCAGGAAGCAACTCTGCGAAACTGGGCGAATTTCGGTTACATTACCAGTTGCCGGATGGGCAACCAACTGTTCTTGGATGACGAAAGTCTGACTGCCTATCTCGAAGCTCACAAAAGGCTTGGATTGCAAGCGGATTATCTGGCAAAGATTTTGGAAGAGAAAAAGCTGGAACGCGACTTTATTATTTCCAGATATGATGATCTGCTATATGTATTGCGAACACAGAAAACGTGTAAACCTCTATATGAAATTATTATTCGTGAACTTTCCCAATTGATTGTTCATCCCGGAGCCCGTGATATTTTCTACTCCATCTCTATGGGGGAGTCAATAGAGAAAGTTGCCGGTCGGCATCGAATTACTTATTCATGTTTCGCAAGTTCAACTTGCCAGTTTTAATTTGTAAATATCGCATATA
>ERZ791610.791-NODE-791-length-16781-cov-1.791702_pt1 | contig 16781 bp, 10 predicted proteins | sample MGYA00510061_ERZ791610 | MGnify/ENA primary metagenome ERZ791610 (study PRJEB30046, sample SAMN00791922) | human gut metagenome | study: EMG produced TPA metagenomics assembly of the A metagenome-wide association study of gut microbiota in type 2... | reverse complement strand
CATGGACGCCTCATTCCTCTGCCCCGGTCAGAATGCCGCACCGAAAAACGAGCTCCCCAACCAGGCACTGACCCTGGAAGGCGGGGAAAGCTACGGAGGGGAGGTTCCCGAGATAATCGTTGAGGATATCACATTCGGCATGCTCGTCCGATCATGGTTCCCGCAGCACGACAAAAACATTCACTTCCGAACGGCTCTGGCAAAGTGGCAATATGAACATGCCGGAAGCACTCTCATCCACAAAGACGCCATGATCCAATTTACCGGGATTCCTGAACCCGATTCTGGTTGGAAAAAATACTACCAACTGGAAGCCCTGCACCGTCTCCACCAACTGACCATCCTCGCCTTCAACGGGAAAATGCCTCCAGAGGAACAGTTCGTGGTGTACAAAACGCTGATCGACGTACTCCTCGACCGCATCAACATGGATTCCGGTGAACGGCTCAACCGCAAGTTCGTCAAAACGCCCTTCGACTCCGCTCCCGATGCCAGGGAACTCAGCAGAAAGTCTCTCGAATCAAAAGATCAGGATGAATCCGAGGAAGTCCGAACTTCACCCTCCATGTTTTCGGCTCCCAAAACCTGGACCGGAGCTCGCAATGACATGGAACGTGTCGCATTCCTCCTGCAGGAAGCCGCCAAGGTACCGGGCAAGGGAAACGAAATCGCCCTGTTCCGCGCCAGATGCCTGATGAAGGGGTATGCCTTGCCAACGAACATGCCGATGGAGACAACCAAAAAGCTCCTTCCTCCTACCCCATCCAACATTGCGGCAACCCTGTTCTCACCATCGGGAGGAGTGGAAAAAGATGACTGGAGTCGCATCTCCCTGCCACCGGAATGCCAGTACCGTCCTATCCTCCTCTCCCTGTGCGAACAAAAGGATTCCCCCTTGGTAGCCATAGAAGCAATGTCCCTCCTGTGCGCCGACTACATCTCGCGCCTGGACTTTGACTCTGCCGTCGAACTTGCCCGCCGTGGGCTCATCTTCTCCAAGGAACAGAGGGGAAAATTCAAGGACAACATGGAAGGAGATCCCGCCGAAATGAGCGCGGAATACTTCCGCACCATCTGCGCGGAACTGGACATGCCCTACGCAACATTTGTTACACACGACCACAGTAATGGGGAAGTAGCCCTTCGCGTACGAAACACGGAAGAAGTCATCCTCACCGTCCAACCCATCGATTTGAAAGGGCTGGCTGACATCACCCGGGAGGACGCCGTTCTCAAAAATTTGTTTTATGAGTCGTGGCTCCCCGGCATCCAGCGCTTCCTTACCCGAGAGGATAACGAAAAGGACAAGCGCTTCCGTCAATTCATCGGCAAAACCATCCTGAAGCAGACAATCCCCGTCAAGCTCAGTCGCGAAGAACAAGTTTGCACCATCCCGCTGAATATCCCGGACGGCACCTACATTGTCACATCCAGCGTCCCCAATGGCCAACAATACCTGCAATTCGTCAATAAAGGCTCCCTCAAACTCATCAGCCGCCAGCGTTCCGGCAACAAAATGATCTGGTTCACCGTGGATGAAGCCACCGGAAAGCCCATCCCCGGTGTCCAATTGAGGGGAGATCTTTTATACAACGTCGAGGATTCATCCGAAAAAATCACCCTCCCCTTCACGGCGCAAACGGATGACAAAGGACTCTGGATTCAACAATTGCCCACAGTGACCCGGGAAGGCAAAAAACTGGAGTTGAACAAGTATTTCTGCCTGGCAGAATTGAACGATGCCATTGTGCCGAACAGAGACTATTTTTCTCCCTTCAATTTCCACAATCCAAACACCCCACCGCGCCAGCAACTCGTCCTGCTCGCTTCCCAACCCATCTACAAGACCGGACAGAGGGCACAGCTCATTGCCCGTCCCATCCGACCGTCCTTCATCAATCCATCCCTGACATCCGGGGCAGGCACATCCTACCTTGTCACGGTTCGCGGCCCGCGCAATACGCTGGACGGCTGGAACAAAAAGGAAGTCACCACGGATGCTACAAACGCCATCGAACTGGATATCCCCCTGCCCGACGATGCGGATTTGGGGAATTACACGGTCTCCCTTGTTCCCAGAAATGCCTCATCCTCCGGTAAGGGTGGCGTTCAGAAAGCAAGCAAGGAAATCACCGCATGTTTCCGCGTTGAAGAGTACAAAAAACCGGAGTTCAAGGTAAGCATCGTTCCGGAAACACCCTCACTCCGCCTCGGAAAAGAGGCAGCCTGCATCATCCGGGCGGAATACTACAGTGGCGGCCCCGTTTCGAATGCCAAAGTCCAACTTGAAATTGATATCACATCCGGGGAAAAAGCTCCCGCCGAACGCTGGGTTTGGGACTACCTGTTCCAGAGCAACTCACGTTACTGGAAGGATAGCCGTATCGGCTCTATTGAAAAATCCATCACTCTTGATGAAAAAGGAGAAGCTCGCGTCCTACTCTCCGCCCTCAAGGAGAACAAAGTTGCCAAGTACAACAAGGTCAATTACGACATCACCGCCAAGGTGACGGATGCCTCCCTGCGAGAAGTCCAGGAAAACCGCACCCTGAGCGCCTCCAGATCGCTCTTCGCCCTAAGCCTTGTTCCCTCATCCCAATACATCGGCAAGGGAGAAGCCGTAAGCATCAAGCTCACAGCTAAACAGGGCGACGGCAAGGTTGCCGCCAATGTTTCCGGCACATGCACCGTCCACCCTCTCAAACGCAACAATGAGGGTAAAGAAGACGACGAAATGCTGACGATTTCCACCAAATCCCCCCTTCTGCAGTCCGACATCACAACGGATGACGAGGGGAAAGCCACTATCGTTTTCCCGGCGGATGCCCTGGATACACGCGGAATCCTCCGTTTCACCGTCACACTCACGAGCCCCGATGGCGAAACATCGGAAGCACATCTCGACCTTCCTTCCCGAAATGGCAGAAAGGGAAGCCATCCTGCCCCGGATCAACTGAATCTTCTGGCTCACGACAAGCAATCCGCCACCGGCACCAAAGCCCGTTTCCTGATTGAAACCCCTGCCCCGACAGGCTACGTCTGGCTCTTTCCGCATGCTGGATGGACCAAGGAATCCTACTCCATGGTCACAACCAGAGGGCATGTCGGAGAATCCTCCATCAACCTTCGCCCAGAAGACACGCCCAACACCGCCGTCGAAGCCTTCACCGTTTACCAGGGGAAACTTCAGCAGACAAAGGTACACATCCTTGTGCCGCCGGACGACAAACGCCTCCAGGCTGAAGCTTCCGCCGACAAACAAACGCTCAAACCCGGCGAAGAAACCGGCATCAAAATCGCAGTCAGAGATGCAGCAGGTAATCCACCACCCGCCGGGACACTCGTCACATTGGCTGTTTACGACCAGGCTTTGGAATACTTTTCCGGCCCCCCCGAAGTACTGGAGCGGATGCTTTGGAGTCGTTCCAATACCACCCAAACACCCGGCTTCAATGCCAGCGAAAACCCACCAAGCAGCCTCGTATACCATTGGAAATCAAGAAAATCCCGTGCGCACTCCGATCTGTCGGACTTCGTCAAATCGTCACTCGATGTCGTCCTCGAATCCTCCCTGATGGAGCGTTCCTGCCGCTTCAAGGCAAAGAGTATGGAATCCGATATTTCCTACGCTCCCTGTCCCGTTATCACCGGGGATAGCGAAGAAATTGTATGCTATATCCCATCCGACAAGAATGAGCCCGGCAATACGAATGACATCCCCATCCGCAGCAACTTCACCGACAATATCCTCTGGCGCGGCATCCTGCCTCTGGCAAGCGACGGCACAGTCACCATCCCCGTCACCATGGCAGACAACCTCACCACATGGCAGGTTCGCGCATGGATCATCTCCCCCGATCTCTCTTTCGGAGAAGCCTCCGCCACCATCATCAGCACGAAGGACATCCTCGCCTCGCTCCAGATGCCCCGTTTCCTCACTGCGGGGGATACGGCCACGCTCAGCACCATCATCCGCAACCGGACGGACAAAGCCGTCCAGGCACACGTGACGTTGAAACCGTCTCCATCCTGCCCTGCTCCACTGGAAGCTGAAGACAACGCCATCGTCGAAGTCCCCGCCCAAGGTTCGGCTCGCGTCGATTGGAAGGTGCGTGCAACACAGGCCGGCACAGCGCAATACACGACCGAAGTACGCAGTGGAGCAGGCAACGATGCCATGCAAATGTCCCTGCCCGTCCTGCCGCACGGCATGCGCCAGACTCACGTATTCAGCGGGGCTCTTGCCGCAGGAAGCAATGAGGCCACCGTCAAACTCAATGTTCCGGAAGCCACTCGCCGGGATGACGCCCGCCTGACGCTCACCGTTTCGCCTTCGGTCATCCTGCCAGCCATCGATTCCCTTCCCTATCTGCAGGATTTCCCCCACGATTGCGCCGAACAAACGCTCAACCGGTTCCTGGGAACCCTCCTCGTCCGCCACACACTTAAGGAACTGAACATCGCCATCCCTGACAAATCGAAGGAAGCCAATTGTCCGCTCCTTTTCGACAAGAAAAAAACCAACAAGTTCGTGAAGACCCACATCGACCGCCTCGTTGCCATGCAGGGCTACGACGGTGGATGGAGCTGGTTCGGGCAAGCCGATGAAAGCGATCCTGTCATTTCCGCCATCGTGTACCGTGGTTTGTCCATCGCTTCCTCGCTCATGCAAAACGCCGTTCCGGAAAGAAGTCTGGAAAAAGCAGCCGGATTCCTTGGTCCAATCGAGGACCAGCGCGTCGCTCGTCTCTCCTCCTCCATTCTCCCCTGGAAGAATAACAAATCCCGGGGTACCATCAATGAAGAGGACATCCTGATCCGGCGTGCGCTCAGCACGGCCAACACCGTTCATCCCGGAGGCATCAGCAACGACCGCATGATGAAGCTCATCGCCCGCGATGCCCAAAAAACCGGACAGTACAGCCAAATCATGGCCGCCAGACTGCTTCTGAAGGAGAGCGGCAAGGACTCCGAAGAAGTGAAAAAACTGGCCTCCGCCCTCCAAAAACAGGTTGTTACAGATGCCATGCTCGGCACGGCACGGCTCAAGAACCCCGGTGAATCCTCCTGCTGGTGGTTCTGGCATGGCAACGATACTTCCATCCAGGCAGAGTACCTGCAACTCCTCTGCGAACTGGGTAGCGACACAGCTGCACCCATCGCCCGCGGAATCGTCCTCAAACGCCAGTACGCCAGCCATTGGGAATCCACGCTTTCCACTGCAAATGCCTTGGAAGCCCTCTGCCAGTACGCCCTCACAACGAAGGAAGGAGTCGATCCCATGCAAGTAGACGTCCTCTCAGGAGACCGCGTCATCGGCTCCATTACCCTGACGCGTGACAACCTGCTGACCGCCCCGCGCTCCATCACTCTGGAAGGCGATGCCATTTTCCCCTCGGACGCAGCCAGTCAACAATCGCCTCTCTCCTGGACCATCCGCCGCAAAGACGGCAAGGGCCGCCTGTACATCAACGGCCTGTTCAACGCATATACCACACAAGATCCCCTTCCCGCCGCCGGGTTGAACCTCACCGTCAAGCGCAACTGCTACCGCGTCGTCCCTGCCAGCCAAATAACAGCCGACACGCCCCTGCAAGGCAAGCGGATCACCAAGGGCGGCAGGGATGAATTGCTCGTCCCTCTGGCGGACGGCGACACCGTAGACAGCGGCACGGAAATCGAGGTCGAACTCGTCTTCACCGCCCGGCACGACTGCGAATATATCTGTACCACCGACCCGCGCCCCGCCGGCTGCGAGTCCACCCTCCCCCTCAGCGGATACGGCTTCGGCGATCACGTTTCCTACTATCAGGAGCCACGGGACGAAGAATCGCGGTTCTACTTTAACTGGATCCCGAAAGGCGAACACACCATCACGTACAGACTCCGCGCCGAACGCCCCGGTTTCTTCCGCAATATGCCTACCGTCGTCGAGGCCATGTACGCCCCGGAACTCCGCGGCAATGCCCGGGAATCATCGCTGAAAATCGATGAATCATCCCATGAATAAGTCCGCCTCCTGAAGAACAAATGCCTCGCGGCGGGACGGGGAAGAATGTCATTCTGCGAAAAACGTTCAGTTTTGTGCAGTTTGGGCTTTCCCCGGCCATGAAAATGATGCAGAGTCCCCAAGGACTATTTCCGATCAATTATGAAAATCGTCGTTGCTTACTCTGGTGGTCTTGACACTTCCGTTTTGCTGAAGTGGCTCAAGGAAAAATATAACGCCGAAATCATCGCCTATTGCGCAGACGTAGGTCAGGAAGAAGAACTCGACGGCCTCGAAGAAAAGGCCCTCAAGACCGGCGCTTCCAAGTGCTACATCGACGACCTGAAGGAAGACTTCGCCAAGAACTACATCTTCCCGATGTTCCAGGCCAACGCCCTCTACGAAGGCCGTTACCTGCTTGGTACCTCGATCGCCCGCCCCTGCATCACGCGCAACATGCTCGACATCGCCATCAAGGAAGGTGCCGATGCCATTGCACACGGTGCCACCGGCAAGGGCAATGACCAGGTTCGCTTTGAACTTGCAGCCAATGCACTGGCACCCAACATCAAGGTCATCGCTCCGTGGCGCGACGCTGAATTCCGCAAGCAGTTCCCCGGTCGTACGGAAATGATCGCCTACGCCGAAGAGCACAACATCCCGATCCGCCAGTCCCTCAAGAAGCCCTACTCCATGGACCGCAACCTGCTTCATATTTCCTTTGAAGCCGGCATGCTTGAAGACACCTGGTACGACGGCACCACGGAAGTGGACAAAAACATGTACGTCCTCTCCGTCGCTCCAGAAGACGCACCCGACAAGCCCGAGTACATCCAGTGCCTCTTTGAAAAGGGAAATATCGTCGGCATCCAGTGCGAAGGAATGGCTGAAATCCTGGCCAAGCACAATGTGAAGCCCCTGGGCGAACGCGACGGTTACACCCTCCTTTCCCCGCTCGGCGTCATGTACGTCCTCAACGAACTGGGTGGTCGCAACGGCATCGGTCGCGTCGACATCGTCGAAAACCGCTTTGTCGGCATGAAAAGCCGCGGTATCTACGAAACCCCCGGAGGTACAATCATCCTCGCCGCACACCGCGATATTGAAACCCTGACCATGGACCGCGAAGCCCAGAAAGTGCGCGACTCCCTGATCCCGGACTACGCCTCCGCCGTGTACAACGGCTTCTGGTTCTCCCCGGAACGCGAAGCTATTCAGGCTCTTGTCACCAAGACTCAGGAAACCGTTAACGGTGAAGTCCGTCTCAAGCTCTACAAGGGCAACGTCATGTTCGCCGGACGCCGATCCGCCAACACACTTTACTCCGAAGACATCGCCACAATGGAAGGCGGTCACGAAGAACTGTACAACCAAGATGACGCTACGGGATTCATCTCTCTTAACGGACTTCGTCTTAAGCAGTTCAGTCGAGCTAACAAGCCTTACGGCAACTAAGGTTTTTCATATCCACAGCACTTTTTGCATCCAACCGTCCGGGACTCCATCCCGGGCGGTTTTGTTTTCCTGGCAAGATTGACAGATTTCAGTCTGTGAAAGACATCCCCTTCCTGTTACGTATACATAGTGATGAGACTCCCCATTCTCCTTTTCCTCTTTCTGCTCCTGGTCGCAGGCAGCCTTCAATCCCATAGCGCTTCACCGCGGCAACCCAACATTGTCTTCATCTATGCAGATGACCTTGGCATGGGAATGCTCGGGTGCTACGGTCAGCAAATCGTCAAGACTCCAAACATTGATCGTCTCGCAGACCAGGGCGTCACTTTTACGCGCGTATACAGCAGCCAGTACTGTTGTCCGGCGCGGGCCAGCCTGTTGATGGGCGTTCACGACAGCCATGCCAATTCCTACACGCAAACCCGGGGCGGACTTGTCACAGCCATGGAACAAAACAAGTGGTCGCCGGAGGAATTTTCTCAAAAAGCGGAGTCCGCTTCTACCATTAAGCCCTCGCCCAATGAAGTTTTCCTGCCTCAACTCCTGAAGAAAGCCGGCTACGTCACCGGGCAGTTCGGCAAGCTCGACTGGGGGTTTACCACTTGGCCCGGTGAACTCAAACGCCATGGATGGGACCATTACACCGGCTACATGGATCATGAACGCGCCCATGGTTTCTACCCGACTTTTCTCTGGAAAGACGGAGGTATCCTCCCCCTACCCGGCAACACGCGCATCGATGCCGGAGTTACTCCAGAACAATATGCCGAAGGAGCCACGGCTAAACGCCGCGGAAACCGAAAAGGTAAAGAAACCTACGCTCCCGACGTCATGCTGAAGGAAGCTCTCAACTTCATGGAGGCAAACCGGAGAAAACCCATCTTCCTGTTTTTTTCCACCAACCTCCCCCATGGCCCTGTCGACATCCCGCCCCATGAAAACATCTACCGCGACAACACCGTCATCCGGGATGCCTATGCAAGTGCCTCCGGCAACAATCGCGAATGCGCCGCTGCTGCCGAAGAATACGCATCCATGGTCGCCAAGCTCGACAACCAGGTAGGAGCCCTCGTCAACAAAGCCAAGCAACTCGGTATCGCGGATCATACCCTCTTCATCTTCGCTGCCGACAACGGTCACGAAATCTACTACCGAACCGATAAGGGACGAGGGCGAGGACTGAACTATCATGGCGGTATTCTTGATGCCACGGGAGAAGTACTTGACGTTTTCCGAGCCAACAGGGGAACCATCGGACCGAACGGGAAAATGGTCGATTTGGCCGGGCTCAAGTGGACCAATCACGAAGGAGGCATCCGGATTCCTCTCATTGTCTCCTGTCCCGGTACTATCCCCCAGGGTAAAGTCTGCCGTAGTATGATTGCTAACTACGACCACATGGCGACATTCGCGGAACTTGCCGGCATTCCGATGCCGGCAGGCAAGGATTCCGTCTCCTATGCCCCTGTCCTGCAGGGCAAACCGATCAAGAAAGAACACCAGCATGTCGTCATCGACCACAGCGTTATCACCAGAGATGGCTGGAAACTGACCAGAAAAGGCAACGACTGGCTTCTCTTCAACCTCACCAAAGATCCGGGAGAACGTCGTAATCTTGCCACGGAACAACCGGACAAGCTCCGGCATATGCAAGATCTGTACAAACGTGAAGTCGGCAGCCCGCGTCAGGATAAATCCTGAATTGCGCTGCCACCGGAATTTCCCGCTACTTCCTTGATTCTTCCCTATCTGCTCCGGATTCTGCTTTGTACATTCCCGGTCCCTGTGATACCCTCGCGCCAGTGGAAAAGAACCCTACACCCCGTCAAGTCGCCCTGCAATGCCTCCAGAAATGGGAAGCAGGTAATGCCTTTGCGGAGACAATCATCGATCAGACGGCCGACAAAGCCAGACTGGCTACAAGCGACCGCAACCTCATGCAGGCCGTCGTCTTCGGCGTTCTGCGCAACAAAACATGGCTCGACTATGTTCTGGGGAATCTCAGACAAGGCAGACTCGATCAGCAAACGCGCATCATCCTGGAAATCGGCCTTTGTCAAATCTTTCTCATGCGCCTCGCCAAACACGCAGCCGTCTTCGAAACTGTCAATATCGCTCCCGAAAAAACGCGCGGTCTCGTCAACGCCATTCTCCGCAACGCCCTCCGTCGCGAAGAAGAACTCCTGGCCGAACGGAACACCCTCCCCCTCGACATCCGTTTTTCTACCCCCAAATGGCTCGTCTCCCGCTGGATTGAGGCCTTCGGAGAGAGAGATACGATTGCCATGCTGGAACTTAATAACCAGCCGCCCTCTTTCTATGTCCGCCGCAACCCCTTGATCGAACTGGCGGACGATCCCCGTTCGACAACCTTCCCGGCTGGTATTCCGTCAACGGTCCTCTGCCCCTGGACGACATCCGTTCCGGAGCCCTCTATGTCGCCGACCCTTCCACGCGCTATGCCGTAGAGCTTCTGGATCCCAAACCCGGGGAACGTATCCTGGACGCCTGCGCAGCCCCCGGCGGCAAATCCGCAGCTATCATTGCCGCCACTCACGGGCAAGCCCTTCTCACAGCCACCGACATGCATGCGCACCGCCTGCCTGTCCTCTTCGATAACCTTCGACGCCAAGGTTCCGATCTCGTGGAAACCGCCCAGGCCGACTGGACACAGCCCTGTCCTCCCTGCTGGAAGGGTTACTTCGACGCCGTCCTTCTTGATGTCCCCTGTTCCAATACCGGGGTCATCCAGAGAAGAGTCGATGTCCGTTGGAGACTCACACCCAAGGAAATATCCCGTCTTGCCGACATCCAGTTCCTCATTCTGGAGCAAGCGGCCGCCTCCGTCAAAGCCGGAGGACGCCTTGTGTACTCCACCTGTTCCATCGATCGAGAAGAAGACCGGGACGTCATCGACCGATTCCTGGCCGTCCATCCCGACTTCACCTTCCAAAAGGAACAACTCGCCCTACCTTTCCGCGAAATGTCTGACGGGGCCTATGCAGCCCTGATCATCCGTGCTTGACCTTCCGCCGATTTCGGCAACAATCACCCCCAACTCAATATCAACCATGTCCCGCAAACCCATCATTGCAGCCAACTGGAAAATGAACGTCGGCCCGGCTGAAGCCACCGCCTTCATCGATAAATTCCTCAAGAACATCGACGGCAAGCAGCTCTCCTGCGACGTTGTGATCGCCCCTCCCTTCGTCACTATTCCCACCGTCGTTGCCGAGCTCAAGGGCAATCCGGTCGTCGGAGTCTCCGCCCAGAACGTTTCCGATAAGGACAACGGCGCATTCACCGGTGAAATCTCCACCACGATGCTCAAGGAACTTGGCGTTTCCTACATCATCCTCGGCCACAGCGAACGTCGCCAGTACTACGGTGAAACCGATGCCATCATCAACTCCAAGATCAAGAAGGCCATCGCCGATGGCTTCACTCCCATCTTCTGCATCGGTGAAACCAAGGACGAACGCCTCGGCAACAGACTCGAAGAAGTCCTTACCACACAGCTCACCGGCGGTCTGAAAGACATCCCTGCCGAACAGGCAGCCAACATCGTCATTGCCTACGAACCCGTCTGGGCTATCGGTACCGGCCTCACCGCTACCTCCAAGGAAGCCCAGGAAGCCCATGCTTTCATCCGCAAAGTCCTCGCCGACATCTATTGCCCCGTCACGGCCGACAAGGTCCGTATCCAGTACGGCGGTTCCGTCAAGCCTGACAACGTCAAGGAACTCATGGCCCAGCCCGACATCGACGGAGCTCTCGTTGGCGGGGCCGCCCTGAAGCCCGATTCCTTCACGGCTCTCGTCGAATTCGACAAATAAGCCCACTCAGGCTCACACCATTTATCCAAAGCCCGGACGGTTCATCCCCGCCCGGGCTTTTTCGTTTCAGGAGACTGCATGTTCCTCCAATATCCTGCATGTCGTACCGGAAAAAGATATTATTCACAATGCCATCGTGGCCTCTTGCCTTGCAAAGCAAGGATTCCCTTCTTCTGCTGTGAATATTCTCCCGGAACTTCTTCACAATCGAAGGCGGGTTATTCACTTTGGATAACTTGAATATTTACCTTTGTGTGCAATATTTGCTATATAAAATGATTAGACAATACCCTATGTTGTGCATATAGTGTCGTCATGCGATGCGTACAATGCGGATATCTTGAAGACAAGGTAATCGACTCGCGAATGTCGAAGGACGGCACGACCATCCGTCGCCGTCGTGTCTGCCTGAAGTGCGATTACCGTTATACGACCTACGAACAGATTGAACGAACCGAACTTCGAGTCGTGAAGCGCGACAACCTGCGAGAAGCCTTGAACCGCGAGAAAATCCTCCGGGGCATGGTAAAAGCGTGCGAAAAACGGCCGGTCAGCATGGACCAGCTCGACCGTGCAGCCGACGAGATCGTTTCCGAGCTTCATCGCGACCACCTGCGCGAAGTACCCTCGAACGAGATTGGGAAGAAGGTCATCGAAAAACTCTACGCTATCGATCCGGTGGCCTACATCCGCTACGTGTCTGTATACCGTCAGTTCCAGAATGTAGAGGAATTCATTCAGGAAATCAGCCAGATGCAGCATCACAGCACCAATGATCCCCTCCAGCGCAAGCTCCCTATCCTGTAATACGGCAACACCCCCGGACTCCCTACCCTCCCTTCTTCCATGATCTGCTTTAAAAGCAAACGTCCTATCCTCCGTATTGGAGACTGCCTCATTTCCGACTACAACTTCGGATGGCTGGCCGATGCCCTCGATGCAGCGGCTGACGAATTGGAAATGGAACTTCCCTTCCGTGACGATCTTGTCGCCGCCGTCCTAACGTATCTGGAGGAAAGCTGCCCCTGGGAAGTGATGCCCATCGACATGCTCTACAAAAGAATCCGTTCCATGCTGCAAGAGGTAGGTATGGAAAAGCTGGCTGCACACCTGCCGGAGATGTCCCCCCCCGTAAGCGTCAACATCGACGAGATTGCACGGCGCAACCCTCTGCTCCTTTTTTTCGCCAACGATTTGAACCGCGAACTCTCCACCCTGCGCAGCAAGGGCCTCACCCACTACCGCTTCACCGGAGAACGCGAATGTGTGCTGGAAATCCAGGGAAGCCGCCACTGGAACAAGCGCTCCGAAGCCCTGCTCGAAGAAATCCACTTTATCCTTTCCCGTTATCGGGAGTAAGGACCGCTGTCACGGAAATCGTATATTTACAGTGACAGGTCTCTGCCCGTGTGGTTTATTTTCCACCGTACCCGGTTTTAACCGAGAAAACGGCTATCGCTTGCGATGCCTCTTCACAATCCGGGTACGGGCGTTCACTTCATCTGGTTTATTCCACAGAGAAAAACCTGGTTTGCTTTTCGGCGCATTCGCGCCATCGTTGAGCATTGCTTGTCGCAAACGCCGCTCATCATATCCACCATCTACATGGCATCTATTACATCATTCGAGGAGCTCGGTTTGCGCGCTCCCATCCTCGCCGCCCTGACCGGGCTCGGCTATAAGACACCCACCCCCATCCAGGCGGCCTGCATCCCGCTCCTGCTGGAAAGCAGGGACATCATCGGTCTCGCTCAGACAGGCACCGGCAAAACGGCTGCTTTCGCCCTGCCCCTGATCCAACGCTTCTCAATGCAACGTGTACCGTTGCGCAAAGGCAAAATCCGCTCGCTCATCCTGAGCCCGACCCGCGAGCTTGCCCAGCAGATCTACGATAACATCATCTCCTATTCCCGCGGCCTTTCCATCACATCCTCAGTCATGTTCGGCGGCGTCGGCTATAGCCCGCAAACAAAGGCTCTGTCCCGCGGACTCGACATTCTGGTCGCCACCCCCGGACGCCTGATGGACCACATGGAGCGCGGCAATGTCAACCTGTCGGAGGTCGAAGTCCTCGTTCTCGACGAAGCCGACCGCATGCTGGACATGGGGTTTGCCCCGGCCATCAAAAAGATTGCCGCCAAGTTGCCGCCGCAACGGCACACCCAGCTTTTCTCTGCTACCATGCCGCCAAAAATCCGCATGCTGGCCGAACAAATGCTCCGGAATCCCGAAACGGTAGCCGTCACCCCTCCCACGATGACGGCCGACAAGATTGAGCAAAGCATCTACCATGTCGATACCCAGGCCGACAAAAAGAACTATATTCTGACTCTCCTTCAGGAAACCCATCAGAACGACGACCGAGTCCTGATCTTTACACGTACCAAGCATGGCGCCGACCGTCTAGCCAAATTCCTGACGAAAAACGAGTTTCCCTCCTCCGCCATCCATGGAGACAAAACCCAGGGAGCGCGCGAACGCATGCTGAAAGCATTCAAAACGGGAGACACTCCCATCCTGATCGCCACCGATCTCGCCTCACGCGGCATCGATGTCAAGGGAATCAACCTCGTCATCAACCACGATCTGCCGAATGAACCGGAAGTATACATCCACCGCATCGGCCGCACAGCAAGAGCCGGAGCAGAAGGACAGGCTCTGTCTTTTTGCTCACCGGATGAAGTTCCCTACTGCCGGGACATTCAGAAGCTAATCGGCAAAAGACTGCCCCTGCATAAAAACAGCGGGCCGGAACCCAGGCCTCTTGTAAAAGAGCCCTCCGTCCCCGCCTCAAAATCTCGCAGCAGGAGACGCGACTTCTCCCGTAGACGCGGTTGATCACACCCTTTTGAAACAAAACAAATGCAGCCGGCAAGGTTTCCTACCCTGCCGGCTGTTCACATTCGGGTAAAGAAGGAAAATCAATCAAGATCCCGTACTTCCGGGAGCATAATGGAGGCCACTGCGAACGCCGCTATACCTTCTCCACGGCCAATGCAACCGAGTCGTTCGTTCGTCGTCGCCTTGATGCCGACACGAACCGTCGGCAAGACGAGGACAGAGGCAAGCTGCTGTTTCATCGCTTCCAGATACGGAGCAATTTTCGGAGCCTCGGCAATGATAGAGGAATCCACGTTGACGATGCGACCTCCCTGTCTGCGAACTTCGTCTACCGCTTTGGAAACAATCTCCAAAGAGCAGATATCCTTGCAGGAGGGATCCCCGGGAGGAAACCAGAAACCGATGTCGGGCAATCCGGCGGCACCAAGAATGGCATCGGCGATGGCATGGCAAAGCACATCCGCATCGGAATGTCCATCCAGTCCCTTCCCTTCCGGGATATGAACGCCTCCCAGCATCAGGGGACGGGGTTGTTCGGCAAAACGGTGGATATCATAACCGATTCCCGACAGATGAAGCATGGTCTGCGCGCTACTCATAATGAATGGTATTGGTTTAAATTATTCTTCGAGGGATTCTACAATGGGAATATGGCCGTTCCAGGCAATGATGGCGAATTGCTCCGGATTTTCCGGTTTCGGATCCAGGATCACCGTACCGCCCGCTGCTTCCACAAGAATCTTGCCTGCCGCAATGTCCCAGATGGAGATGACGCTTTCCACATAAGCATCAAAACGCCCGCAAGCAATGTACGCCATAGCGAGGGCGGCGGAACCGTTGTTGCGTACCTTGCGTACCTTCCAGGCGACTTTCGCAAAGCGTTCGATGCCCTTTTCCTTCGAACCGTCCGTTTTACCGTGTCCAACAAAGACAACGGCTTCCGCCATCTTTGTCCGGGAACTACAGGAAATAACTTTCCCGTTCTTACAGGCGGGTCCGCCCTTTTCCGCATGCCAGCATTCATCCATCATGGGGTCGTAAATAACACCCAGGACAATTTCACCCCGACGGCGCAAAGCAATGGAAACGCAAAACCACGGAATACCGTAATAATAGTTCACCGTCCCGTCGATGGGATCCACGATCCACTCACAATCGGAACCGCTATTCCCCGCACGGCCTTCTTCTCCCAAAACGGAGTGTTCGGGAAAAGCACCGAGGATGATTCCCATAATCAAATTCTGAGAGAGTTTGTCCAGCTCGATCTTGATGTCATTCTGACTCTCTTCATCCACCTTCTTGGTATCGTCAAAATGTTCTTTGAGGAAAGCACCTGCCGATTTTGCTGCCTGAATGGCAACAGCCATCTCCGGAGAATATGTAATCATAGTAGTTAGAGTAATTGAGAATTAAGACTGTTGACCGGAAGACGCATTTGCCTCTCCATCTGAATGAGAGGAAGAGTCGGCAGGCAGGATATCCCGGTTATCCGTAACTTCCTGTTCCTTTTGCATCTGTCCCTTTTTCCTGGCTTCCGCCTGCTTATAGCGATCCATCATCGCCGTATAAAGTTTCATCGACAAACGGGAAGAGAGAGAAGACATAGAGGAGGCAACACCCTTCTTTGATTCATAAACCGCACCGTCGCGATCAAACCCGACCCAGACAAACACCGAACGCCTCCCTCCCATGCGGGCGGAAAAAAAACCTCCTCCATCAGGTAACCGGCCTTGCAGGGAAAGCAGCTTCGTCCGTATATTCAGGGAAAAAGGAGGCAATCCCGAAACGATACGGGCGGCCTCGCGAGGGAGAATCTCCCGACCTTCGTCTTCGTGATTCTGATCCGAAGAAAAAACGAGGGCCTTCCTGCCGGTCGCTACCTTCATAATAGCGTTCAATGGCACATTACGACCCTTTTGTTGAATAACCATCAAGGACCGAACGGCATCTGCCATCATCATGTCGAACTGACCGCTATATAAATCGTCGCTATCCGGCATCTCCGCCCGGATCCCCGCCATCTCGGCAATTTCCTTGGTTCTGCGATAACCGACGGCGCGACCGGTAGCTACAGGCGCATTCCGTATAATATTCCTTCCCCGGTCCGCAGCTCCGAGATTCACGAGAGGAACGAACAGGAAACCCGCCTTTCTCTTCGCATGCCAGCGGTCCACACCGTCGAGGGGGCAGCGGCCGCCAACGACGGCCAGAATATGCCCCGTTGAAGACTCCACACACATAGCCGCTACCTGAATACATCCTTCGGCCTTGGCATCTACCCGCTTTGGGAGATCCTTCCAGACGGGACTTGCCTCCAGTTCCCTCAATTCGTTTTCACAGGAACGTTCCAGTTCGCGTTGTTCTTCGAGATCCAAAGAAGTCAAGACGATGAGGCTGGATGTCTCTTCCTCCCTTTCCTCCTGAAGATGTTCCATCTCTCCGGCAATCCACATGGCGGGATAGGACATCATGAAATCGTCTCCGGTCTTGCGTAATTCCATCGGAGCTCCTTTGGCTTCTTCGCATTCCTCGGGAGAAATAAAACCGCAGGCTTCCATGCGATCCAGCGTATCGTTGCGCTCCCGAATAGAAGCCGCTTTGTCCGTAACTGGGTTGAAAATTGAGGGACCGCGCACCAGGCCGGCCAAGGTTGCACACTC
>ERZ791610.778-NODE-778-length-16975-cov-2.044681_pt1 | contig 16975 bp, 8 predicted proteins | sample MGYA00510061_ERZ791610 | MGnify/ENA primary metagenome ERZ791610 (study PRJEB30046, sample SAMN00791922) | human gut metagenome | study: EMG produced TPA metagenomics assembly of the A metagenome-wide association study of gut microbiota in type 2... | reverse complement strand
CGGATATAAAGATATTCAATCGTTCCATAAGTACATTACCTTTGGAGGTGCAACGGGAAATATCTCCATTAACTCCTGCTTTTACTCAGAAAATAGAGTTACCTTATAAATATAATAACTTCAATATAGAGTTTGCGGCACTGACATATAAGAATCCCGAACTTAACCGATACGCTTATCAGTTAGAGGGATTTGATAAGGATTGGGTTTATACAAGCGCCGAGCGTCGTTTTGCTTACTATAATAATTTGAAAAGCGGGACGTATAAATTTAAATTGAAAGTGACAAATGAGAATGGTATTTGGAATGGATATATTCGGGAAATGACAGTTGTTGTGCTTCCTCCATTTTGGGCAACCTGGTGGGCATATGTTTTATATTTATTGATTGTCATTGGAACTGTCATTGGACTATACAGAATAACGAAAAATCGTATTTTACTACGGAATGAACTCCGTTTGCGTGAATTGGAGAAGGCGAAAGCGGAGGAGTTGAACCATGCCAAGTTGCAGTTCTTCACAAATATTACCCATGAATTGCTGACTCCGTTGACAATTATTTCAGCTACCGTAGATGAGCTTAAAATACAAGCTCCAAAGCATACAGACTTGTATGTGGTGATGAATAGTAATATTCGTCGGTTGATACGTTTATTACAACAAATCCTTGAATTTCGAAAAGCGGAAACCGGCAATCTGAGGCTTCGTGTATCTCCGGGAGATATCGCTTCCTTTGTGAAAAATGGGGCGGAAAGTTTTCAGCCTTTGATTAAGAAACAAAAGATACATTTCTCTGTGTTGTGTGATCCGGAATCAATCATTGGTTATTTTGATACGGATAAATTGGATAAGATTCTTTATAATCTGCTGTCTAACGCTGCAAAATATACAAAAGAAGATGGTTTTATTCAGGTAACTTTATCCTATGCGGAAAATAAAGATTGGGTGCTTTTACGTGTAAAGGACAATGGGAAAGGGATATCGAAAGAGAAACAAAAGACACTTTTCCGTCGTTTCTACGAGGGTGATTACCGGAAATTTAATACCATTGGTACAGGAATCGGGCTTTCATTAACTAAAGATTTGGTAGAGTTGCATGAAGGAACTATTACTGTGGAAAGTGAAGAAGGACAGGGAACAGAGTTTATTATCCGCCTTCCTATTGACCGTTCTTATTTCAGGGAAGAACAAATTGATGATGAAGTAATCTTACCGGTTCAGAAATTAGTAGCTTATGAAGAAGAAATGGATGAGAAACAGTCTGATGAAATATTAGTTACGGCCGAAAAGGCAAATTCTATATTAGTAATAGAAGATAATGAGGAACTATTGCATTTAATGACGAAACTCTTGAGGCATGAATACAATGTTTTTACTGCTGAAAATGGAAAAGAAGGCATTGCAGTGTTGGAGAATGAAGACATTGATTTGATTGTGTCTGATGTGATGATGCCGGAGATGGACGGAATGGAGTTTTGTAAATATGTGAAGGGGAAACTGGAAATCAGTCATATTCCTGTGATTCTATTGACTGCTAAAAATAAGGAAGAGGACAGGGCGGAAGCGTATGAGGTAGGGGCGGATGCTTTTATAAGCAAACCTTTCAATTTGGCTGTATTGCATGCACGTATTCGTAATTTGCTGAAATATAAGGAGCGTATGGCGCACGAATTTAAGAAACAGCTGGTTTTTGAATTAAAAGATTTGAATTATACCAGTCTGGATGAGGATTTTATGCAACGAGCCATTGACTGTGTGAATAATCATTTGGAAGATTGTGAATTTGACCAACCCCAGTTTGCGGATGAAATGAAAACTAGTAAATCTACTTTATATAAGAAGTTAAAGTCTTTGACTGGGCTGAACACCTCTGCCTTTATTCGGAACGTCCGTTTGAAATCGGCTTGCCGGATTATGGAGGAAAAAGGAAATAGTATACGTATCTCCGAATTGGCTTATGCGGTCGGATTTAATGATCCAAAATATTTCAGTGCTTGCTTCAAGAAAGAGTTTGGAGTTTTACCTTCTGAATACCTCGACCAATTTGTAGTTGAAAAAGAGCACGAGTAGAAATCTGTTCTGGTTTACCTTTCTATTTTATATTATCTTGTTCTGCTTAATCCTTGTACTTTGTATAGGGAAGGTTTTCTATGCTCTTTTTTATGTCGAATTATCATTCAAAAAAGGCGAATGTCTAAAATTCTACCTCTAAAAAGCATCTTTGGAGGTTGGTAGGAGGGGAGGTTTCTATCTTTGCGTTGTGATTCCTAAGGATCATGAGATTTGTTTATTTAATGTTTAATCTTAATTTTATACTGAATGGAAAAGCGAAAGACCTTCCATGGAAGACAAGTCGGGAAAAAACGGTTACTCCCAATCGTATTCCCTTTGTTTTTATTTCTTTTGATTCCTCTGAACGGCTATGGTGACGATACTCCCATGCCGGAGGTAGTACAACAGAATTCTACAAGAATCACAGGTGTAGTGAAGGATGCCTATGGTGAACCGGTGATTGGGGCCAATGTAAAGGTTGTAGGAACGACACAAGGAACCATTACCGATTTTGAGGGTAAGTTTTCAATCAATGTATCCGGTGCAAGTGCGAAAATCAAAATTAGTTTTATTGGTTACAAGGATAAAGAGGTAACCGCAAAGAAAGGTGTTAGTCTAAATATAGTATTAGAAGAAGACGCACAGACACTGGGTGAAGTGCAAGTAGTAGCTTATGGTGTACAGAAAAAAGTATCTATCACAGGAGCTATTTCATCTATGAAGGGGGATGATCTGTTGAAGACTCCGGCAGGATCTTTATCTAATGTATTATCCGGGCAAATCACCGGTATTTCTTCTGTACAATATTCCGGTGAGCCGGGAGCGGATGCAGCAGATATTTATGTGCGTGGTGTCGCTACATGGAACAATGCGAAACCGCTGATTCAGGTTGATGGTGTAGAACGTGACTTTTCTCAGATTGATCCGAATGAAATTGAGAGCGTGACTGTGTTGAAAGACGCTTCAGCTACGGCTGTATTTGGTGTACGTGGTGCCAATGGTGTTATCTTGATTACAACCAAACGTGGTGCAGAAGGTAAGGCTAAGGTTTCTTTCTCTACATCGGCTGGTGTCAATGTGCGAACGAAGGATCTGGAGTTCGCTAATTCTTACCAGTATGCTTCCTATTATAATATGATGAAAGTAAATGATGGTGGGGTGGCTACTTTTAGCGATGAACAGTTGGAAACATTCCGCAATCATTCTAATCCGTTGATGTATCCGGATATTAATTGGATTGATTATTGTATGAATAAGGCTGCTTTTCAGTCTCAGCATAATGTGAATATATCTGGTGGAACTAGTAATATGAAATATTTTGTTTCTGCCGGTTTGTTCACGCAAGGCGGTATGTTCAAGCAGTTTAATGCGACAGATGATTTTAACTTTGATTACAAACGATACAATTATCGTGCTAATTTGGATTTTGATGTAACGAAAACAACCTTACTGTCAGTCAATATTGGCGGTCGTATAGAGACAAAGCGTACTCCGGAATCAGGTGAAGATCAGAATCAATTGTTCCGCAAACTTTATTGGGCGGTTCCTTTTGCGGGTGCAGGTATTGTAAACGGTGAACGTGTTGTATCTAATTCTGAAGTTCTTCCTTTTACGGGAGTGGATGGATTGAGCTCTTATTATGGAAAAGGCTTTCAGACAAAGACAACAAATGTGTTGAATGTAGACCTTGCATTGAATCAAAAGTTGGATTTTATCACAAAAGGATTGTCCGTAAAACTGAAAGGTGCTTATAATTCAGAATATGCTAATACTAAGAAAGCGAGTTCATCCAAGGCTTATTATACACCTGTTGCAAATGCTGATGGATCTATTTCTCTTCGTAAATATGGGACTGACTCTCAATTAAGTTATGGGGAACCTGATAACGGTTTTTCTAAGGCGCGCAACTGGTATATGGAACTGGCATTGAATTATGCCCGTAAGTTTGGGGATCATAATGTGACAGCATTGTTACTCTATAATCAATCAAAGAAATACTATCCGTCAGAGTACTCTGACATTCCTACCGGATATGTAGGTTTGGTAGGACGTGTGACTTATGATTGGAAAACCCGTTATATGGCAGAGTTTAATGCGGGTTATAATGGTTCGGAAAACTTTCGTCCAGGAAATCGGTATGGTTTCTTCCCGGCAGGTTCATTGGGCTGGGTTGTAAGTGAGGAATCTTTCTTCCAACCGATTAAAAGTGTAGTGAATTATTTAAAACTACGTGCTTCTGTAGGAATGGTGGGTAATGATGTATCACAACGATTCTTATATTTGCCTGATTCTTATCAATATGGTGATGGAGGATATTATTTCGGGCAGAATGTTGGAAATAAAATGCCCGGTGCCAGTGAAGTCAGCCGTTCTAATCCGGATGCCAAGTGGGAAACTGCAGTAAAGCAGAATTATGGAGTGGATGCCACCTTCCTGGCAGAGCGTTTGACGGTTTCTTTAGATTACTTTAGGGAAGATCGTAGTGATATTTTATCTAAACCCGATTATTTGCCGGCAATTCTAGGTATGTCACTTCCTTCTGTTAACGTTGGGGAGACATTGAATAGAGGATTTGAAGTACAGTTGAAATGGAACGAAACTCTGAAAAATGATTTCAGATATTGGGCAAACTTTAATATTTCTTTCTCAAGGAATAAAATTGTCTATAAGAATGAGGTAGATCAAAATGAGCCTTGGATGTATGAGACTGGACGTAGAATAGGTTCCCGTTCGATGTATAAGTTTTGGGGGTTCTATGATGAAACGGCAGATATGCGTTATCAAGAGGAGTTTGGACGTCCGATAGCTAATCATGGTATTACATTGGTGCCGGGTGATTGCGTTTATGTGGACGTGAATGCCGATGGTGAAATAAATTCCAATGATGCTACGCGCGATATAGGGTATACCGATATGCCGGAATACACTGCCGGATTGAATACCGGATTCAGTTGGAAGAATTTTGATTTTTCCATGCAATGGACAGGAGCTTGGAATGTGGATCGGATGTTAGACGAATTCAGACGTCCGTTGGGTGATACAAATGAAAAAGGATTGTTGCTTTATCAGTATGATACAACGTGGCGTTCATCGGCTGATACATTCACTGCTAAATTCCCGCGTACTTCTAGTTTGCATGCTTCCAATAATTATGCAGGGTCTGACTTGTATTTGATTAATGCCAGCTATTTGCGTCTGAAAAGTGTGGAAATAGGTTATAATTTCAATTTCCCTTTCATGAAGAAACTGAAGATGGATAATTGCCGGTTGTATGTAAATGGATATAATTTGATTACTATTACCGGATTCAAATGGGGAGACCCGGAATCTCGTCAGAGCTCCCGCCCTAATTATCCTTTGACACGTGTATTTAATATTGGATTGAAACTTGGATTCTAATACTTTATGAATAATATGATGAAACATTTAAGTAAATGGTTTATAGCGACATTGGCAGGAGTAGCTTTGTTTTCCTCTTCTTGTGTCGATCAAGTGAAATTTGGAGATAGCTTTTTAGAAAAGGCTCCGGGTAACGCAAGATACAATCTTCGGAAAAGCTACGTACGCTCGTGCTTTCCTGTGGAATACTTATAGTAAACTTTATTACGCGCTCCCTGTATATTGGAATACGGTGGAGGGGAAAATGAACACAGGAATCTTTGAAATGATGTCCGATTGCTGGCATAGCCACACGGATTGGAATGGAATTAACCGGAAATACTATTCAGGCTCTTATAAGGCAGGTGATGAGGATAGTAGCGATGATACGCGCTTTGGTTATACTAAAGAGAATTGTTGGGAGGCGATTCGTGCTGCATTACTTTTTGTGGAGAATGTAGAGCGGGTTCCGGATATGGAAGATGCGGAGAAAAAACGTTTGGCGGCAGAAGCTAAAGTGATTGTAGCATCTCGTTATTTTGATTTATTTCGCCACTTTGGAGGGCTTCCGTTAATAAAGGAAACCTATGACGTGCAGCCTTCTTATGAATTGCCTCGCGCTACGGTGGAAGAAACGGTGAATTACATGATTAATCTTTTAGATGAGGCTGCTGCTACTCCTCAACTTCCGTGGGACTTAGGTACGGATGACACGAATTGGCAAGGACGCTTTACCAAAGCAGCTGCTATGGGGCTCAAGTGTAAGATTCTTTTGTTTGCAGCCAGCCCGTTGTTTAATGACAATGTCCCCTATTGTACGGAGCCGCCGCAGGATGCTGTGACTAATCATCAGGTGTGGTATGGTGCTTACAAACCGGAGTTATGGGACCAGTGTTTACAGGCTTGTGTTGATTTTTTTACAGAACTTCAATCAAGAGGGTATTATGAACTGACACAGGCAACGGAAGCTACGGCAAAAGGTTACAGAGATGCGTATAATAAGGCCTATTTTACCCGTGAGAATAATAAAGAACTGTTGATTTCTACGCATATTTCCCGTTTCGGTAAATTTAATTCATGGGATGAATGGCAGTATATTTTTGTCAATAGCGGAAATGGTACAGTTATTACGGGTGGATTGACCCCCACACTGGAATTTATGGAGATGTTTCCAATGAGTAATGGCGAACCTTTCCAGTTGAATACTGCTACAGACCTGTTTTATACGGATAATGATTACAACAAACCGATTCGTGACCCACGGTTGTATGAAACGATGCTGGTGAATGGAACACAGTTTGGAGATCATGCTGCCGAATTATGGATTGGAGGACGTGACAATATTAATGATACAGAGAAAGAGACAGGCAAATATGCTACCGGATTCGGATGTTACAAGTTCTATAAGGAAGGTGTCAATTCTCTGAAAGATAAATATCTGCAATGGCCATATCTGCGTCTGGCAGAAATGTATCTGATTTATGCGGAGGCTTTGCTTAAATCGAAGAATGATCTGCCAGGTGCTATTGAGCAAGTAAATAAAGTACGTGCCCGTGTTGGTTTAGGAGACTTGGCGGTTTGCAATCCCGGCAAGAATCTGACGACTGACGCTGATGCCTTGCTGGAAGAGATCCTCAGAGAACGTGCTTGCGAATTAGGCTTGGAAGATGTACGTCTGTTTGACATGACACGATATAAAAGAGAAGATCTTTTTAGAAAACAACTCCATGGATTGAAGATTTATAGAAATGATGGGGGAGGAAATACGCCTTGGTCCGGAAGTACCGGAAACAGCAGTATTTATCCTAAACCAACGAAATTCACTCATGAAGCGTTTCCGCTAGTGAATCCTTCCCGTGCATGGTGGAGTAATTTTAGTCCGAAGTGGTATTTGTCAGCATTCCCACCATCAGAGGTGAACAAGAAATACGGATTGACTCAAAATCCTGGTTGGAATTAATGTGGAATAACTACGATTAATCATAGAATAAAATGAAAAAATATAAGATACTAGCTTTAGCGATATTCGCTTGCGTCACCTTGAACGGCTGGGCACAAAGTGAAGATAATGTAACCGGAAGAGTTCTTGATGAAAAAGGGAAGCCGGTAGCGGGAGCCTTGGTTTCGGTTGAAGAGAACCCATTGGTGCGGGTGGCTACAGATAAAAATGGACGTTTTGAAATCACTGCTGTGAAAGGAAGCCGTTTGAAAGTACAGACTGGTGATGATGCAATGAAGGTGGTGAAAATAGAAAACGGTTCGGAATTGACGGTTGTCATGGATTACTCTTCAGAGAAAGTAAATTACGGATTTGGATTGCAGCAAACGAATGCGGAGTCTACTGGTGCCGTATCTACTGTATATGCAGAGAATATAGATAAAAGCTCGGCTTTTTCAATCGGAAATTCATTATATGGCAATGTGCTGGGACTGACTACCATGCAAAGTACCGGTGTGGTATGGGAGCAGATGCCGTCGATGTATATTCGCGGCCTGAAGACACTGAATGGTAATAATGGCATCTTGTTGGTCGTGGACGGACTTGAACGGGATAATAACTGGCAGGCTTTAAAATATATTACTCCGGAAGAAGTGGAATCTGTTAGTGTACTTCGTGATGCGGCCGCGTTGGCTCTCTATGGCTATAGGGGAGTGAATGGCGTAGTCAATATTGTGACAAAACGTGGTAAATACGATACTCGTGAGATTAATTTTTCTTATGACCATGCTTTCAATTATATGACGCGCAAGCCGGAATTGGCGGATGCCTATACGTATGCTTCTGCCTTAAATGAAGCATTGACAAATGATGGCAAGCAGGTGCGATATTCGCAAAATGAATTGAATGCGTTTAAGAATGGCACTTCTCCTTATCTTTATCCGAATGTAAACTGGTGGGAAGAAGTTTTTCGTGATCGTGGGGCGTCAGATATCGCAACATTAAGTTTTCGCGGCGGATCTACCAAGATGCGTTATTATACAATGATGAATTTGCAGAATAACCGTGGATTTATCAAAAACTTCGATACGAATGCTGACTATTCCACTCAGGAAAAGTATTCAAAAGCTAACTTCCGTACCAATCTGGATATTGATTTGTCACCGAAAACAAAGATGCAGGCCAATATCATGGGGATTTTGAATGAATTCAGTCGTCCGGGTATGGGCAGCGATAATTTGATAAGTAAACTGTATCAATTACCTTCAGCGGCTTTTCCTATCCGTACGGAAAGTGGTTTGTGGGGAGGAAATACTACTTGGGGTGAGAACTGGAATCCGGTAGCGTTGACTGAAGGGCGCGCATACTCAAAAGGACATACTCGTGGATTATATGCTGATATGTCTTTACGGCAGGATTTGTCTTCTTTAACCAAGGGGTTAGGAGCTTCTGTCCGTATAGGATATGACAATCTTGCTTCTTACTGGGAGAATCACACAAAAGGATATAAATATGGTATGGCATCGGTCGCTTCCTGGGAAAACGGATTGCCGATAGCTGGTGAGGAAATAACGGGAGGAAAAGATACGGAAATGTCGGGTGACAGCAAACTTGACTGGCAATATCGCGCCTTTAACTTCCAAATGAATGTCGATTGGCAACGTCAGTTTGGTGTACACAGTCTGTATTCCATGTTGCTTTATACCTATAAATATGATAATGCTAAAGGAATCAATAATACGTTCTACCGTCAGAATGCGGGTTGGTATACTCATTATGGCTTTAAGAACCGTTATTTTGCAGATTTTACATTGATGGCTTCTGCCTCCAACTTATTGGCGCCCGATCATCGCTGGAATGTATCTCTGGCATGGCTTATTTCTAATGAGAAGTTTATGCAAAGCCAGAATGTGGTGGATTTCCTGAAACTGCGGGCTTCCTTCGGTATGTTGAATACGGATAATATTCCCGGTAACGGCTATTGGAATGAGACGGTAGGTGGCGGTAATGGCTATCCGATAAATAATAATTTCGGTGGTGATGGAGGCTGGCATGAAGGTCGTCTGGCATCTGTTAACGGAACCACAGAAAAAGCTTATAAGTATAATGCGGGTGTGGATGCTACCTTGTTCAAGGGATTGACTTTGACAGTGGATGGCTTTTATGAAAGACGTTCTGATATTTGGGTCAGTTCAGACGGACAGAATTCGGCGGTGTTGGGTGCATCCGGTTCTTATGTAAATGCGGGTATCGTAGATAGTTGGGGCACGGAAATCGGCGCCAATTACTATAAGAAGATGGGTAATGTGGAATTAAATCTGGGAGGAACGTTCACTTACAATCGAAGTAAAATTATAGAAATGCTAGAAGAACCGGCAGCTTACGACTATACGCGCTCTACGGGCAATCCGGTAGGACAAATCTTTGGATTGCAGGCTATTGGATATTTTGTAGATCAGGCAGATATAGATAATAGCTTGCCACAGCAGTTTGGACCGGTAAAGGCCGGAGATATTAAATACAAGGACATGAATGGTGATAAAGTAATTAATTCGGATGATAGAGTAGCTATGGGATACAATAGTACATGTCCTGAAATTTATTATTCGTTCAGTCTTGGTTTGGAATGGAAGGGATTAGGTTTTAGTGCACAATTCCAAGGAGTGGGAAATTATACGGCAATCTTGTCGGGAACTTACTATCATCCATTGGTGGATAATACGACAATTTCTAATTATGTTTACCGGAATCGTTGGACACCGGAAACTCCGAACGCTCGTTTCCCAAGGTTGACGACGGAAACTGTTGACAACAATCTGCAGACAAGCTCTTTATGGTTGGCAGATCGTTCTTTTTTGAAGTTGCGTAATTGTGAGGTGTACTACAAGCTTCCTTCATCCTGGTTGAACAGGTTTTGGGTAAAGAATGCGAAAGTATATGTAAGAGGGGTTGATTTACTTTGCTTCGATAGTATTGACCAATTGGATCCGGAAGCGATGAATAACTCTTATCCTGCTACCCGATCTATTCATGTTGGTTTGTCAGTAGGATTTTAACGTTTAACGCTATAAAAAGAAAGAAACTATGAAATTGAAAAATATATGCCTAGGAATAGCTTGTATAGCGGTGGTGTCAGCTTGCAACGATAAGATGGATTATCATGAATACACGTCATACGACAAGGATTATGTCTTTTCGGATTTTTCCCGTACGGCAGGATTTGTGAATAATATCTATAGTTATCTGGATTCCGACTTGCCAAGCTATCAGTCATTGGCTTCCGCTTGTGATGAAGCAGAAATGGCTGTTACTTATTCATCTGTTCTCGACTATACAAATGGTGCTTGGAGTGCATTGAACCCTAAATCTCTGTGGGGGTATTATTCGGGTATTCGTGCCGCTAATTACTTTCTGGAAGAAAGTAAAGACCTTGATTTTTATGATTTACGCTATGCGCAGGATTATGAGGCTCAGATGAACCGGTTTAATCGTTATCAGTATGAAGTTCGTCTGCTACGTGCGTATTACTATTTCTTGTTGGTGCGTGCGTATGGGGATGTGCCTTTTACGGTGAATGTGTTGACAGAGAAAGAAGCTAATTCTCTTTCACGTACTCCGGCGTCGGAAGTCTTTGATTTTATTATTAGTGAATGTGAGGAAGTGGCGCCTGAGTTGCCCGTTTCTTATTCCGCTTTGGATAATGATGCTGCGGGTGGTTCCAACCCGGAGGCCGGTCGTGTCACGCAGGGAACTGCTTTGGCATTAAAAGCCCGTGCCGCATTATATAGAGCAAGCAAACTGTTCAGTGGTGGTGAAGACCGGAATTTATGGCGTGAAGCTGCTGTGGCCAATAAAGCTGTTATTGATTATTGTACGGCTAACGGTATCCGGCTTGGAAAATATACGGATATTTGGGGTACGGATAATTATCAAGCTTCTGAAATGATTTTCGTTCGTCGTATTGGAGATACAAGTAGTCCGGAATATACTAATTTCCCGGTTGGTATGGAGAATGCCAGTTCCGGTAATTGCCCGACACAAACATTGGTGGATGCTTACGAATCTAAGGATAATGGAGATAAAGATCCGCGTTTCGGCATGACTATCGCATGTAATGGTGACAAATGGCCGAATACGAATCCGAATCCGTTGGAAACATTTATTGGCGGTAAGAATGGTCTGCCTCTTCCTTATGCAACACCGACCGGTTATTATTTGAAGAAGTATTTGGATGCGTCTACCGACATCAGTGCGGAGAGTGGCAGTGGAGGCAAACGGCATAACTGGGTTATTTTCCGTTTGGGAGAATTTTATCTGAATTATGCAGAGGCAATCTACCGTTATTTGGGAGCGGCCGGTGCTACGGACAACGAATTCAGGATGTCTGCTTGTGCCGCAATCAATAAGGTGCGTCAGCGTTCGGATGTGCAAATGCCGGATTTCCCGGATAATATTTCTAACACTGAATTTTGGGAACGATATAAAAAAGAAAGAATGGTAGAATTGGCTTTTGAACAACATCGTTTCTGGGATGTTCGCCGTTGGAAAGAAGGTGGCTTCACTAAAATCGGGCGTATGCAGATTACCCAAAAAGAGGATGGAAACTTCCTCTATGAGCGGACAAATAAATCATTGGTTTGGGATGATAAAATGTATTTCTTTCCGATTCCGGCTTCGGAAATGCGTAAGAATCCGAATCTGAGCCAGAATCCGGGTTGGTAAGTTTTATTAATGATAAAAGATAAAAGCTATGAAGTTGAATGTTAAATATATGATTGCAGCCTTTGCGCTTTTAGGACTGGTTGGCTGTGATAAGAATTTTGAAGAATTTGAAACATCGGGGGGAGGAAGTCCTGCTGCCGTTGAACTTTCTACGGTCGTGTCGGAGGCTTTGCCGGGACAGATTAAACTGACTTGGAAAGCACCGGAAGGAGATTACGCTTATATGCAGATTCGCTATTATGACCCTTTACAAAAGAAAAATATCTGTAAGATTGCTTCTAAAGGAACAACGGAAATGTTGATAGAAAATACTCGTGCTCGTTTCGGAGACTATACTTTTTATTTGCAGACCTTTAATGCGGCTCATGAAGCAGGAGCAGTTCAGGAATTGAAAGCACGGTCGGGAGCGATGCCGGCATCGTATACGGAGAAATCCCGTACACAGGTCAGTCTGATAGTAGACCAATTATCTTGTAATTATCCGGACGCGTCTGAAGGGTATTTTGACCGTTTGATAGATGGTAAAACGGCGGATCCCTCTTTTTTTCACACCAACTGGCATTCTCCGCAAGTTGACCTGCCGCATTATATACAGATCGATTTAAAGGAAGAACATGAAAATTTTGCATTCGAGTATTATACGCGGGATACAGGTAACACGGACGGATTCCCTACTTCTGCGGAATTACAGATTAGTACGGATGGTGAACATTGGGAAACTGTTTCTACTTTGAGTGGATTGCCCACAACACGTCAGACAAAATACGCTTCTGATTTTGTAATGCCGGGTAAGAAGTTTAAATATTTCCGTTTCAATGTATTGACAAGTTCGTTGAACAAGAAATATTTTCATATAGGGGAGATTGCCTTTTTTGATGCGGATATTGAAAAGTATGACCCGGAAACGGTTCCTTTGGATTAATTTAAAATGAGACTTATGATGAAAATGAATAAAATATGGATGGTCGCCTGTATGGCGGCCACCCTCATCGGTGGAGTATATGGCTGTGACGATGATAAAGATTTTAGTTATGAAGGTCAACTAGATCTGAATTTGTTGAATCTGACGCAAGCCCGTGAAGTGTGGGATGGTGCGGAATGTAACGTGACTACGGATTTACGGCAAAGTGAGGATGAAACGCCTGTTAAAAACTTTACTTATAAGTTGAGCTTGTCTCTTTATCAAGGACGCACAGCCGGACAAGAAGCTAAAGTTAGCTTGGTTGTGAATAAAGATACATTGAATAAAGTGCTAGCTAAGGTGGCGGAAGGAGGCATTTATGCAAAATATGACGGTGCGGAATTACTTCCGGAGTCCTATTATCATTTATCTTCTCAGACATTAACGCTACAAGCTGGTGAAACAAAATCGGATGCCGTATCAGTAACAGTCTATTCTAGTGAACTGGTTGCAGCTTGCCAGGAAGCGGAGAGGAATTTGTTGTATGTACTTCCGTTAGCGATTGAGGGCTCATCCTCTTATGGAATTAATTCTAAAACAAATACGTTGATGTTACTTTTCAATGTGACCTATGTAGAATCGGCTGAAGATGAAAAAGGACCGGAATATGTGCCTGATCCCAATGATGCACCGGAAACGACGGAAGAAGGACTGGTTTTGAAGTTTCATGATGAATTTAATGGAACGGGAGAGCCGGACTGGAATGTATGGCGTTGGGAAGAAGGCTTCCAACGTAATCAGGAATTGCAATGGTATCAGAAAGAAAATGCTATTTGTAAAGACGGGGCATTGATAATTACAGGAAAAGAGGAACGGGTAAAAAATACGAATTATGAAGCTGGAAGTAGCGACTGGAAAAAGAATCGTGAATATGCTGAGTATACTTCGAGCTGCCTGATTACAAAAGATTATAGATTCCGGAAAGGACGAATGCTCGTCAGAGCCAAGATTCCTACGGCAATGGGAGCATGGCCGGCTATCTGGACGACTGGTGGAAGCACTGACAGTTGGTGCTGGGAATGGCCGCTGGGAGGCGAAATTGATTTGCTTGAATATTATCTGGTAAATGGAAAGCCGAGCGTACACGCCAATGTTTGTTGGGGATCGGACACCCGTTGGAACGGCAAATGGCAGTCTTATAACAGGCCGGTTGCTGAATTTATAGCGAAAGATAAAGATTGGGGGAAGAAGTATCATATTTGGCGTATGGACTGGTGCCTGGATGAGGACGAGAATACCTTGAGACTTTATTTGGATGACGAATTGATGAATGAAATTAAGGATTTGAAAGCGACTACAGGAAATGGATCTGGTGGACTGGATGATTGGTGGAGAGGATCATATCGTAATCCATATCTTGATGAAGGTAATAACGCGGGTAAAGAGAATGATGAAGGATTCGGACAATGTATCTGGTTGAATCTGGCTTTGGGATCCAATGGAGGTGAACCGGACTTGTCTAAGTTCCCGCTTGAATATCATGTGGATTATGTTCGTGTTTATCAGTTTGAATAAACGATAGGATTAAGCAATGGTATATTTGAAAAATTATTCAGTTATATTGCTGTTACTGACGACCTTGCCTTTGCTCGCAACTGCGCGGAATGACGATTGGAGGCTGGTCTGGAGCGATGAGTTTAATACGGAGGGGAGATTATCCCCTTCCGTATGGAACTATGAACAGGGTTATGTCCGCAATGAGGAGGCTCAATGGTATCAGCCGGACAATGCAGTTTGTAAAGGAGGCTTCCTTGTCATCGAAGCTCGGAAAGAGCGGAATCGTCAGAATCCTCTTTACATACCCGGTAGTAACGATTGGCGTAAAGAACGGGAATTTATAGAATATACTTCTTCATCGGTGACGACTGCCGGAAAAAAGGAGTTTCTCTATGGGCGTTTTGAAGTACGTGCCCGCATACCGGTGGCGAAAGGTGCATGGCCGGCTATCTGGACATTGGGTAGTAATATGGAGTGGCCTTCATGTGGAGAGATAGATATTATGGAATATTACCAAATCAAAGGAGTTCCTCATATTTTGGCAAATGCTGCGTGGGGCACGGACAAGCAATGGGGGGCTAAATGGAATAGTAAGGCCACACCCTATATCCATTTTACGGAGAAAGATCCGGAATGGGCTTCCAAATTTCACATTTGGCGGATGGATTGGGATGAAGAAGTTATCAAACTCTATTTGGATGATGAACTGTTGAATGAGATTCCTTTAAAGGATACTGTAAACGGAAGTATCGGCAAGAGGACGAATCCTTTTACGAAACCGCAATATCTTTTGTTGAATTTGGCTATTGGTGGTATCAATGGTGGTCCGATTGATGAGAGTGCTTTGCCGATGAAGTATGAAATAGATTATGTGCGGGTTTATCAGAAAGAGAAAAAAATTGTTTCTGGTAAGGTTTGGAGAGATACGGAGGGAAATGTGATTAATGCTCATGGTGGAGGCGTTTTGTATCATGAAGGAAAATATTATTGGTTCGGTGAACATCGCCCCGATTCGGGCTTTGTGACCGAAAAAGGGATCAATTGTTATTCATCTACTGATTTGTTGAACTGGAACTATGAAGGAGTGGTGTTACCCATATCTGAAGCAAAAGGAAGTGATATTGAAAAAGGGTGCATCATGGAACGCCCGAAAGTTATTTATAATAAGCAGACCGGAAAATTCGTAATGTGGTTTCATCTGGAATTGAAAGGCCGGGGGTATGGACCGGCCCGTGCTGCCGTCGCTGTCAGTGACTCACCAACTGGACCTTATTGTTTTATTCGTTCGGCTCGTGTAAATTCGAGTATCTATCCATTGAATATGACGAAGAAAGAGAAACGGATCAAATGGAATCTTTCAGAATATGAAAAATGGTGGACTCCGGAATGGTATGATGCAGTTGAAAAGGGAATGTTTGTGAAAAGAGATTTGGAAGGAGGACAAATGTCCCGTGATATGACTTTGTTTGTGGATGATGATGGAAAAGCTTATCATATTTATTCTTCGGAAGACAATTTGACATTGCAGATTGCAGAATTGTCTGATGATTATCTTAGTCATACAGGCAAGTATATACGTATTTTTCCAGGTGGACATAATGAAGCTCCTGCTATTTTTAAAAAAGACGGAATCTACTGGATGATAACTTCCGGCTGTACGGGTTGGGAACCTAATAAAGCTCGTTTGTTGACTGCTACTTCGATTTTAGGGGAATGGAAACAACTACCAAATCCTTGTGTCGGAGAGAATGCGGATAAAACTTTCGGAGGGCAGAGCACGTATGTGCTCCCTTTGCAAGGGACTGAAAAACAATTTATTTTTATGGCAGATAGTTGGAGGCCGGAAAGTTTGGCTGACTCTCGTTACATTTGGCTACCTGTCCGGTTTGATGAGAAAGGAATACCTTTTATAGAATGGGTGGATAGGTGGAAACCTAATTAAACTCGCATATATTACAGCTTTTGTATGAAAAATGGTTGTTTTGTATCCCTTTTTTGATATAAAATTGAACCTTACTCTTATGAGTATAAAGTATCTTTGCGTACGAAAATCCTAAATAATATCATGAGATTGAATAAACATTGTACATTACTATTGCTGATCGCAATCTTGCTGATTCCGTCACAGGACTTATTGGCAAAAAAGAAGAAACAAGTAAAGGAACCGACTGACCGTGAATTATGGGCGGGGGTGTTGTACCGAATGGCTGCTCCGGTACTTAGTAATCTGAGTGAAGGGAAGCTGCAACAGAATATGCTGGTAGAAGTCAGTCCTACATGGGATGGGCGAAACAAGAAAGTAACCTATATGGAGTGCTTTGGTCGATTAATGGCTGGGTTAGCTCCTTGGATTTCTTTGCCGGACGATGATACGGCAGAAGGCATTCAACGAAAACAATTGCGTGAATGGGCTTTGAAAAGTTACGT
>ERZ791610.763-NODE-763-length-17225-cov-2.680198_pt1 | contig 17225 bp, 15 predicted proteins | sample MGYA00510061_ERZ791610 | MGnify/ENA primary metagenome ERZ791610 (study PRJEB30046, sample SAMN00791922) | human gut metagenome | study: EMG produced TPA metagenomics assembly of the A metagenome-wide association study of gut microbiota in type 2... | reverse complement strand
CTCGAAGACTCTTTGTCCGACAACATCAGTATCGATCACCTTCTGGATTCCGATGAACGGCTGTCTTATCGGGCACCTTCTATGGCGCCCGATGTTCCCAAGAAACTGCACCAGGGCGCATGGTCCGTTAAAGGTACCTTGGATCTTCACGGGTACACGTCGGAGGAAGCCAGACTGCTTCTGGTGGAATTCTTAAACGAGGAGAGAAAAGCCGGACACCGTGCCGTGCGAATCATCCACGGACAAGGATTCGGCTCTGCTGGACGGAAGCCTGTTTTAAAGGAAAAGGTTCCGGTTTGGCTGGCTCAGCGAAAAGAGGTGCTCGCCTTTGTACAGGCGCCGCCTTATGACGGAGGAGCCGGCGCCGTTTATGTTCTTTTAGCGCCTTAACCGGCAGAAAAAAAATTCGACCGATGCTTTGCGGCATCGGTCTTTCGTTTTGTTAGACGGCAGCGTTTCCGGTTTCACCAGTTCTGATTCGAATCACCTCTTCGACCGGCATCACGAAAATCTTTCCGTCGCCGATCTTGTTGGTACGGGCGGTTTTCATAATCGCTTCGACCGCCATGTTGACCAGCGAGTCGTCGACCACGCACTCAATCTTCATCTTGGGCAGAAAGTCCACGACGTACTCCGCACCACGGTAAAGTTCGGTATGTCCTTTCTGACGGCCGAAACCTTTGACCTCGGTCACGGTCATACCCTGAACACCAATTTCTGCGAGTGCCTCTCTCACTTCGTCAAGTTTGAAGGGCTTGATAATAGCGACGACTTGTTTCATTTTTTCTCCCGAAATTTTTTCAGAAATTTTACTCTTAAAGTCTGTATTTATTAGTGACCGGGAAGCGCCAATCCCGCCCGAAAGCGACTTTTGTCACCTTAGGTCCGATCGGAGACTGGCGGCGCTTGTATTCCGCACGGCTGACCATTCTTAAAACTTTGTCGACGACGGCACGGTCAAAGCCTGCTGCAACAATCTCTTCCGGCCCTTCACGATCTTCGATGAAGCGGCGAAGAATCTCGTCGAGCACGCTGTAATCCGGCAGAGAATCCTGATCCTTTTGATTCTCACGAAGCTCCGCGCTCGGAGCACGAGTCAGTATCGTTTCCGGGAAAACCGGATTCTCTTTACTGCATTCGTTAATCCAGCGGCACAAAGCGTAGACCTGAGTCTTGTAGACGTCTTTAATCACGGCGAAACCGCCTGCCAGGTCGCCGTACAGGGTTGAATAACCGACCGCCATTTCGCTCTTATTCCCGGTCGTAGCAACCATCGAGCCGAACTTATTGGAAATAGCCATCAGAATGACACCGCGGATACGTGCCTGAAGGTTTTCTTCAGTGACATCGTGCGGCATGCCGTTGAACTGCTTGGCCAGCATGAATTCAAATGCCGTGTAGCCGTCCTGAATTGAAATCGTCTCAAGGCGTACGCCCAAACGAGAAGCCAATTTGGCCGCGTCACCACGGCTTAATGAAGATGTATAAACGGACGGCATCATCACGGCGAGCACTTTGTCGTTGCCCACGGCGTCCACCGCGATCTTAAGGACCAGTGCAGAGTCCACGCCTCCGGAAAGGCCCAGCACGACACCCTTAAATCCGTTCTTATTGATGTAGTCCCGCATGCTGACAACCAGGGCTTCGTAAAGCACGGCCCAATCAGACAGCGGCTGGGAATCCTCTCCGCGGCAGATTCTGCCTTTTCTGACTTCCACAGAAAGAAGCGACTCTTTCATATGAGGCGCACGGGCCAGAACCTCGTCGGCCGAGCAGGCAAAAGTTTCTCCGTCAAAAACGATTTCATCCTGCGCTCCGCACATATTGACGTAGCAGGCGTCCATTCCGATGGCGTTCACATGGCGGCGCACCATATTTAACCGCTGTTCTTCCTTTCCTTCTTCAAACGGAGAAGCATTGGCGATTAAGAGAACCTGTGCGCCCTGCTCTTTGGCTTGCGAAGGTGCTTCCGGGAACCAAATATCTTCACAAATATTGACGCCGAAGCGCGTATCTCCGACATCAAACGTGCAGACGTCTTCTCCGCCCGGCGTGAAGTAGCGTTCTTCATCAAAAACACCGTAGTTGGGAAGATTCTTCTTTCGATAAGTAAGGAGAATTTTGCCGTTGAGGATGACGGAGACCACGTTATATAAACGGCCGGCTTCTTTTAAGGGATAGCCTGCAAGAATATGCAGTTTCGGAAAACGGGTTGAATATTCAACCAGCTCATTGAGTTTCTTTGCACAGTCTTCTAAAAAACTGTCCAAAAACAATAAATCTTCTGGAGGATATCCGCACAAAGAAAGTTCAGGGGTCACTAAGATGTCGGAATGCTTCGCTTTTTCTGCGGCTTCGGCTATCCGCTTAAAGTTTCCTTCCAAGTCACCGGCAGTCTGATTCAGCTGCGCCATTGAGACCACTACTTTTTCAATCATCCGTGAACCTCCTAATCGATTGCGGACTCCAAACCCGATGTTCTAGATCATACAAAACAAAGTGCCGTCCGAGTGCTCAGCGGAGGCCAAAAATAGAAAACCCGAGCGAATTGCCCGGGTCTCATCCTAAAAAACAGGGATCGAAAGATTATTTAGCGTTGTTGTAAGCTTCAACGCCTTTCATGATCACCTTGCAGGCTTCTTCAGGACCGGTCCAGCCGGAAACCTTAGCCCATTTGCCTTTTTCCAGATCTTTGTAGTGTTCAAAGAAATGGCGGATCTGAGCAAGATAATCTTCAGGAACATCATCGATGGTCTGAATCTTGTTGTAGCGCGGAGTCAGCTTCTGAACCGGAACTGCAAGCATCTTCATGTCGCCGCCGCTTTCGTCTTCCATCAGGAGCATGCCGAGCGGACGGCAGCGGATCACGGATCCGGCCAGCAGAGGGAACGGAGTAATCACGCAAACGTCAACGGGGTCACCGTCATCGCCGAGGGTCTGAGGGATGAAACCGTAGTTTGCAGGATAACGCATGGAAGTGCCGATGAAACGGTCGACCAGAAGAGCGCCGCTTTCTTTGTCAACTTCATACTTGACGGGGTCGCTCTGTGCGGGGATTTCAATCACAACATTGAAATCGTGCGGCAGGTCTTTTCCTGCGCTGATTTTGCTCATATCCATAATATTTTTCCAACCTTCATTAATTAGGAAATAATCTATTAATTTTAATCGTTAGTTCCTTACTCTGCCAAGGAGATCAATTTATCAGCAAGTCCGCTGCAGCGGGACTCCACTAATTCGACGTTCTTGAAACCCTCCTCAAAGAGATGCTCTTGAATGCGGGGATGGATCGTCAGAACTAAAGCCGACTTCAGCCATCCGGCATTGTCTCCTCCGACGTTTTCTTCGAGGGTTCGTATGGCGTCCGTGCTCGTCAGATAAACCACCGGCGCTTCTCCGCGTCCGATCCACCTCTTTTGATCGCCTGAAGCCTTCAGCGGGATTCTCTTATAGATAGGTGCCACGGTCACAGGAACACCTTTATCCCGCAGCACGTCAATCAGGAACTGACGGCCCGTGTCGCCTCGAATGAGGACAACTTCCGGAGGAAGACCTTCTTCCAAAAGGAGTTCAAAAAGCAGTTCGGAACCGCTCTCCAGAGAGCTTCCGTGCGGAAAAAGAATTTCGTGTGCTGCAGGAAAAGCCGCGGTCAAAGCTTTAGCGGTCGGTTCGCCGACACAGGCAAAGCGAGCAGATTCAGGAAGCTGAGGAAAAATGTCCTTCATGAAGCTGACCGTCGTCGGACTCACGAGAATCAGCAACGCGCCTCTTTCAGCTCCTTCGAGAATTTCTTTGACGCTTTCCTCGTAATCTTCCGAACGATCAAACGTAAACGCCGGCCAGTAAACCGAACCGGCCGTTTTTGCTTCCAGTTCTTCCTGAAGCCGCTGCCCGCCGGGCCCCGGCTTCATGTTTAAGATCGTGCGCATTACTTTCCGAGCACTTCTTTCAGAAGACGCTTAGCGCCTTTTTCGATCAGCTGATCCAGCACCTTGCGGGCATTTTCTTCAGGCTCATTTGCCAGGCCCGTGTATTCAGCCGTCACATATTCACCGGTCATGTGGTTGCCGACAAGTGCGCGGAGGAACATCTGACCGTCGTCAATCGTGGCGTAGGCAGCCAAAGGAACCTGGCAGGAACCGCCGAGTGCTCTGGAAACCGCTCTTTCCGCCTGAGTGCACAGACGAGTGTCTTCGTCGTTGAGCGCTTCGACGTATTTCTGTGTCATTTCGTCGTTTCCAACCGCTTCAATGCCGATAGCACCTTGACCCGGCGCCGGAAGGGAAACTTCAGGCGGAATAATGGAACGAATGCGATCGGACAAACCGAGGCGCTTCAGACCGGCTGCCGCCATCACGAGGGTGTCGTACTGTCCGTTGTCGAGCTTAGAAAGACGAGTGCCCACGTTACCGCGAATCATCTCGACCTTGAGGTGCGGGAAACGGGAACGAACCATCAGTTCACGACGAAGGCTGGAGGTGCCGACAACGCTTCCGGCCGGCATCTCTTCTAAAGAGGCATATTTATGAGAAACCACAGCATCGCGCGGATCTTCACGGACCATCACGGCAGCCAGTGTGAACGGCTCAAGAAGATCCATCGGGACATCTTTCAGACTGTGGACGGCGATTTGAGCTTTGCCTTCAAGCATAGCGGCTTCAAGTTCTTTAACGAACAAACCTTTTCCTCCGATCTTGGAGAGCGTGACATCCAAAATTTTGTCGCCTTTGGTAGTTAAACCTAAAAGCTGAACATCAAGCTCGGGGAATTTTTCTTTCAGGCAGCTCTGAACGTACTTTGCCTGCCAAAGCGCCAGCGGGCTTTCGCGAGTGGCAATAACCAGATGATCTTGCTGAGTCATTTTTTAACTTTTTAGAGAAATACAAAGAATGAATGGGAGTTTATCAAGATGGGCGGGAAGCGCGTTACACCGGTCTTAACAATCGCTTTCGAAAACCACCTCTAACAACAAAGAAAACCTTTTGTAGACAATCCGTTACCCGACAATTCAGTCATTACTGGCTATAATTGGCCTTTTTCATTACTGACTGCAAAAGTTATGGCCCAACACAATCCTCTCTCAGTTCATGCCGATCCGCTTGCCTCCAAAAAAGAAGCTTGGAGCGGACGCTTTTCTGAGCCTATGGCCGAATTTGTCCTTCGTTACACCGCCAGCGTGAACTTTGACAAGCGTATGGCTGAAGCCGATATCGCAGGCTCCGTGGCCCATGCCAAGATGCTTGCCAAATGCGGCATTATTTCCAAAGAAGATTTGAATGACATCGAACGCGGAATGCGTCAGATTCTTCAGGAAATCAAAGAAAACCGCTTCGAATGGAAACTCGAACTCGAAGACGTTCATCTCAACATTGAAGCCCGCTTAACGGAACTTGTCGGAGACGCCGGAAAGCGCCTTCACACCGGCCGCAGCCGTAATGACCAAGTTGCATTAGATATTCGTCTGTACCTGCGCAATGAGATCGACCAGATCATGGATCTTCTCTCTCATCTGCAGAAATCCCTGCTGACGGTTGCCGAAAAGAACATCGACACCATCATGCCGGGCTACACCCACATGCAGGTTGCTCAGCCCGTCACTCTCGGCCATCACTGCCTGGCTTATGCCGAAATGTTCGAGCGCGACCGCGAACGCTTGGCTGACTGCCGCAAACGCGTCAATCGTTCTCCGCTCGGTGCCGCTGCTCTTGCCGGCACCACCTATCCGATTGACCGCGAATACACGGCAGAACTGCTCGGATTTGAAGGTGTGACTCAGAACTCTCTGGACTCCGTCAGCGACCGCGATTTTGCAATTGAATTCTGCTCCTGCGCTTCGCTCATCATGATCCACATTTCCCGTATGTCCGAAGAGCTCATCTACTGGATGAACACCAACTTCGCATACATCATGCTGCCGGACAGATTCACGACGGGTTCCTCCATCATGCCGCAGAAAAAGAATCCGGACGTTCCGGAAGCTGCCCGCGGCAAGTCCGGACGCGTGGTCGGTCACCTGATGGGCCTTCTGATGCTGATGAAGGGACAGCCCCTTGCTTACAACAAAGACAATCAGGAAGACAAAGAGCCGCTCTTTGACACGATTGATACCGTCAAAGACACTCTGCGCGCTTTCATCGAAATGATCCCCGGAATCCAGGTCAACAAGGCCCGTATGCGTGAAGCCGTCATGCTCGGTTATCCAACCGCTACAGACTTCGCCGACTACCTCGTCCGCAAAGGCCTGCCCTTCCGTGACGCTCACGAAGCTGTCGGCTGCGCCGTGCGTCTTGCTTCTGAGAAAGGCTGCGGTCTGCATGACCTCACGCTTGAGGAATTAAGAGAATTCAGCGATAAAGTCGGTGAAGATGTTTACGACAGTCTGACGCTTGAAGGCTCCATTGCTTCCCGCAACCACACCGGCGGCACGGCACCTTCTCAGGTCGCCAAACAAGTCGGCATTTGGAAAGAGCGTCTCAAGAACCGCCTGAAAAATTGCGAAACTAGAGCACTAAAAGTTTAAAAATCAAAAAAAATCCTTTTATTTCAGTGGAGTAAAAGGATTTTTTATGTTATACTAGATTACCTAACTGGATAATCTATTTTAATTATGAAAGCGCCCCAGCTTCCTCCGCTCATCATTAAAAAGAGCCCTTCGGCTTTCTACGTTTACACCTACAAGAACAAATGGGACCCGGAGAAAAAGAGAAGTTACCGCGCCAGCTTCAAGAAAGTCGGCACTGTCACCTCAGGCGAGAAAGAGGGAAGAATCCGATGGGATGACCATTTTTTAGCTGAGCGCCCGGAATTGAGGGACTTTATCTGTGAACGCAAAGGTAAAGATTATGTCTTTACTCCCATGAACGAAGGCGGCTTTACGCTTTCTCAGGCAATGGAAGTCAAACAACTGCACGCGGGAGCTACCTGGGCACTGGATCAGCTCGTTGTTCAATCTCCCATTGGAGAAGCTCTCAAAACAGCCTTTCCTCAGCGCCGGGACTATCTAAAAGTTTTATCGATTGCGTACTTCATAATCCTTAACCAAGACAACAATATTTCCAAATATCCGACCTTTGCCGAGGCAACTCGCCTGCCGTGGGGAGCGCCTTTGCATCCATCTTCAATAGGCAGGATTTTTAGGAAAATCAAAAAGCAACAGATAGAAAAGTACTTCTCAGCTCTACAGGAAGGCTTAATAGAACAGAAGAGAGAGGTTGGAGATGATGACAAGCTGACATTGGCTTTAGACTCGACTTCCATTTCCAGCTACGCTAATAAACTGCCAAACGTAGAAAGAGGCAGGAATAAAGACGAGGACAACCTTCCTCAAATTAATCTGCTGATGTTGGTTGAGTCCAAAAGCGGGCTGCCCATCTTCTATCGAACCTACGATGGAAACGTTCCGGATGTACAAACTGTCAGACGAGTTATCGCTGATAACTCCCGACTAGGCATCCAAAATGTCGTCCTTGTGTCTGACCGCGGCTACAGCGGCACAAAAAATATCAATGACTGCCTGAGAAATAAAGTCGGGTTCCTGTTCAATATGAAATGCGGGATCTCCGGCAGTCTTACTCAAGAACTCATTGAGGAAGAAAGGCTCAATCTGCAGGACTTAAACCGGAGGGATTGGTATACCCAGGTCTTCCAGGTGACAAAGAAAATCAATTGGATTTACGAGCCTAGTCCTGTAAAAAATCAGAAATCCACAAAAAAGACGCAGGAGAGCGAGGAGCTTTACTGGCACATCTACTTCGATCGACAAATTGCTGAGAACGCCAGACAAGGGCTGTTCGAGAGAATCGATCGCGTCCGGGAAAAGTTAGCCAACGGAAAGGCGCTCGATGAAAACGAACAAACTTTATTAGAAGAAGTGTTTGAAAAACATGAGCAAGACGATGCCGTCAGCTACAGCATCGACAATAAAAAAGTGGATCAAAAGCTCCGCTACAAAGGCTACCGGGTGCTCGTGGGCGACGAAATATCCGATGCCGGAAAAGCTTGGTGCGCTTACCAGGAACGCTGGATCGTTGAAGATACATTTAAAACGCTCAAATCCCGATTGGGCTGCTCTCGAAATCGAGTCTCGGATAACGAGTCATTAACAGGTAAAACGTTTGTGCAGTTCTTAGCGACCTCTATTGCAATGATCGTCAGAACGAGACTGAGAAAATACAGTGAGGAGTGCAAAAAGAACACCGCCTTGCCGATGGTTTATGACGGAGACTGCAGAGTTCTGGACTCCTTGAACAATGTGATGCAGACCAAATTCTGCGGAGGCTATTACTTCGGAGAAATCGCAGGGAAAAGAAGGAAGTTATTTGAAGCTCTCGGGGTTCCTGTTCCTGACGCTGAGCCGGAAAAGGAACAGGATTACGATGACGAAGAAGAAACAGAATTCTAGGGAGGCCGCCTTAAGTTCAGAGGCCGGCCTCTGCTAGATACCCTAACTTCTGCAATATTTCAGCTGAAAATGGCAGCGGAATCTCGTCAACTTTAAAAAGCAGAAATTAGCAAAGAAATGAGTAAAGCGTAAGGAAAAAGCCTGACAACTCTACGTTAATCAGGCTTTTTGAATTTTGGTGCCGTCGGTGAGACTCGAACTCACACGACTTTCGTCACCACCCCCTCAAGATGGCGTGTCTACCAATTTCACCACGAAGGCACTTTTTTCAACTTTTTCTTTCGTTTCCGTTTTCATCAGAACCGAAAGACGACATTCTACCTCGGAATTTGATTTTGTGCAGGCTTATCAGTGAAATCACTAGTATTAGTCGCAGGAACAGGGGGTGTGGGCTGAGCTGGAGCCTTCTGTTCAGTCGTAACAGTAGACAGAACACCGCCTGCAGCAGGAGCCTTGCGAACTTGACCGCCGAATGTCAGCGCTAATGTAGCGCAGAAAAAAATGGTGGATGCAACAGCAGTAGAACGGGAAAGGAAGTTGGCGCTTCCTGTGGCTCCGAAAAGAGAGCCGGAGGCACCGCCGCCGAAGGCTGCGCCCATGTCGGCGCCTTTACCGTGCTGAAGCAGCACTAAAACAATGATTGCAACTGCAGAAATCACCTGCAGAACAACCGCAACCGTAATCAGTAAATGCATAATAAATTGTATCCGTTTATTAAATCAGCCCTATTCCGCTGGCGGCCTGGGCAATGGCATAAAAATCCGCAGCTTTCAAAGAAGCTCCGCCGACCAATCCTCCGTCAATGTCATTGCAGGCAAAAAGCTCTGCCGCATTGGACGGCTTGACGGATCCGCCGTAAATAATTCTGAGCGCGGAAGCAGCTTGAGAATCCCGAGATTCTACACTATCCCTCAGTTCGGCGTGAACTAATTGAGCTTGCTGAGGCGTGGCGGTTTTGCCGGTTCCGATGGCCCAAACAGGCTCGTAAGCTACCGCGCCGGTAACCAAAGTTTCTGGTCCGATCGCATCGAGAACGGCATTGAGCTGTCCGATCACAACATCGCTTGTTCGTCCGCTTTCACGCTCTTCCAGCGTCTCGCCGACACAGACAATCGGACGAAGTCCGTGTTCGATGGCAATCTTGGCTTTTGCCGCAACGATTTCATTGGTCTCCCCGTGATACTGCCTTCTCTCGGAATGTCCGACAATGACCCAGGGGCATTTGACATCGGCCAGCATCCCTGCGCTCACTTCACCCGTAAAAGCGCCGGATTCATGAACGGAACAGTCCTGTGCGCCGACATTAATATCGAGTGCGCTTGTCAGAAATTTCTGCTGGAGATAGCGAATGTAGACAAAAGGCGGACACACGGCTAATTCGGTGTTCACGGGAGAAAAAGTTGTGAAGACGTTCGTCCATTGGTCAATGAAATCGACCGAGCCGTTCATCTTCCAATTGGCAATCACCAAACTTCTGCGCATCAGATAACTCCAATACTCTGTTGTAGAAACTAAATACCGAATTTTACTCGTAGTTTTACGAGTCAGTTGATTTAATCCACACCACGGACTGCTCGCCGGCGCTCTTTTTGCCGTCGTAGCCTTCCTGAGAGTTGCCGGTGCGGTTCAGCCACTTTCTCGACGATCCGGAAAGATTCCAGCCGACTTCTCTGCCCTTCGATTGAATGCGTTCTTCAAGCTTCAGACCGAAGGTTTCCGGATCATCTTTGAGTCCCGGTTTCTTGTCATACAGCTGATAGCCTTCTCGGTACTGCAGCGGAGTCAGATTCGGCATCACGACATTGGCGCCGTAAGAAATCGCAGTTTCTCGGCCCTGAGGATCCAAAACCTGCATCGCTGTCGCGGCGGCAATATTGATATTGCCCATCACCAAACGCGTGATCGCAATCATGTTCAAAGAAAGCTGGAAAAGCTTTTTGTTTTCCGTTTGGCCCAAAGACTTCAGATCCCCGCCCTCGCTCATGAGGTAGGGGCCCATGCCGATCATGTCTGCTTCAAGCTTCTGGAACAAACGAATGTCCGAACACAAATCTTCCAGGGCCTGGCCCGGGATTCCGATCATCACGCCGGTACCGACCTGATATCCGCACTCTTTAAGCCACTGCAAGCACTGGAGACGATGCTCCAGATGTTTGGACTTCTTGTGAGGAACGTTATGAAGAAAATCAAAAAGTTCGTGATTAGAGCTTTCAAAGCGTGCGAGATAACGAAGATTCTTGCGGTTGCCGCTGGCTTCCGCCCATTCTTCGTAGACTTCTTTCGTCTGATCTCCGAGACTCAAGGTAATGCCGAGACCATCCAGAAGGCTCTCTGAGACCGTCTTGCGATGAATCTCTCTTAGGCAGTCCGAGATAAAGGAAATAAACTTCGGATCGTTGCGCTCTCCGGCTTGAAGACAGATGCTTCCGTAGCCGTTTTCAGCCGCAAACATTGCCGCACCCAAGATTTCATCTTTGGTAAGCGTATAGCGGTGAACACCGTAGTTATCTTTGCGGATGCCGCAGTAACGGCAGTCAACCGTGCAGACGTTAGAGACTTCAATGAGTCCGCGGTAATAAACCTTATTGCCCATAAGCTCGGTGGTCTTCTTATAGGCAGCTTCCTGAAGCTTCTTGCAGTCTTCAGGTTCGGTCAGACCGAGCAGGAACACGATATCCTCATCGGATAAAGTTTCCTTCATCAGTACTTCATCGAGTGAGTTTCCGTTCAATTTCATTACTTTTTCTTGTCACAGTGCATCAGTGAATCGCTGCATTATGGCAAAGACATCTGAAGCAGTCATTACTAGTTTTCGCAACAAATTGAAAGACAAAACCGACGGTTTTAGCCGCCGGTTTTGTCATTAAGCTATCTCAGAATCAAAGGAAATTAGCCTTTGATGATGTCAGGATTGCCATCCTGCTGAGCAGCTTCTTCCTTCTTTTCCTTGTGTTCGGGCTTTTCAATCAAAGCCTTCATGGAAAGACGGATGCGATCCTTGTCATCGATCTCAAGAACCTTCACGCGAACGATCTGGCCTTCCTTGAGGTAGTCGCTGACCTGGTTGACGCGTTCATGCGCGATCTGGCTGATGTGCAGCAGACCGTCGCGGCCCGGCAGAACCTGAACGATAGCGCCGAAGTCGAGCAGTCTCTGAACCTTGCCTTCGTAAACCTTACCGACTTCAACAGTAGCGGCAAGTTCTTCAACACGACGGCGGGCTTCTGCACCGGCGGCTTCGTCAACGGAAGCGATGGTAACGGTACCGTCGTCTTCGATGTTGATTTGTGTACCGGTTTCTTCCGTCAGGGCACGAATCACAGCGCCGCCCTTGCCGATCACGTCACGGATCTTGTCCGGATTGATCTTGAAGGAAACCAGACGCGGAGCGTACGGAGAAAGTTCGGTCTTCGGACCTTCAACGGCTTCGTGCATCTTGCCGAGGATGTGCATACGGCCTTCCTTCGCCTGAGCCAAAGCCACCTGCATGATTTCTTTGCTGATGCCTTCAATCTTGATATCCATCTGCAGAGCAGTCACGCCGTGATCGGTACCGGCAACCTTGAAGTCCATGTCCCCGAGGTGGTCTTCGTCACCGAGAATATCGGTCAGAACGGCGAACTTATTGCCTTCCTTGATCAGGCCCATGGCAACACCGGCCACGAAGTCTTTCAGAGGAACACCGGCGTCAAGCAGAGACAAGCAGCCGCCGCAGACACTGGCCATAGAGGAGGAACCGTTGGATTCGCAGATTTCGGAAACCACACGCATGGTGTACTGGAAATCTTCTTCGTTCGGCAGAACGGCAGTTAGAGCGCGTTTAGCCAGACGGCCATGACCGATTTCGCGTCTCTTCGGAGAGCCGACGCGGCCGGTTTCACCGGTAGCAAACGGAGGCATGTTGTAGTGAAGCATGAAGCGTTCACGCTGTTCACCGGTCAGACCGTCAACGATCTGTTCGTCCTGTTTGGTGCCAAGAGTTGTGACAACAAGAGCCTGTGTTTCACCACGGGTGAAGAGCGCAGAGCCGTGAGCGCGCGGAAGAACACCGGTACGGATTTCGATCGGACGAACAGTGCGAGTGTCGCGGCCGTCGATACGTGGTTCGCCGGAAAGGATCTTGCCGCGGACGTGGGCAGCTTCCATTTCGAAGAGTATGTTTGCGACTTCGTTTTCTCCGATTTCAGCGAGTTCGCCGACTTCAACAGCAGCGTTAACTTTTTCGTTGACGTCGTCATAGATCGCGCGCAGGCATTCGTTGCGGTCCTGTTTGCTGCGATGCTCGTAAGCTTCATGAATACGGTTGCCGACGATCTGATTGATGAGCGCAACAAGCTGCTGATTGCGTTCTGCAGGAGCCCAATCCCACAGCGGTTTACCGGCTTCTTCAACGAGTTCGTCGATGGCTTCGATAACAACCTGCATTTTTTCGTGGCCGAACATCACGGCGCCGAGCATGACTTCTTCAGAGAGCTGATCGGCTTCGGATTCAACCATCAGAACGGCACGTTCCGTACCGGCAACAACGAGGTCGAGCTTGGAATCTTTCATCTGAGAAAGGTTCGGGCATAGAACATATTCGTTGTTAATGTAGCCGACGCGGGCAGCAGCGATCGGGCCGTTAAATGGCACGCCGGAAACAGCCAGAGCTGCAGATGCTGCGATCATGGAAGGAATGTCCGGATCAACTTCGGGGTTCACGGAAAGGACGTGAATAATGATCTGAACTTCATTGAAGAAGCCTTCCGGGAACAGCGGACGAATCGGACGGTCGATCAGGCGGGAAGTGAGCGTTTCTTTTTCGCTCGGACGGCCTTCACGCTTGAAGAAGCCTCCCGGAATACGGCCGGCAGCGTAAGTCTTTTCAATGTAATCAACGGTCAGAGGGAAGAAATCCTGACCCGGTTTAATTTCTTTCTTTGCAACAACAGTGGCTAATACGACAGTGTCGTCCATGTCACAGATCACGGCGCCGGAGGCCTGGCGAGCGATTTCGCCGGTTTCAAGACGGACGTTGTGATCGCCGTACTTAAAGGACTTGACTACTTTATTGAACATCGTCATGTCGTTCTTTTCCTTATGTTTGGAACTGCACATTGCGGTATCTACGACTCGGCGGTCCTCACCGCCTTACGTACATACAGCAACGCGCGTACGTTCCGGTTTAAAAAATTCTTATCTGTAAAAACAAACACAGCGGTCAACGGTAACAAAACCGCGGACCGCTGCTCATCGGTATGCCGGTAAGATTACTTACGCAGGTTGAGGGCTTCGATCAAAGCCTTGTAAGCTGCGAGGTCGCGACCCTTGAGGTAGTCAAGGAGCTTACGACGGCGGGAAACCATCTTCAAAAGACCGCGACGGCTGTGGTGGTCTTTCGGGTTAACTTTGAAGTGCTCTGTGAGTTCGTTGATACGAGCTGTCAGAAGAGCAACCTGAACCTGAGGAGATCCGGTATCACCCTTGGACTGAGCGAACTTCTCGATGATTTCAGCTTTTTGAGCAGTAGTCTGTGCCATTTTATTTTCCTTTGCCTTTCGGCGTTACGAGCGACTCCGACGGAAAATACGCCGGAGCGTGATTAAAACGAGTCGAGATTATATCTAAAAAATCCATTCTTCTCCTCGTTTTCCATCAGATCCTTAACTTTTAGTCACTGTTTTCTTCCGTGCCCTCACCCATTACGGCAGGATCATTCAATGGCGACCCCTCTCCGTCCCGATACTTTCTTATTTTTGCGGACTTTTTTAAGGACCTCGGTTTCTTTGATTTGGGTGCCGGAAGCATCTTTGCCGCAATGCCGAAGTATTGTTCAACAGCTTCGCGATCATCCGGATTATCAATCAGCCACATGGGATTGACCGCTCCGTCAAAAAGCAGCTTTTGAGGCATTTCAGGATGCAGTGCTCTCATCTCTGCATTGGTTTTGACGAGAACTTCGTTGTCACACAGAAAGCCGACCGGCTTCTCGTTCACATAGAAACAGTATTCTCCGAACATTCTCTTTATTCGAACCTCTCCTAGCGAGTTGAGCATGTCTGCAATATAGGAAGCCATTTCTGCGTCTGAAGCCATCTATATCTCCTTACAGCGACGGGCGCCGAAGCGCCCGTCTGTCAATCTACTCGTAAGTCAGCTCTTATGGAGTCGGCTCATGATCGAACTGAGGATTCTTGCGCTCTTCAACTTTAGCCAGCTTATTCAAGGCGTCTAAGTAAGCCTTAGCGGAAGCCGCCAGCACATCGGGGTCCGATCCGTTGCCGTTAACGACTCGGCCGCCAACAGACAAACGAACGGTCACTTCGCCCTGGGCTTCGGCACCCTTAGTCAGAGCGTTAATCGAGAAGAGCAGAAGTTCTGCTCCGCTCTTGGCGCAGCTTTCAATAGCCTGGAACGTCGCATCGACAGGACCGTTGCCTTCGGCACGTCCTACCCTTTGCTCTCCGTGGTCCATATAGGTCACTTCAGCTACCGGTGTCTTACCGGTTTGGCTTTCCTGCTTCAGAGAAACAAAAGAAATTTCCTGGGGCTGGATATTCTTAGCATCAAAGAGCGACTGAATATCTTCGTCAAAAATCTGAACTTTTCTATCGGCCAAATCTTTGAATCGGGCAAATGCGTCATCGATCTCGGCTTCGCTCTTTGTCGGAATGCCCAGCTCGCGCACACGCTGACGGAAAGCACTTCTGCCGGAGAGCTTGCCGAGCACCATACGATTGCTTGTCCAGCCCACATCTTCTGCGGTCATAATTTCGTAGGTTTCGCGATGCTTGATCACGCCGTCCTGATGAATGCCGGAAGCATGCGAGAAGGCATTTGAACCGACAACCGCTTTGTTCGGCTGGATGGGGAAACCGGTGACAGAAGATACGAGTTTTGAAGTCGGAACGAGCTGACGAGTGTTGATGTCAACGCCGAGCTTAAAGAAGTCATTACGGGTCTTAACCGCCATGACGACTTCTTCTAAAGCGCAGTTACCCGCTCTTTCGCCAAGACCGTTGATGGAGCACTCGATCTGACGAGCACCGCCGTGGACTACACCGGACAAGGAGTTGGCCACGGCAAGTCCGAGATCATTATGGCAGTGAACGGACCAAACGGCCTGATCGGAGTTATAGACGTGTTCACGCAAATCACGAACAAAAGCGCCGAACTCGGACGGAACTGCGTATCCGACGGTATCAGGAATATTGATCGTCGTTGCGCCTTCGCGAATCGCCGCTTCAATGATGCGGTAAAGGAATTCAGGCTGCGAGCGAGAAGCGTCTTCGCAAGAAAACTCGATATCGTCGGTGTATTCCTTTGCGATGCGAATGGCTTCAACAGCACGAAAGATTACCTGCTCCGGCGTCATGTTGAGCTTCTTCTCCATGTGAAGCGGAGAAGTTGCAATGAACGTATGTATGCGGCGTCTCGGAGCGGCGGCAATAGCCTCGCCGGCTTTTCTCACATCGGAAGGATTTGCTCGGGCAAGCGAACAAACCGTGGAGTTGCGAATCACCTTGGAAATTGCGCAGATGGATTCAAAGTCTCCGGGAGAGGCAGCAGCAAAACCGGCCTCGATCACATCAACGCCGAGAAATTCGAGCTGCTTGGCGATACGGAGTTTATCCTGCGGGCTCATGCTTGCGCCCGGGCTTTGTTCTCCGTCACGAAGGGTTGTATCGAAAATAAAAAGCTTGTCTCTTGCAGTTGTCATTGTTTTAGCCACAAAAATTGTTGAGATCTGAGCCTCACTGAAAAGCAGCGTAAACGTCTCTGCCCTACCTTTGAACAGCGACGCTTTCGAGCAAATACACTCTCCTTGTCGGAGCCTCCTGCTGCATCCCCGAAAGTGTCTGACGAATTACACCTTTTTTCGAGTGAAATCTATTTTCAATTTTAGATGGGATGAAGGCGATAAGGCTTAATTCACTTCAAATAATTAGTGGCGCTGGAATACGCAGAAGTTCTAAAAAAATTTCCGTCCGGATGTCTGCCATCTGCCAACGGGAATTCAATTCCAACTTATTGTTGATGTTTGTCAGGCGATTGAATAGATCAATTTTTTTCCGGTAGCTTCGATTGCTTTTTCTAATGTATCAATCTTAGTTTTCTGTCTGGGATTTAAAATCCGAGTAACTTCCTGTTTGGCTATTCCTAAGCGTCTGGCGATTTGGATCGGTTTTGTCTTGGTTTCAACCATGGAATTAAGAAACAAAACCTTGACGGTTTCACTTGGAGTTAGCTCGACAGATACTTCATTCTTTTTTGCAGGTTTTGTGACAGTCGGAAAAATTTTCCCCTCATCAATATAGTCGGAAACGCAATCAAGTAAAAGAGAATGCATCTCTTTCACAGCCTCTTCCAAACTGTCTCCGAAAGCAAACGCAGAAGGATTTTTACATTCTAGGATAACCTGACCGGTCTCAGAATCTCTCGATACTTCACACGGGTAAGAAAATCTCACATGAACCTCCAATATCGTGAAAGGCGGGAATCCTCCCGCCTGCTACTTAAGTTCAAAGGCCGAGCTGCTTCAAAATTTTGCTAGAAGCATCGGAGGATACTCTTCCGCCGGATGCCTTTTGCAACCTGTTTGCTTGCCGCCGTAAGAAAGCTTCAGATGTCTTGTGCGCTCCTCAACCTTCACGCCCTTGTCCTTAAGAGCTTTGATGAACTGGCCATATTTCATCCAAAACTCCTCAGTAACAACTAAATAGTAAACATTTTTTATTACTAGGTCAACTTTTATGTTTACTTAAGTTACTTGGTCAAGAAAGAGAAGACAATCGAGTAGGGTTTCGCTGAGTTCCAGCGAACACCCTCTCACACCACCGCCCGT
>ERZ791610.757-NODE-757-length-17344-cov-18.029325_pt1 | contig 17344 bp, 9 predicted proteins | sample MGYA00510061_ERZ791610 | MGnify/ENA primary metagenome ERZ791610 (study PRJEB30046, sample SAMN00791922) | human gut metagenome | study: EMG produced TPA metagenomics assembly of the A metagenome-wide association study of gut microbiota in type 2... | reverse complement strand
TTAGAAGAGATAAATCTCCATATCAAATCTTCGTCAGAAAAGTTTAGACGACTTCAATAAGTAGGCACTTAAAAATAATTCATGCATTGAATCTCCACTTGGCTGTGGCAGTTGCTGAATTGATTCCTAAACACCTACTTACTCAAATGGTCGTGTGTTACAAAACTTCGATTTCAGCAGGCGATAAATGCGTAATCGCTGCAATTTGCTCAATGGGAATTCCGGCTAATTTCATTTGGCGGGCCGACGACGCAATGATGGAGTTTTGTTCTGATAAACGCTGCTCCTTCTCAGCCAACTGCTCCTCTTTCTCAGCCAATTGTTGTCCTTTCTCAGCCAATTGTTGTCCTTGCTCAGCCAATTGTTGTCCTTGCTCGGCCAACTGTTGTCCTTGCTCGGCCAACTGTTGTCCTTGCTCAGCCAACTGTTGTCCTTGCTCGGCCAACTGTTGTCCTTGTTCAGCCAACTGATTCTTTTGCTCAGCCAATTGTTCCTTTTGTTGCTTGAGTGCTTCTTCGCGTTGCATAATGAGTGTATCGCGTTCTTCAATGGCTTGAAAGAACTCTTCTTCAACGTTCATGTTTTGTCTGACTTGTGCATCGGCAGCAGCGGCTACCAATCGATTGATCAGGCACATCATTTCCGGGTCATCGCGGTAAATGCTTTCGTCGATATACATAACCCGGTTGTCGTCGTCGCTTTTAAGCGTTTGATCGAATAGGCTTAGCACTTTTTCCAAGCGGTTGTTCACCCGGCTGTACAGTCGTGGAATTTGCACGATGATGCTTTCGTGCGTCAGGCTTTCGACAAAGGGGTCGGGCAATCCTTGGGTCACTTCATTGCCTTCGTAGTCGTACGAGCGATGTTTGACATAAAGAATAGGTTCTTCAATGTTGCCCACACGATGTCCGAGCAAATAAACGGCCACCATCGGGATGCCACGGCTCGACAAAAGATTGTCCTTCAGCATGTTATCCGGGTTGGCATATTGTGCGCCCAGGTATTGACGGAAGCGGAGCGTTTCGGTTTCGAGCCACGTTTTTTGCAGTTCAATCAGTACCAAGTGGGTGTGACCATCTTCCTCGCGCACTTTGGCTGCAAAATCGATGGGAAACATGGATATTTTGTCGCGATACACATTAGCATATTCGTGTTTACGCATTTCCACTTCCACCACCGGTTTTTTGAGCAGGGCAGAAAGTAGGATTTTCACTACACGTTCGTCTTCAAGCCAATATTTGAAAACGGTGTCATAAATGGGATTTGCAAAATACAACATGATTGCCTCCTTTCGTTACGGTTGTACCGATAAGTACTGTATTGATTTGTAAATACGGATTTAAAGGGGAAATACTTTACAGCTATTTATTACCCACGAAGATACCACTTTATTTTGCATAAGTAGGTGCTTCCGATTATTTAAATGCTATCGAAGTAAAAATAATTCGGAACATCTATTTATGGAAAATAAATTTGCCTCGAATGTCGCTAATCTATTGTATGGTTTTCGCGTTGCGAGTCACATAGTTAAAGCGCGGCAAATTTGCGCACCGATTTGTCCCATAGCGGAGTGGTTCGAGCCAGTTCGATGGCTTCGGCCGGAGTGTGTGCCACACGCCATATTTCAGCGTGCTGGCTACGCATAAAGCGTTCGTCGACGGCATGCTGCAACTGTGCGAGCAAGGCATCGAAGTAGCCGTTGGTGTTCAGGATGATGATGGGCTTGAGATACAGTCCCAGCTGTTTCCAAGTGATGATTTCGAGCAATTCCTCCAATGTGCCTACGCCCCCCGGCAGCGCAATGCAAGCATCGCTCATTTCGGCCATCAGCTCTTTGCGGCGGTGCATATCGGGCGTCACGATGAGTTCGCTCATGCCCGTGTGCTGCCATTGCTGGTCGATCATGAATTGCGGAATAATGCCTACCGCCTTGCCGCCTTTGCACAGGCAAGCATCGGCACAAGCACCCATGAGTCCCGTGCGTCCGGCACCGTTCACCAGCGTGTGGTTGCCTTGAGCCAGCAGCGAACCCAGTTCGCGAGCCGCATCGGTATACACTTCGGGAAGTTGTCCGCTCGAAGCAGCGTAAACAGTAATGTTCATGTATATGTATTAAAGGTTCAGAGTTTATGTGGTGAGCAAAAGCCCCTTATCCCTTCCATGCCACGTTGGCAGAGGAATGGATAAGGGGCTTTTTTTGTGTGTATATCAGTTCGGCAAAATCATTACAGACCGAAAGCCTGCTTGATTTTCTCAACCATGTTGAGTTTTTCCCAAGTGAACAATTCGACGTTCACCTTTTTGTCGGGTTGGCCAAACGAACGGAAGGTTTTCGTCACGCGGCGCGGTTCGCGTCCCATGTGGCCATAGCTGGCCGTTTCCTCGTAAATGGGGTTGCGGAGTTCCAGGTCGCGTTCGATGGCAGCCGGACGAAGGTCGAACAGCTGTTTCACCTTTTCGGCAATTTCGCCATCCGTCAGGTTCACGTGGCTGCGGCCGTAAGTATCGACAAAGATAGAGATGGGTTTATCCACGCCAATGGCATAGCTCAACTGAACGAGCATTTCGTCGGCCACACCGGCAGCCACCATGTTTTTGGCAATGTGGCGTGCAGCGTAAGCCGCTGAGCGGTCTACCTTCGAAGGGTCCTTGCCCGAGAAAGCACCACCACCGTGTGCGCCCTTGCCACCGTAAGTGTCGACAATGATTTTGCGTCCCGTCAAACCCGTATCGCCGTGCGGGCCGCCGATAACGAATTTGCCCGTAGGGTTCACAAAGTATTTGATGTCGTTCGTTTCGAAGAGTTTCTTGATTTCGGGTGTATTGACACGTTCAGCCACCACGCGCGGAATCAGAATTTCGCGTACATCCTTTTCAATCTGTGCCACCATCTGACGGTCGGCCTCGTCCTGCGAGCCCGCTTGTTCGGCAGTGATGAATTCGTCGTGTTGCGTCGAAACGACGATGGTGTCGATGCGGCGTGCCACATGGTTGTCGTCGTATTCCACCGTCACCTGGCTTTTCGAGTCGGGGCGCAGGTAAGTCATCACCTTACCCTCGCGGCGAATTTCGGCCAATACATACACAATGTCGTGCGCCAGCGAAAGGGGCAGCGGCATGTAGTTGTCGGTTTCGTTGTTGGCATAACCAAACATCATGCCCTGGTCGCCGGCACCCTGTGCCATAGGGTCGGCCGCGTCTTTGCGGTCAACGCCTCGGTTGATGTCGCCGCTCTGTTCGTGAATGGCACTGAAAATGCCGCAGCTTTCAGCTTCGAATTTGTAAGCAGCTTTGGTGTATCCGATGCGTGCAATGGTATTGCGCACCACGTCCTGCAGGTCGACGTAGGCTTCGCTTTTCACTTCACCTGCCACAACCACCTGTCCGGTGGTAACGAGCGTTTCGCAAGCTACTTTTGAGTTGGGGTCGTAAGCCAGCAACTGGTCAAGTACGGCGTCAGATATTTGGTCTGCCACCTTGTCGGGGTGTCCTTCCGACACCGATTCGGATGTGAATAAGTATCCCATAGTTTTTGTAATGAAAAATAATAAGTAAGGGTTAGCCCGGCTTGGTGTTAGGCTTGAAACAGCTTTTCCCGTTGGCCCGGCGTAAAAAAAACAAGCCTGCTTTCGCATGGCGGAAACAGGCAGAGTGGGATTCGGCTATTGTTCATGTTAGCATCGTCAGCAGTCGGGGCAGCAGCATATCGTTGTTTGGAAACGCCGGCCACAATGTGCACCACCTTGATTCGTAAAGTTGAAGGAGCACGTGTCCGCTGTGCGAGTTTTAGCATTGTTTTATAGAGGTTGCAAGCAGCCAAATCTGTCCTCTTGTCTGATTTCGCATGCAAAGTTAGGCATTTTTTCAGACATAATTCGTGTGTTTACAAATTTTAGGGTTCGCCCGAAATCTGAGGCATGCAGTTTCAATCGCCTCCTCTCTGTGGTAACTGTTAAACGGGATTCTTCGTAATGTGTAAAATTACATTAAAAAATGCCCACACTTTTTCACTGTTTTTCAGCTGTTTGAGTGGCCGGTTGGCCTATTCTTGAAATATACTCCGCGATTGTCGAAATTAGTTCCAAGCTAGTTGAAATTAGTTCCGAGCTAGTTTGAATTAGTTCCGAGCTAGTTTCAACAAGTTTGGAACTATTGATAATCAGCGTTTTCAAAAGTGCCACAAAGTCGGTCATCCATACGCAAGTTTCGCGCTTACACACACGACGAGGCAATCTTTCCGGTTTTACTTTTGTTCAGATATTTGTGAATGCAAAACGCATACAAAAAAAACCGCCTGCACAGCCTGATAGCTGTACAAGCGGTTTTGATGTGAGTGACTAATTGTTAGTCGGCAATGAGCGAGAACTCAGCAGCCGAAGCATAGTCCTGACCACTCTGTTCGTTGAGCGCACGCAAGCGGATGAAGCGAGCCTTAACGGGCTTGCTGAACATCACGCGCTTCAGATCGGCATTGTTTTCGAAAGTGCCTTTGTGAATGGGGTTGCCCCATTCCTTACCATCGTTGCTCACGTAGATTTCGTAGTCCTTAATCCAGCCGTTGCTGCCGCTGGTACGCGGTTGCAGCGTAAAGCCCTTCATGTTCTTCGGTTCACCGGCGTCGAAGTCTACCCAGTGGGGATACTTGGCCAGGGTGATAGAGTACATAGTGTGCCAGATAGAGTTGACATCGCCGTCGACCATGTTCTTGGCATCGCCGCTGCCCGGTTCCTGTGAAGAGGCAAAGGCCACTTCGAGGGGCACGCTTTCGATGCGGGCATAAGTCATTTCGGTAGTCAGTTCGGGGTTCTCCTTGTACCAAGCCTTTACCGTACCTCCTGCGCGGAGGTCGATGGCACCGGTATAGGGTTTACCCTTTTTCGCACCATTGATGCTGTACATGATGGTGCGGTCTTTGGCAGCGGTGCTGAGCGTTACTTTGCCCACGCGGCTGTGTTCGAAGCTGATGGGTTTTTCGCCCGAAGCCGAAACCTTAGCCGTTTCGTTGATGATGGCAGGCATGGCACGACCCATGTTGACGGGACGGATGATGAAGCCAAACTGATAGCTGGTGCTGAGCGTCTGGTCGGGGGTAAGAGGTCCGCCCTGTCCGCAGCTTGCACCGCCCAGACCCGTTACCTTGGCGTCGAGGTGCAGGTGAGTGCCGCTCGATTTGGGCAACTGGTGCGGGTGAGCAGCCAGTGTGAGTTCCTGCTGGCTCCAGGGCAGCGCAGAGGCTGACATGGTGCTGTCGGCAATGAACACTACGCCCTGTCCGCGGTCGTTGGTCAGTGCGCACCAACGCACTTCTTCGCGGTTGCCTTGAGCCTGAGGCTTGGGCAACATGATGCCCTGGTCGGCTACGGTCGAAGTGTGAAGTTCGATGAACTGGCCCGTTTTGCGGTCGTTGTAGTTGTTGATGGGGCCGCGGCCGTAGTAGTTGTAGTTGTGGAGTTCACCGGGCAACTGCAAGGCATAGCCGATGCGCGGTAGTACCACAGAAGCGCGGTTGGCCGAAATGGCACTTTGCAGTTCGATTGAACCGTCGGGATAAACGGTGTAAATCTGGTTCGTGGTGAACTTGAAGTCGTCGGGACCGAGTTTCTTCTTGTCGATGTCGAAGCTGTACGTTTTTTCGGGCGTACGGTCGCGGTCGCCGTAGTATTGGCGTGAACCCTCGGGAGCCTGACTTTCGACGGTGAAGCTCAACTGCACGGTGCCGTCTTTCTTCGTAATCGTCTTTGCACCCGTCACCTTATGGTGCAGGTTGTAAAGTCCGTACTGGAACCAAGCGTTGGGATAGCCGATACCGGCATCGTTGTCTGTCGGGGCACGGAAAGCATCGAGTTTTGGACCTTCGCCTTCGCGAATAATGGTTTGGGCACCGTAAGTCAGCGCAGCGAGCGAACCCGTTTGCTTGTCGAACTTAGCCGTAAATCCTTCGCCCTTCACCACGGTGAAGTTGCCTTCGTTCGTGGTCGTTACCTTGCCCTTGCTTTCGGCAGCCAAGGTTTGAACGGCAGGTGCCTTTTCGAGTGCACCGCGTACGCGCAGCTGTTCTTCCATCTGCACATAGCCCTGCTTAGCCCAAGGTTTGTCGCTGGCCAGAGCAAACACCACTTTCACAAAGTATTCGCTTGTCGGGTCGAGCTCGTTGTAGTTGTAAGGCAGGGTGTACACCTGCTTTTCGCGCGGACCAACAATGTTGCGCGGACCCTGCAGCGGCTGCATGCTGCCAACGAGTACGCCATCCTTGTAAAGTCCCCACTGAATGTTGTACTGCGTGAGCGGTTCGAAGTAGTTTTTGTTGAAAATTTCAACCAAGCCCTTCTTCATGTCTACCGCCTTGACGCCAACATTCTGGTACACCTTCTTCACTTCGTAGTACTGTGCCTTCGGGCTGAGGTCGGGACGCATCACACCGTTCATACAGAACATACCGTCGTTGGGCTTGTTGTCCTGGCTGAAGTCGCCGCCGTAACCAAAGTAGCGGTTGCCGTTGTCGTAGCCATACACAGCCTGGTCCACCCAGTCCCAGATGGCACCACCAATGAAGAAGTTGGTGCTTTCGATAGCCTCCCAGTAGTCGATGAGGTTACCGCAGGCGTTACCCATAGAGTGAGCATATTCAGAAATGTGGTAAGGATACTTCATGTTGTAGTTACCTTTCACCGCACCCTGTACCCAGGGAATTGAGGGATACTGGTTCGAACCTATGTCAACGATGTCGTTGTTGCGCTCGTATTGCACAGGACGCGAAGTGTCGTATTTGCGGATAGCGTTGTAGCAGTCCACAAAGTTTTTACCCGGTCCGGCCTCGTTGCCCAAACTCCAAAGCACCACTGAAGGCGAGTTCACCGTGGCGTGTACCATTTCCATGTTGCGCGCAATGTGTGCGTTGCGGAACTCAGGTACGTGCGAAAGGCTTTCCTTGCCGTAGTAGTACTGGTGGCTCTCGATGTTGGCCTCGTCTTCGAGGTAGATACCGTATTTATCGCAGAGGTAGTACCAGTAGGGTGCATCGGGGTAGTGCGAGTTGCGCACATGGTTGATGTTGCCGCGCTTCATCAGGAACACTTCTTTTTCCATCTGTTCGCGCGTAATGTAGTGACCCGTTTCGGGGTTTGTTTCATGACGGTTCACACCCTTCATCTTGATGGGCTGTCCGTTCAGGTAGTAGTAACGTCCGGCCAGTCCGAATTCGTCCTTGTCGGCCGGTGTGTTCTTGATTTCGATTTCGCGGAAGCCCACGATGGTCGAGAAGGTTTCGACGGTGCGTCCCTTCTTGTCCAACAGTTCGCCCACCAGCGTATAGCGGTGCGGAGCTTCGGCGCTCCAAGGCTTCACGGTGTTGCCGGCATTGAGCGTAAACTCAGCCACAATTTCGTTGTTCTTGCCAATGGTAGCCACCGGAGCAGTCTGGTTCAGCACCAGGGTGTTCTCGTCCGAATAGAGTTTGTTTTCGAAGAGCGAGTATTTGATGCTGTAGCCCTTGGCATCCTTCTTCGTCAGGTTCTTGACGAAAGCCGAGATGTTGAGTTTGGCATGCGTGTAAGTGTCATCGTAGTCGGGGATAGCCTTGAGGTCGCGCACCTGAATCTGCGGTTTGGCCGTGAGCGAAACGGTACGGAAAATACCCGGCAGGCGGAACATGTCCTGACTTTCGAGGAACGAACCGTCGCTGTGGCGATACACTTCAACGGCTACCAGGTTCTCACCCTTTTCGTTAAGGTAAGGGGTGATGTCGAACTGCGCCAAGTTGCGCGAGTTCTTTGAGAAGCCCACGTATTTGCCGTTGACATACAGATAGAAGAACGAGTCGACACCGTCGAAGTTCAGGCAAACCTGCATGCCCTTCCATGCAGCAGGAATGGTAAAGGTGCGGCGGTACGAACCCACTTCGTTGCGGTCGGTGTAGCTTTGCCAGTCCTTGGGCGGAGTGCGCATCACGCCACCTTTCCAGTCGCCTACCTTTACAGAGTGTTGGAATATTACGCGCTGGTTCGAGTAAAGAGGCTTACCGTATTTGAAAGAGCCGTCCTTTTGGCGTCCGGCCAGATTCCAGTTCATGGGCACCTGTACGTTGTTCCATTTTGAAGCGTCGAAGTCTGTTTTGTAAAAGTCCTTCGGACGTTGGTCGGGATTCGAGGCCCAGTGGAATTGCCATTCGCCATCAAGCGACTGCCAAAGCGAACTGTTTTCGGGCAACACTTTGCGTGCCTCGTCGACGTTGGCAAACGAGAAGAACCACGCGTGTGGTTGCTGCTTGTTGTAGGCCACAGAGTCAGGACTTTGCCATTCCCATCCGGTGGGGGCGGGCATCTGTCCGTAGAAGTAGCCTCCGAGCGGCGCTACCTGTGCCCATAAGGGAGCAGCAATCAACCCTGCCAAAAGGGTCATCTTTGTCTTGCGCATAATAATAAATGTGTATGTATTGTTTGTGAATATGTTTTTAGGTTATTTCTGCAAAAGGTGTGCACCTGCTTGACGTTGTCAGCAACTTTTGCACTTGCTGTTGCAAAAGTACAAAATATTGGTCGTAAATTCCGACAAATGGAGTAAAAAAGTAACACCCGTTTTACAGGCTGGGCTGTGTAGGCAAGTTGCCCTGTGTGTGAACCTCAGGTTGGTGCAAAGCGTTGCGCAGCACCAACCGGCTTTCCGGTCCCATGTTGAATAGCAAGTCTGCCATGCTCAGGTTCGGCAAAAAGCCCGTTCGTTCGGCAAACACCTGGTAATAGGGCCTTGCGCAGAAGCCGGTGGATGACGTTTCGCCCGGTACACAGGGCTGCGCTTTGGGCGAAAGCACCTGGCGCAAATCGGTGAAATCCTCGGAGGGCGTGGCATCGACATAAGTGTCGCTGACAGCTATGGGCAGGTCGAGCGAAAGTTCTTCGAGGATGAGCTGACGCAAATCCGCGTTGAAATCGACTAAAAACTCGTATTTCCGCTCATAAATGCGGCGGAAGTCATCGGCGTAATATTCAAAGTACGGACTGTTGTCGTAGGCCGACACCAGCGCATTCCAATGCAAGTGCTGCCAGTTGCCATGGTCCGACAGGCGAATGTCGCGCGTAGCCATGTGAGCCGCTCCGGTGCGCACCACGGGCAGCGTCAGCGCCTGCGGTCCGTTGGGCGTGGCAATGTAGCAACGGTTGCGAAAGGTTTGTTTCACATAATGTTCGCCCCGATCTTCCACGGCATGACCTGCCGCATACAAGTGGGCGTAGTATTCGATAGGGGCCATATAGGCCGTTGAAAGCAAAAGGGTAGGCATGTGTGATTGAGCGTATGTTTTTTAGGGGGAGATGGAAAGCATTTGCAGTCGTTTCGGGCTAATGATTTACCATTCCGGGCTAATGATTTACCGTTCGGTTTCGTTAATTTTTGCCGTTCGGTTTCTTCACAGGATGTGCATAGATAATTTTACCCACCAGCGCATCGTGCGGCACCATCACATAAGCATCGGGGCGCGTTTCCATCCAGTAATAATCGCGTGTAGTTTTCACTGAATGCACCTTTTCACCGTCAATCAGCAGTTCACCCTGCGCATTGGCTTCAGCGCGTGCTTTTTCGTAAGTGCGCAGCAAGTAAGCCATGAGGCGCGCGTTGTGTGGTGTAATTTTGATGCGTCGTCCGCGTTGCGGAATAACGATGGGTTGTGCGTCGGGCGAAGTGCGTGCCGGCAGCACTTTTTGCCGTACGGGGTCAATCCATACGGTTTCGCCCGGCAGTGCGTGGCAAATTCCCACGGTTTCGGGTCCCGGTCCGTGCTGTGCCTTTGGTCGGGGCAAGTTAAATAAGATAGCATCTCCCCATTCGGGCACGCGGTATCCCCAGCGATGGTATCCCCAGATGGCTTCGCCCGGCACCTTCAGCCCGTAGTAAGTAAGGCTCACCAACACGTGTTGGTTAGGCTGCAAGCCATATACCGCCGTGTCAGGCGGTAATTGCACGTGCGTAACGAGCAAGCCCCGTACGGCCAACAGCAGCGAAGCCGTCAGCAGTACAGGGCATACAAGTGTGCGGATGAATTTCATGCAGTGCGGTAACTATTGATTGACAGCGCGTTGAATGCCGCAGCGCAGGTACACGGCTGTCAGTGCTATTTGTGCTTACCGGATGTCCCAGACGGGTTTAAAGATGCGGTTCCAGCGCACGCCGCCGTCGAACAATCCATAGTCAGGGTCGAGCGAGAGCCAAACGAATAGCGGTTTGCCCACCACGTGATCCTCAGGCACGAAGCCCCAAAAGCGCGAGTCGGCCGAATTGTCGCGGTTATCGCCCTGCATCCAGTAATAATCGAGTTTAAAGGTATATTCAGTTGTGGGCTTGCCATTGATTACGATTTGTCCGTTGCGCACTTCGAGCGAGTTGCCCTCGTAGTTGCGGATGGGACGTTCGTAAATAGGCAAGTTTTCGAGCGTAAGTTTCAGCGTAGCTCCTTTTTTCGGAATCCACAGCGGTCCATAGTTTGCCGTAGTCCAGTTTTTAGCCATGTTCTGGGGGTAGAGCCAATCGGCAGCAGGCAGGGCCGGCTTAATGGAACTTACCAAATCGGTACGTTTTTCAAGCTGTTTTTTCACAGCATTGGTCAGCGGCATCCACGCCACATTGCCGTTTCGCGAAGCGTAAAGGTCCTCGTTCGTAATGCCCCATTCGCGTTTCAGCTCGTCGGGAATTTCCTGCACGAAAGTCACCTCGTAGGCATACTGCACGTTTTCAGGTTCGCGGTTCGGTTTACCATCCAGGTAAATCACGTTATTCTTGATTTGCAGCGTTTGTCCCGGCAGTCCCACGCAGCGTTTCACGTAGTTTTCGCGGCGGTCGGTGGGTCGGTACACGATGTCGCCAAACTGTTCTGCATTTTGGCGCATATACTGCACACCTGCGTTGTAAATTTTGCGATAGGCTTGCTGTTGCTGTTCGTAGCTCATGGTGGGCGTAATGGCAGCCGAAGCCGGTACGGGCAGTTCACCGGGCCGTGTAGCAGGCGTTCCGAGCAACTGGTCGCCCGACTGGTAAGCCAATCGGTAATAATCCTGATTTTGTGCGTTCAGCGCCACCGTATCGCCAGCCGGATAGTTAAACACCACAATGTCGTTGAGTTCCACCTTGCCCAAGCCCTCAACGCGGCGGTAATCCCAGTGCGGGTGCTCCAAGTAGCTTTTGCATCCCAGCACAGGCAGCGTATGCTGTGTCAGCGGCATGTACAGCGGAGTTTGCGGAATGCGCGGGCCGTACGACAGTTTCGACACCAGCAGGTAATCGCCCGTGAGCAATGTCTTTTCGAGCGACGATGAAGGGATGACAAAGTTTTGGAAGAAAAATTGGTTGAGGAAGTAGATAGCCACCAAGGCAAACACGATGGCATCAACCCAGCTCATGATAAAGCGGGTTACGGGGCCTACTTCGGGTTCGCGCCACCAGCCCCATTTTATTTTGCGCGAAATGTAAAGGTCATAAATAAGCGGCAGCACAATCAGTCCCCACCAGGATTTCACCCAAATGAGGAAAAGCAACCAAAGGGCCGTAACAATCGTGAATTTTATCCATCCAGCCTTGCCCGGTTTGGTTTTTTGTGCGGCTTTGTTGTCAGTAGTCATGGTTGTGAAGAGTTGGAGCCCTTGTGTCAGAAAATGCGCGGTGAAAAGGCCGTTTCCGGCTTTTCCCGAACTCAATATCTGCGATGTAAAGGCTCGTTTTTGGAGGATTTAAAAGTTGAACAGATCGTCGGTCGTGAGCAATCCTTCGTGCGTAGCCGTGAATTCCGCAGCCAGCACCGCGCCCAGGGCAAATCCCGAACGGTTATGCGCCGAATGCTTTATTTCGATAAGATCGGCTTCAGAGTTGTAAGTAATGGTGTGAATGCCCGGCACTTCGCCTTCTCTCACCGCGTCGATGCGCAGCAAGTTATCGGGGTGGCATTTCGAGCCGCTAACGGTGCCATCAGCATTTTTCACCTCGCCCTTCACCCAATCCGTTTTGCGGTCTATTTCGGCGCAGATTTGTTCAGCCAGCGTGATAGCCGTACCGCTCGGCGCGTCGAGTTTATGAATGTGGTGCGTTTCCACCTCGCTCACGTCGTAATCGGGGTAACGGTTCATGATGCGCGCCAGGTATTTGTTGACCGCCGAGAAAATGGCCACGCCCAGCGAAAAGTTCGAAGCCCAGAACAGCGTGTGTCCCTCTTCGGTGCAAGCACGTCGCACGTCAGCCTCGTGTTCGGCCAGCCATCCCGTGCTTCCGCTCACCACTTTCACGCCCTGTTCCCATGCGCGCAAATAATTGCCGTAGGCAGCAGTGGGGTTTGTAAATTCAATGGCCACATCGGCACTGCGGAATGCGTCAGAGTCGAAGTCGTCCATGTTGTTCACATCAATAATCGATACGATTTGGTGTCCGCGCTTCAGCGCTATTTCTTCGATGATATGGCCCATCTTGCCATAGCCTATCAATGCTATTTTCATAAAGCTTAGGAGGACGTTAGTTTTGTATTCTGTTTAATGATAAGCAAAAGTAATGCTTTTCGCGCTGAAATACAAATTTTTCGGCTTTTCTTATAACAGCAGAACTCCCCGAAGGGCACTTTGTCAAGCACCTTTCGGGGAGTTTTCTTAAGGGTTCAGCAAACTGCCGGACTCTACAGCCTCGGCAGTTTGTTTGAGCATTTATTACTTGATAACTACCTTCTGACCACCGATGATGTACACACCACCCTTCTGCGGAGTGAGCACACGGCGACCGAAGAGGTCGTAAATCTTGTTGTCGCGCGGTTTGCTTTCAGTAACGACACCATCAACGCCCGAGGGATCGTTTACGATGGGCTGATAGCTAAGCTTCTTGAGGTTGAAGCTTTCGAGCGACATACAGTTCTTACCGCTTTGGTTAGCCAGCAAACCAATGCTTACTTCGGTTTCCTCAGTCAGTGCAAAAATCAAAGTGTTCGATTTCGTAGCACCCACAGGTTCCATGCACAAGTAAGCCAATGCTTCAGCATCGAGGTCAGCCGTGTTGGGCAGGGCCTTGCCGGCAGCAGCCACCAGGTAAGTGTTCACAGCCTGACCTTCCCATTTGCCATAGTTGGCGGTAAATTCGTAAGCACCGGCAGGAAGCGTAATCGTTTGATACGTTTTCTGGTCTTCGATGCTTGCCGAGAAGCCGTCCCACGTAGTGGTAATGGTCATGTAGCTGTCTTTCTGTGTGTCGACATGGAAACCGGTACCCTGAGCGTCAACATTTTCGAGCGTCCAGTCATCCAGTTCCTTGAAGCGGGTGCCGGTGTTCACCACCTTGCCGGTAGTAGCAAACGGAGCCTTGTAGTTCGTCAGGAATTTAGCCGTTACATCCTCAGCCTTTCCGGTGAAGTTGAGCGAGAACACACCCTTCGACAAGCCCCAGGCGTCGCCGTCAGGACCGAAGCCTGTGCGCACACCGTGGTTAGCAGCGGGGGTAGCATCCTGCACGTCGCCACCAGCCTGGTTGAACTGATAGTAAAGCTGCAAGCCGTCCTTACTGATAGCCGTTTCGAGTTCGGCACCTTCGAGTGGCTGGTTGCAGTAGCCCTGGAGTTTAGCGTCGGTCATCGACTTGCTCCACACGCGGAACTCGTCAATCTGTCCGTCGAACGGAGCTACGCTGCCGCCGATGCAGAATTGGCTGAGTTCGGGAATGGTGCTTCCAACCACCATGGTTGCCTTCTTTTCACCGTCGCGGTAGAAGAAGAGCGAACCATTCTTGAGCTTCAGTGCATAGTGATGCCAGCTGCCGGGAATTACGAAGTTGGCTCCCGAAGTAACCTTACGTCCGTCAACGGTTACTTCCATAGCACCGTTCGACGAGGTAGTAATCATAAAGTCCTTCACGTTGTCGCCGATACCGTTGCCCATAGCCTTGAGCTGACGGGGATTCATCCACCAGTCTACGGTAAATTCGCGCTGTCCCTTGTTGAAGGGCACCTTCGTCAGTTTCAGTGCGGCGTTGCCCGTAAAGTTCAAGCCGTTCTTACTGTCGGCGTTGCACACCACGAGTCCGCCCTTTTCGGTAGCCATGCTCTGTCCGGCTTCGTTCGTAGCCGTCAGGATTACGTCGTAAATACCGGGCTGGTCGGGACGGAAGGCAATGAGTTCGCCCTCACCGGCCATAACGTTGGCAGCACTCTGGAGTTTCCATTCCAGCTTCTTGGCACCATATTTCGAGGTGTTGATCAGTTTGGTCCATTCGCCCTTCATCACCACGTTCGGTTCAACGCGGAACGAAGCCAACGGAGCCACCTGAGCTACGGTGATTTCCACTTCGCTGCTTGCCTTTTTGCCGTCGGGGCCGGTCACGGTGAGTGTCACCTTGTACTTGCCGGGCATGTTGTAAACAGCGGCAGCATTCGGTGCATCGGCTGTTTCTTCCTCAGCACCGGGCATATCCCAGTGGTAAGTGTAGCCCTGCACAAAATTCTTGACGATGAACGAAACGGCATCGCCAGCGGGAACGGTGGTCTTCGAAGCGGTGAATTCAGCCGTCGGAGCGGGCGATTCAGCCACATTGATTACACGTTCGGCCTCGGTAGTTTCGCCCTGAATGTTGTGTGCAACCACCTTAACGGTGTGTGCTCCTGCCTTGGCAAAGGTAGCCACGGGGCTGATTACCTTGAGGGCATTCATGCCAGCTTCGGTAGCACTCCAGCTGAGCGATTCAACGCCCAATCCGGCTTTTGCACTGAGTTTCACGGGCACACCGGCGTAAACCGTGCCTGCGGGTTCGTTGATAGCCACGCTGAGGTCAGCAGGTGTTGCAAGCGTCGGGCCACCAAGGTTCATGGCCGTGTAGTTAGCGTCGAGAATCACACCGTGGTGCTGACCAACCGTGTGGTCGCGCAGTTTCATCACGCCATTGTCGTTAATCATGTCGCCCTTGTAGTAAACCATGAGGTCTTCGGGCAAACCGGCATCGCCAAATTCCTTATTATAGTTGTCTTTGATTTCCTTGTCGGTACGAGCCGTCTTCCAGATACGGAATTCATCAACCTTGGCATCCAGGCTCTTGCCCGATGCGTTGGTAAATACCAAGTCGCCGAAGCCGCCAACGCCGCTGAACAAATCAGAGGTGAATGAGTTTCGTTTCACACCATTCACGTAAGCCGTCATCTTGTTACCGTCGATTACGATGGCAATGTGTTTCCACTGTCCGCGCGTATAAGCACCAGAGATGTCCATGCGGTTGCCATTCGTGTTCCAACCCACGGTGAGTCGGCCGTCGCTGTTGGCATGGAACATGAAGTTACCCCAGCCCGGTCCGGCCGACTGGTTCCAGTCTGCCAAGCTGTTGCAGTTCATCCAGTATTCGATGGTGGCCTTTTGGTAAGTATTGCCAAACACACCGGGGATGCGCAAGCCCGACTTCTTGAAGTTCACGTTCTTATGAGCCGTTTTGCCTACGGTTTGTACAAGGTTAACTTTGGTCGATTCCTTTTCGCCGTAGATAGCCGATACCGAGTAAGTGCACACACCGGTTTCTTCGGCATTCAGGTCGTACGAAAGCACATCGGGAGCCAGTGTAGCCACGAGTTCACCGTTTTTATACACCTTGTAGCCCGTCAGCACGCTGCTTGATTTCACAGGAGCCTGCCACATCAGTTTATCTTCGGTTTGCGAAAGGTTTTGCGGAGCATTTACGCCGCGTCCCTGCACCACAACCGAAATGATGGTGCGCTTGCCCTTGTTCTGAATGTCAACCGTTTGTCCGTCGGCAAAGAACGGAGTTTCAACGCCCTTGGCATTCTGCACATAGTCAATGATTGAGGCAGCGTGAATTTTACCGGTACCCTCGGCATATTTTCGAGTGTCGATGATGAAGAAGTACTTCAGCGGCTGGTTAGCATCGTAACCTGCCGAAAGGTCAGTCAGGTCGTAACCAAACTCCATGGGCTCTTCGTGCAGTTTGCCGTCGGCCCAGCGTCCGAGCATTGGCACTTCGGGAGCAGGTTCGCTCCATCCGCCGTTACCGTCGCCGGCATACTTAAAGTGTTCGAAGGCCACAGCCGATTCGGGTTCCGTAGCGTTCAAGTCGGCCGACACGCCTGCGCTCAGGTAGAGCTCAGAGCGGCGCGAGTAGTTCATTTTGAGTTTGATGGTACGCTGCGGTTCATAGTTTTTGCGCACGCGGTAAATTTCGGGCATCCAGTAATTGTTGGGATGCGTGCCGTCGGCATTGAAAGCCGGCACAGCGTGAGCGTAGGGGCAGTAAATGAAGCCATTGTTGCACCAGCCGTCGCCCCACGAGTTCACGATAATCCAGGCACCCACCTCGTCGGCCGATTTTTCGCCAAACTTGCCGTTGCCGTTCAGGTCGAACTCAATGCGGTCGTCGTAGCCCACGATGGTCAAGGCGTGGTCAACCTGCGTACCCCATTTTTTAACGTAGTATTTACCCGTCACCCCGATTTCGTCGTTCGTCGGAGTTGATTCGATGTAAAACCACTGTCCGCCACTGGCCACACCGATACCTGCGATACCGCCCGCGCTGAATTCATCATCGCCGTTGTGGTTCCAGAGCCAGTTCTTCACAGCCTCGCGTCCCTCCTCGGTTTGTACGCTCACGGGGAAGTTCTTGGGTTGAAGCATACGATTGAACATGGCCGAGTACCATTTGTCGTAGCCGGTCATCCATCCGAAGTCAGGATTCGTCGTATCCTGGTTACCGAAATACTTTGAATAGGTTTGTCCGCCATAGATAGCAGCCGAAGGCACACCGATGTGCTGTACGAAAGCATCTTTACCCGAGTTACCATTGGTAAGCAGCCAAACGAAGTGCGAGGGATAGTAGTTGTTAGGGTCTTTACCGTCGAGATTGCGGAAAGCGTTCAACTCGTGGGTAAACATGTAGCAAATACGCGAAGCCGAGCCACACGAGCCACCATCCTGGTTGAACACAGGCGGGAAGTGCTTGGTTTCTGCATTGTTCACATAAGCCGGACGTTGGCCTCGGGTGTTTTTAATGCGCATCAGCGAGGCATCCGGATTTATTTTCGCGCTAAAATCCGGATATTTCGTGCGGTCCACTTCCTGTGCAAACAGGCTCTGCGGCACCATACTTCCGGCCAATAACGTAAGAGTAAGTAATTTTTTCATTATTTGTTAAGGTATGAATTATTTTCAATCAATGTCTTTCACGTGGCAAATATAGCAAAAGGCGAGCGCAATACCAAATGAAAACCTAAGTTTTCATGAGGTATAGCCGAGCCGCCCTCTATATTCTTTAAATATAGCAAAAGGCGAGCGCAATACCAAATGAAAACCCAAGTTTTCATGAGGTATAGCCGAGCCGCCCTCTATATTCTTTAAATATAGCAAAA
>ERZ791610.738-NODE-738-length-17651-cov-2.704251_pt1 | contig 17651 bp, 6 predicted proteins | sample MGYA00510061_ERZ791610 | MGnify/ENA primary metagenome ERZ791610 (study PRJEB30046, sample SAMN00791922) | human gut metagenome | study: EMG produced TPA metagenomics assembly of the A metagenome-wide association study of gut microbiota in type 2... | reverse complement strand
CGTATGCAGGAACTATCCAATAAAAGAGCGATTGCAGCAATGCCTGTCGGAGGCAGCTATCGCAGCATTGATTTTGCACTCAGCAATATGAGTAATTCGCATATACAGACAGTTGCAGTACTGACACAGTACAGCGCCAGATCCTTAAATGAGCATCTGAGTTCCTCAAAATGGTGGGATTTCGGAAGAAAACAGGGTGGACTGTTCGTATTTAACCCGACAGTTACGGTTGATAACAGCTGGTGGTATCGCGGAACGGCAGATGCCATGTATCAGAATATCAGCTTCTTAAAGAAACGCCATGAACCGTATGTCATCATTACGAGCGGTGATTGTGTTTATAAGATTGATTACAATAAAGTACTTGAATATCATATCGAAAAGAAAGCGGATATTACGATGGTTGTCAAGAAAATGACAGACCGTTCGGAGATTAACCGTTTCGGACTGGTAACGATGACAGAGGAAGGACGGATTACTGATATTGATGAGAAACCGCTGGAAACCAATCTTTCCACTGTTTCAACAGGAATCTATGTAATCCGCAGAAGACTGCTGATTGAACTGATTGAAAAGGCAGCTTCAGAAGACCGTCATGATTTTGTAAGGGATATTCTGATACGTTATAAGAATATTAAAAAGATTTACGGATATAAGCTGGAAAGCTATTGGAGCAATATCTCATCCGTAAGGTCTTACTATAAAACCAATATGGACTTTTTAAAGAAAGATGTCCGTGATTATTTCTTTAAGCAGTATCCGGATATTTATTCAAAGGTAGAAGATTTACCGCCGGCAAAGTACAACTGTGGTGCACAGGTCAGCAACAGCCTTGTATCAAGTGGCTGTATTGTCAACGGTACAATTGAAAATTCGATTTTGTTTAAAAAGATTTATATCGGAAATAACAGTGTAGTAAAGAATTGCATTATTTTAAATAATGCATATATTGGGGATAACTCTTATCTGGAGAACTGCATTGTGGAAAGCGGAAGTACCATTAAAGCCAATACCAATTACAAGGGTGAGGGCGAACCGCTGATTCTTGATGAAAACAGTCCGATTTATTACTAAAAAACTGCAACGACACAAAAAGATTATGGCTGCAACAGGGGGCAGCAGAAGGGGCGCTTATGAATATTACAGACGTACGTGTTAGAAAAATCAGCAAAGAAGGAAAGATGAAGGCGGTTGTATCGGTTACAATAGATGATGAATTTGTTGTACACGATATTAAGGTTATCGAAGGCGATAAGGGGTTATTTATTGCGATGCCAAGCAGAAGGTCGTCAGATGGTGAGTACAGGGATGTAGCCCACCCAATCAACACCTCGACAAGAGAACGGTTACAGGCGGTGATTCTGGAAGCCTATGAAAAGGCAGAAGAATCGGCAGAGGAATAAAAGGTAATAAAATTATAAAGTAAAATAAAAAGGCTGCACAGAAAAAGTATTATCTGCAATGCGGCAATGGATATATCCATTGGATTGCAGGTTATGGCTTGTATCTGTGCAGTTTTTGTTTCTTGTATTCTGTATCACCGGTCAACAATGTTCCCTTTCAGTTTCCGGAATGTCGATGGGGATACGCCGTTTACTTTCTTAAAGGCATCGCCGTAGTAGTTACTGTTATCATAGCCGCATTCAAAGGCGATTTCCGTAATGCTCATGCCGGTTTCCAGAAGCAGTTTTTCAGAATGATTAATCCGCACATTATTTAAGTATTCTTTAAACCCCAGACCGTTTGCAGACTTAAATTTTTTGGAAAAATACGAAGGATTTAAGTGCAGCAGTTCTGCCATGTCATCCAGTGTAATATTATTTTTAAAGTGTTCGTTAATATAGTCTACGGCAATCTGGAGTGCTTCATCGGTGGCGCGCGTGTTGTTGTTGACAATCAGAATTGAAGCATCATTAATATATCGTAAAATACGCACGACCAAGGTCTGAAAATACATTTTTAACATGCAGTTTGAAAAAATATCAGACGACTGGTGTTCGGCAAGAATCAGACTCAGCATGGCATTGATATCACTGCGGCAGTCCTCCGGCAGATAAAAGATTTTGGAAAACAGGTGGCTTTGCAGCCATACTGTGCCGAATTCTGTAACCAGCTCACTTAAATAACTCTGTGTAAATTCAATCGATACACATTCATGCAGGGCAGCATCTGAGTAAGAAGTGCGGTGCAGTGTATCTGCGGGAATAAATGTAATATTGCCGGGCGTCAGGTGGTAGACATTGTTTTTGATAAATAAATCGCACCCGCCGCTGATCAGGTAAAACATTTCATAATAAGAATGTGCATGTGCAGAGTGCATATGGTAAGACGCCTGATGGGTCTTTTTGGAAATTTCAAATCGTGATGTTACAGCCATAGAAATCCTCGTTTCTGAACAATTATATAAAATTTTGTTCGGATGTTTTTAAAATATGAAATGGTAAAAATGCACAAAAAATCATAATGTATTTGCGTAATATTAACATATACTATATTTTACACCTAAAATAATCAGTAAACAAGAGCAAAAATCACTATTTTTTTGTAGAAAAGGTGGGATGTTTGTGATAGATTAGTGTCATTGGAGAGATTTAACAAAAATGTAACACGAATTTTACATTTTTGATTAAAAATTGACAATAGGGCTAATTTCACGAGAGGAGAGTAATTATGAAGACTAAAAAGTCAAAAAGAGTAATGGCGGTCGTAATGGCAGTTTTACTCACAGTAGGCATGATGCCTATGGACTGGGCTGTAACGAAGGCAGCAGCAAGTACAGTCCACTCTTTTGATGCAACAGCGCAGGCTTCAGTTGGGGATGACAAAGCCGTGATTGCAGAGGGAACAACATTTAATGACGGGTACTTTAAAATCGTAGGAAAAGTGACCCAGAGAACGAACAGTGACGGAAGCATAAAGGCTTACGAACTGGCATCTAAGGCAACAGGTGCCGTGCAGTTTACAACGGAAAGCGCTTCTTCCGTAGTAGTAGGTTTAAGCAGTACGGGCGGTTCGAATGAATCCGCAGTGGCACTGATTAATACAGCGGACAACAGTGTGGTTGCAGAAGACGCAGGAACAACCGTTGTAGCAGGAACAAAAAAGACAGAATTAAAGTATACAGCATTACCGGCAGGTACCTATCAGGTTGTATCACCGGAAGATGCAGACCGCAACAGAGCGTGCAGATTCTTTGATATTACAGTTGAGGAAGAAGAAGCTGCCGCAGTTACAACAACATATGCGTTTGCGGTTGCAGACCTTGCACCGGCAGATTACGGTGTAACAGCAGATAAAGCAGCAATTGCCGAAGGAACAGCTTTTGCTTCTGATTATGTAAAGTCAGTCGGAACCGCAACATTCAGAACAAAGAGCTCTACAGATGCCAGCGCATTAAAGGCAATTGAACTTGGTTCAAAGGCATCCGGTGCATTACAGTTTACTGTAACAGGTACTGCTTCAGTATCTTTTGAAGCAAGCAGTACGGGCGGTTCTAATGAATCTGCAATTGCATTGGTAAATACAGCAGACAACAGCACTATTGCAGAAGATACAGGAATTAAGGTTGTATCAGGAACGAACGCAACAAAGCTTACATACAGCAGCTTACCGGCAGGTACTTATCAGATTGTTTCACCGGAAGATGCAGACCGTAACAGAGGTGTCAGAGTGTTAAGCTTCACAGCGGAACAGACAGCAAGCGGCGAAAGACCGGCAAGAAAAGCATGGGAAGACGTAGCAGCACCGGCAATCGGTGAGATTACGGCAGCAGACGGTAAAATTACAGTTCCGTTTACAATGGTAATCGGCTATGACGGCGCAGACAGTGTATCCGTTGATATGAAGAATGCAGCAGGAACTGTTGTAGCTACAGAAAATTATGCAAAAGATGCAGCAGAAGGTGTAGTTACGTTTACACCGGCTGCAAGCGGTGATTATACATTTACAATTACAGCAGCAAGAAAAGATGAAGCAGACAAGACAGGAACAGATAAGGAATTTAAGGGCTTTGAACTTCCTCTTGCTAAGCCGTCTTTCCAGAGTGCAACAAGCCAGGGTGGCGGTAAGGTTTCACTCGTATGGGACGAAGTGACAGAAGCTTCTTCTTATGAAGTATCATACAGCGAAAACGGAACAGACTTTACACAGCCTGTATCTGTAACAGGAACAGAATATGTGGTTTCAGGATTGACAGTCGGCAAGGAATATACTTTCAAGCTGACAGCAGTCAGAGTATTACCGGCAGCCGTTTCAGAAGCTGCAACGATTACAGCAAAAGCGACTGCAGAAGCACAGCAGGTATGGGCTTTTTCAGCATTCGGACAGGGCGTCAGCTCAGATGAAAAGAATGCAGGCTATGAAGGCAGTGCAAATGACGGAAAGGTAACACTTTGGAATTTAAACAGCAAGGGTAAGATTGTACCGGCTTCTACAGACGGTTTATCCTTCTACTATACAGCCATTCCTTCTAATATGAACTTTACATTGTCAGCAACCGTAACAGTTGATGAATGGACACTGACAAACGGTCAGGAAGGCTTTGGTTTAATGGCGGCCGACAGAGTTGGTAAGAACGGTGATTCTTCTGTATTCTGGAACAACTCCTATATGGCATCTGTCACAAAGGTTGAATACTATGTAAACGCAGATGGCAGCATGGCATTAGACACTATTAAGCAGGGCGGCACAACAGCACCGGAGGGTTCTGTAAAGGCAACAATGAAGTTAGGTATCGGCTCACAGGAAAAGACAGGCGTTACAAAGGCAAACCTTTCTAAGCTGGAAGCAAACGATACAGCAACCGTAAACAATGAATTCAGTTCAAAGATGACAACACTGGAAAGCTCTGGTGTAACGGGAAATCTGATTGGCAATGCAACAAAGGATGTTACAGGAACTGTTGAGAATCCGCTGACAACCTTTAAGATGTCTATTCAGAAAAATAACACAGGTTATTTCGTAAGCTATACCAACGAAGCAGGCGAAACTGTGACAAAGAAATACTATGACACAAAGGCATTGGAACAGTTAGATGAAGACAATGTATATGTTGGTTTCTTCGCTTCAAGAACAGCAAAGATTAGCGTAACAGACATTAACTTAACAACGGTTTCACCTGAAAATGATGTGGCAAAAGAAGAACAGCCGGTTACAACCGTAGCGCCTTCTTACAAAGTAACATCTGCTTCTGTATCCAATTCAGAAAGCTACAAGTTATCTTATGTAGCCAATGCAGACGGTCACGTTGTTGTTACTGCAGCAGACGGAATGGTCATTGCAGATGAAGATGTAACAGCCGGTCAGAAATATGTATGGGAAACGACATTAACATTAGGTGAGAATACATTTACAGTAACAATGACACCGGTGGAAGGTTACAGACCAAGTGAATTTGAAGTATTGGATTCTTATGAAGCTTCAACATTTACTTATAAGGTAACATACAACAAGTTTGACGGTGACGTGATTTATGTCGGACCGGATGCAACATCAGACGGTGTCGGTACAAAGGAAAATCCGATTGACATTTACACAGCAGTAAAATTTGTTTCACCGGGACAGAAGATTGTACTTCTTTCAGGTACATACAATTTAGAATCAACAGTTACGGTACAGCCGGGTATCGACGGTACGGAAAGCCAGCCAATCATTATGGCGGCAGAGTCTTCTACAGACAGACCGGTATTTGATTTCGGCAAGAACTGTGAAGGTATGGTATTAGCCGGTGATCACTGGTATTATCAGGGATTTGATGTAACAAATTCAGCAAATGCAAAGGATGGTATCAGACTTTGCGGAAGCAGCTGTACAGTAGATAACGTACGGACTTATCACAACGGTAACACTGGTTTACAGATCAGCCGTTTTACATCAACAGATACTAAAGAAGAATGGCCAAGCAACAACTTAGTATTAAATTGTACATCATACGGCAATGCCGATGAGGGTTACGAAGATGCAGACGGATTTGCAGCAAAGCTGACAATCGGTGAAGGAAATACATTTGACGGCTGTATCGCATACAACAATGCAGATGACGGATGGGATTTATTTGCAAAGGTAGAAACAGGCTCAATCGGTGCCGTAACAATCCAGAACTGTGTAGCTTATGGCAACGGTTATCTGGAAGACGGTACTGATGCCGGCAACGGTAACGGATTTAAGATGGGTGGTTCAAGTATGTCAGGATACCACAAGTTAATCAATTCCGTAGCATTTGATAACAAGGCAAAGGGTATTGATTCTAACAGCTGTCCGGATATTCAGGTAACCAATTCTACATCATACAATAATGGCGGTTCAAACGTAGCCATGTATACAAATGATGCAGCAAATACCGATTTTATGGCAACAGGTGTTCTTTCATGGAGAACACAGAAGACAAGTGTGAATGAAACATTTAAGTTCAAGGGTACACAGGATGCTTCTAAGGTATATCAGTTAAGCAACTATTTCTGGAACTGCACGGAAGCAGGAACAAATAATAGTACAACAGCCGTAACGGCAGACTGGTTTGTATCTACAGACACAAAAATGAATTATGACACACACGTATATGCAGCGATTCCGGTTACAAGAAACAGTGACAATACAATCAATATGAACGGCTTACTGGTACTTACAGCCAATGCAAAGGCTGGCGCTGTTGTAGGCGGTCAGGCTTCTGCAAAGATTGATTTGAGCGGTAAGATGACAGGTGGTCTGTTATTCCAGAAGACAACAGGCAGTGAATCCGTAGAAACAGGTGATATGGCAAATATGATGCTTTATATCCTCTTACTGCTTGGCGCAGCAGGTGTATATGCCATTTCTAAGAAAAGAAAGCACGCATAAGCATGATACCGGATTCAGACGAATATAAACGAATATAAAAGTCAAGGAACCCCTTTATTGAGGTGACTTAATAAAGGGGTTCTTTTCTTAAAGAAAATATATATTTTAACAATTAAATTAATTGCAAAAAGATATGTGTTTTCTTTTGGAAAAGAACAAAAAAGGGAGGTTTTTTTACAATGATTAAAAACAGAAGGACAAGCGGACTGCTGAGCATGGCATTGGCAACATGTCTGGTTGTAAGTGCAGTACCGGTACAGACAGTGGATTCTATTTTGGGAAATGCAGCAGGAAGGGTAACAGCTTATGCTGAGGAAACGGCGCAGAGCACAAAGCCGCTTACAACACTTTGGAAGACACAGGAAGTCGGTACACACGAGGGAACAGGATCTTATGTGTATGATGCTGCAGCAAAGACGGTGACGGTAAACGGTGCCGGTACAAAATTTGATAAATCAGCAGGAAGTGATGATTTATTCTACGCTTATTTTGAGGGTAAAGGAGATTTAACCATTACAGCGAAGATGACCGTCAATAATAACGGCAATGCAGGATACGCAGGACTGTTAATCCGTAATGCCGCAGATGAAGCGGGAAGTGCCAGTGCAGCACTGTATGCAGATTTTGCAAATGGAAGCAAGAATCAGATCCGTTACGGATACCATAAAGAAGCAGCAGGCGGCGGTGCGTCACAGGTCAATACGGCAGTCACAACCGCTTCTTCTGACATTTATATTAAATTAGAAGTTTCAGAGAATAAAGCAACCTATCACGTTGCTTCGACAGCTGATTTTTCAGATGAAAAGGTAAAGACACAGACAATTTCCGGATTATCCGCAAAGACAATCGGTTTCTTTGCAACAGAAGGAGTAACTGCAGAATTTTCGGATGTAACGGTAACTTCTGCATATACAACGGATGACGGTGCAGATGTTAAAAAGCAGATTTTTGATTCAGAGGTAGGAGAAGTGAACTTCTCACAGTCCAGCAGCGCGGATTATTCAGGAAGCTATGATGCAGGAAATTCTTTTGAAACCTCTGCAAACGGCAATATTTTATCCGTAAACCATACAAGAAGTGCGGCAGTTAAGGGAAATATCAGGGATGATAAGGGAATGGATTACATATTATTCCCGGAAACATCAGAAGATATGACGATTTCAGCAGATATTACAGTGACAAAGCTGGATTCCGGTACAGATAAGCAGGGTCTTGCCATCGGACAGTTTAACGCGAAGACCGGCAGCGCCATGAAGTGTGACGTATTACATATTCAGAAAAATATTGTGATCCAGCATACATTTTCAACAATAAGCGGTACAGGAAACTGCGGTTCTCCAAAGGTTGGCAAAAAAACTGACACAGCAAACGGATATGAGCTGGGCGGCACATATACACTGACTTACACAAAGAGTGGCAATACCGCTAAAATGCAGGTTGTAAGCGCAGACGGAACGGTGCTTATGGGTTCAGAAGCAAATCCGGGCGAATTTGACCTGACACAGTCTTATGCAGACCTGCAGACAGGACAGACAGTACGCTATGGTCTGGCATTTTCAGGTGTTACGGCAGAAATCAGTAACCTGACCTTAAAGAATGCAGAAGGTACGGTTGTATATGACCAGAACGATTATTATGTTGCAGTCGGTGTTGCACCGGTGATTACAAATGCCGCAACAGAAGTGGCTTCTGACAGAAAGAGCATGAATATTACATGGGATGTCGCAGAAGAAGGCTCAGGCAATATTAAATATGCCGTATATGTATCAAAGGATGGCGGTGAATATACAAAGATTTCTGATTCTAAGGTGAACAGCTTCAGTTATGCCGGAATGGACGGCGACGGAAACTATCAGTTTAAGATTGTGCCTTATGGCGGAACAACAATGGGAACAGCCGTAGAAACTGAAATAACGGACTATCAGGCACCGCTTGCACAGGCTGAATTAACAGCCGCAGGCAGCAAATCTAAGGTAGAACTGTCATGGAATGCCGTAGAAGGTGCATCTTCTTATGATGTATACAGAAAACTGGGTTCTGACGGTGAAGCAGTGCTGGTTAAGACAACAGCAGAGAATGCATTTACAGATACAGATGTTGTCGAAGAAGAACCGTATTATTACTATGTTATAGCAAAAAATGACAAGAATACAAGTAATCCGTCAGCAACGATGCAGGTACTGACATCAGACGGCCATACAGGTGCTTATGTATATGAAAATGAAGCAACAAAACTGACAGTAGCATATAAGTCCAATGATACTGTTTTTGATGATAATGCACTGCTGGTTCTTACAGCAGACGAAGCAGGAACAGCACAGCTTTATGTAAATGACGTGCTGGCAGATACCAAAACTGTCGGTGCGGGCGATGAAATGAAGTTTGAACCTGAATTAAAGAAAGGCAGAAATGACGTTACTGTTATATTTACTGATGCAGAGGGAAATGCGACAAGAAAGACATTTAATTTTGTTGCAAACCCGGATGTTGATATTGTTGTAGATGCGGCATATACAGGCGAAGACGGTGCAGAGTCAGACGGACTGCCGGTATATAAGACTGTTCAGGCAGCAGTCAATGCAGTGCCGGAAGATAATGCAGAAGCCAAAGTAATTTACATTAAAAATGGTGAATATAATGAACGTGTTGAAGTAAAATCACCATATGTAAGTCTTCTCGGACAGGACAGCGAAAAGACCCATTTATTCTATTCTGTATGTGTTGCCAACGGAAATGCAGACAGTATGTGGAACCGTAATGCAATGTATGTAGATACGGCAGCAACAGGCTTCACAGCAGAAAATCTGACGGTTGAAAATTCTTATGACTATACAAACGGTTCGGATCAGCAGGCAGATGCCCTGTGTATTGTAGCTGACCAGACAGCATGTATTAATGTAAGATTAATCGGCTATCAGGATACACTGCTGACCGATACAAGAACGAAAGATGAAAACGGCAATTATGCGGTAACAAGACAGTATTTCAATAAATGTTATATTACAGGTAATGTTGACTTTATCTATGGTGCAGGTACTTCCGTATTTGAAGACTGTGATATTGTTGCAAGATATACAGAATACAAATCAGACGGATGCTATACAGCCGGAAGAACATATGCTTCCACACCTTACGGATACGTATTTAACAACTGCCGCTTCCTTGCAGAAGAAGGCGTAGCAGACGGCGCATACAGAATGGCACGTCCGTGGGGCGCAGATGATTCAACAACATTTATGAACTGTTACTTAGGCAGGGCGATTTCACTGGAAACATCTTACGGCGACATGAGCGGTAACTTAGCTGAAAATGCAAGATTTGCAGAATACGGTTCTTACGGTCCGGGATATACAGTAAATAATAAGCGCCCATACCTGACAAGTGCACAGGCAGCAAACTTTAAGACGGACACAGTCATGGGGGACTATGATTACAGTGCAAGAACTGCCACATTGTATGGAACACAGCAGGAAGAACCGAAAACAGATATAACGGTTGTTGATAAGGCAGAGGTTGTTAAGAATGTAGCGGTTGATGAAAATGCCGTAATTAAAAATGCAGCCGGTGAAATCGTAAATCCGGGAGAAGTCAGTGTTGTCATTGAAAAAGCCGGAAACAGCGTAATTGACTCAATTATGAAAGGCTTTACAGCTGGTGGAATATTAATTGCTGACGGAAGTACAGTGGATTATTATGACATTGAATTACAGGATGAGAACGGTCAGGCAGTTGTGCTTGAAAGCGGTAAAATCCAGATTACATTTGCTTATAAAGAAGGAATTGATTACAGCAAAGTGAATGTAATTGTATATCATCTGAATGAAAAGACCGGTGTCATTGAAAAGCTGGAAACACAGCTTACAAGTGAAGGTATCCGTTTTGAGGCAGACAGCTTCAGTCCGTTTGCAGTATACTATGAAAATAAAACGGTACAAAACGATGATATTACCAAGCCGGATGACACAAAGAAAGATGATACAAAAACAGACGATGTAAAGAAGGATGATGCGGGTTCAGGAACACAGCAGGGTGAGAATACCGGTGATGTGTCAGAGAAATCAGAAAATGCACAGCAGTCTGCGGATACAGGCGTACAGACAGGGGATACAGCCAATGGATTTGGATTCCTTGCAGCAGCAGTTGCAGCGGCAGGAGCAGGTGCTTATGAATTTCTTAGAAAAAGAAAGCTGATTCGCAGATAAAAAAGATAATTACTCAAATTTGATAGCCCGCGGGGCTGCCATGGAAATTCAAAAATTTCGTGGCAGCCTTTTTGCATTTCCAGTGGACGGTTTTGGAAAAGATATATGTGAAAATTTGTATATAAATTAATATAAGAGTGAAAAATATGTAAAATGCACAAAAAATGTGACAAATATCAGTAGTTGAGTAGCAAAAATAACTGCAATCATGGTTGACTATCTGATTTAAAAATAATATAATAAAAACAATTGGTGAAAACTTATAAAAGTTTTTTAAAAAGTTCGTGATTTTTTAAAAATGTGCTAAAAATACGAGGCTTCAGGAATGCTTTTATAAAAACACTAAAAACAAATCAGGAGGACGATTATGAGAAGAAAGGTGACAAAGGCAGCAGCGCTTTTATCAGCAGTACTGATGGCTAGCAGTTCTGTACCGTATGGTGTGTTAATACCTTACAATGTATTGGCAGAAGAAGTAAGTGCAGATGCCGGAGCAGCAGTACAGGAGGAAACAGCAGCAACTGTAGGCAGCGTAACCAACATTAAGACATGGGATGCAGCAGGCTTACTGGCAGCAGCAGCAACAGAGGATAATGGCTTATCCTTAAAGGGTGACGGCTGGACAACTGGAACAGATACAGCCGGAGCAGAAGCATTTGGAACAGGAGATTATGTAAAGGCAGGAGGTGTAAAGCCGACACCAAACAACGGTGCTATTCCGACAGCAGGCTGCTATTTACAGTATACAGCGACTGAAAACGGTAAGCTGACCATTATGGAAAAGACACAGAAGACAAACAAGAACTTCTATGTAGTAGATTCAGACGGAGTTGTAAAGGCTACAAAGACATCAGGCTCAGCAAGTACATATGATACGATTACAGTTGATGTAGAAGAAGGCAAGACCTATTATGCATATATGTCAGGTTCAACAGCCAATATCTTTTCGGTATCATTAGCAGTTGGTGAAAAGAAGCAGACTGCATGGGCAGATGTTGCAGCACCGGTAATTAACAGTGTAACAACAGATGAAGCCGGAGATTTCGTTGTAGACTTCTCAGCAGTCATTGATGCATACAAGGGTGCTGATGATGTAAAGGTTACAATGTTACAGGATGGTCTGGAAGTATCTACACAGACATTTACAAAGCAGGCAGATACAGCTACATTTGCACCATACCGTTCAGGTACTTACACATTCGTAGTGGTTGCACAAAGATATGGCGAAGCTGATAAGGCAAGTGAAGTTTATACATACAAAGATTATGTACTGGCAGTGAAGAAGCCGGTTATCACATGGGCACAGAACAAGGGTAACGGCGATGTTTACTTAGACTGGATTAATATTGAAGATGCAGATTCTTATTCTGTAGCTTATAAGGAATCCGGAAGCACAGCAGATTACACGGTTGTAGAATCAGCATTATCTGCAGAAACAGGAAATTACACACTGACAGGACTGACAGCAGGCAAGTCTTATGATATCCAGATTAAGGCACTCAGAAAGTCAGACGGTTTTGAATCTGTTTATACAGAAAAAGATTTTGAAGTAACAACAGCAGAAGAACAGCCATGGTATACGGCAATCGTAGGTTCTGCACAGGCAGGCGATGTTACATTTACAACGGCTGACGGACAGACAGATAATGTAAAGCTTTCCGTATCTGACAATAGCGCAGCAAAGAGTAATAATCAGGAATCACCGGCAATTGCAGGAACAGCCGGAACACTGGAAGTTAAGGGACAGGCAAGCGGTAAGATTTCTGATGATGAAGACGGATTTACATATTACTATACAAAGATTGATCCGAACAAAGAAAACTTTAAGCTGAGTGCAACATTTGAGATTACGGATACTTCTCTCACACCGGATAATCAGACCGGTTTTGGTATTGTTGCAGCCGATGCACTTGGATTAAATGTATGGGGCAATCCGGATTATGTACATAAGTATTTCAACTATGCATCTTCTATGATGTTTAGCTCAAAGCAGAGTAATCCGTTTATGAGAACGGTTACAGGTTATACATCAGCTGATACATCAAGCAATGACGGTGTGGAAAGAAGTGTAACAAATGCTAGGTTTACAGACCAGACAGCTAAATTTGAAGTAGGTAACAAATATACATTTTCGTTAGAAAAGACAGATGAAGGTTATACAGCAACCTGCAACGGTTCAGAACAGAAGCTTTCTGATAACTCCTTTACATCTGTACAGGAAGATGGAACAGTTGTAGTTGGTATTGCGGTATCCAGAAAGGTATCTGTAAAGGTATCTGATGTTGAATTTTCAAAGTCTGAAAGCAAGGGTATTACATCAAATGACAACGGTGATGAAAAGGTTACACCGGACGGAAGAGTATATTCAACAAGCACAAGCGGTTCTGCAAATTATGAATACATCTATGTACCAAATTGTGCAGGTACATTGACAGTATCAAACGGTGATACAGATGTAGTTGTAGATCAGGCAGTTGCTGCAAATGAAGTTGTAAGAGTAAATGTTCCGTTAAACAACGGAAAGAATACTGTAAAGTCAACATTAAAGCCAACAGCAGCAGATAACATTGCAAGCACAGTAGCAGTTATTAAGGAAACAGTTGTTGATCATCAGTCATACGGACAGGAAGGTCAGACAATCATTGTATCCGCAGATGCTGATGCAGAAGGTAAGGGAACAGAAGAAAGCCCGATGAGCCTGTCTAATGCATTAAAGTATGCACAGCCGGGTCAGACCATCTTCTTAAAAAATGGTACTTACAGCGGTGCAAAGGTTGAAAGAAGTGTCAGCGGTACAGCAGATAAGAATATCAACCTTGTAGCAGAATCACTTTCTACAGACGGAACAGACGGTGTAGTATTTACAGGTGAAGTAAGGCTCACAGGTTCATACTGGCATGTATATGGTCTGTATGTAAAAGATTCAGCGGGTGTAGGTATCCAGATTTGCGGTAACTACAATACGATTGAAATGTGTACAGTAAACCACGCAGCAAATTCAGGTATCCAGATCAGCCGTGAAGGCGGTGCTGATAATGATGCCGGAAGAAAAGGCAAGTTATGGCCTACAGGCAACCTCATTAAGAACTGTGAATCATTTGATAACTGTGATGCAGGACGTAATGATGCCGATGGTTTTGCAGCAAAGCTGACTTGTGGTGAAGACAATAAGTTCTATGGCTGTATCAGCCATAACAACATTGATGACGGATGGGATTTATATGCAAAATCCGTATCCGGTGAAATCGGTGCTGTAACAATTGAAAACTGTGTAACTTATAACAACGGCTGGCTGACAACAGATGATGTGACAGCAAAAGATTATGAATACGGCGAAGGTAACGGCTTCAAGCTTGGCGGTGGTCAGATGAAGGGTGCACATGTTTTAAAGAACAGTATTTCATTTGACAACCATGCAAAGGGTATTACTTCAAACAGCTGCCCTGACTGTAAGATTATTAACTGTATTTCTTACAACAACTCACTGGATAACAGTGCATACAATGTAGGTTTAAATACAAAGGATTCTAACATCAAGGCTTGGGAAGTAACAGGATTAATTTCATTAAACAACAGCAAGAATACAAAGCTGGAGGATTTAATCCCATTCGCACTTCACAGTGAAAACAACTACATTTATGACGGTTCCGCTTCTTATAATAATAAGGGTGAACAGGCTACAGAAGACTGGTTTGAAAGTGTAGATACATCTGTAAAACCAACAAGAAATGAAGACGGTACAATCAATATGCACAACCTGCTTCTCTTAAAGGATACTTCTAAGAACACAGGTGCGGTATTAGATGTAACAAGTGATGCGGCAAAATCCGTAAAACCGGCAAAGACAACGGTTGTTGAAGAAGAAAAGGTTGTATATGAAATGCGTCAGGATGCAGACGGCAACTGGCATTACTATGCAAATGATAAAATTGCAACAGATTACTGCGGCATGGCATTAAACGAATACGGCTGGTGGTATATCAAGAACGGTGATGTAGACTTTACATATACCGGTATGGCATGCAATGAATACGGCTGGTGGTACTTCAATAACGGACAGCTTGATTTATCATTCTACGGCCTTGCAAACAATGAATACGGAACATGGTTCTACACAGACGGACAGTTAAACTTCGGCTTTACAGGAATGATTATTCCGGATGACGAGTGGCTCTATGTTCAGAACGGACAGGTACTGACAGATTACACCGGAATGGCATTAAATGAATATGGCTGGTGGTACTTTAACAATGGTGTTTTGGATTTAAGCTATACCGGAATGGCATTAAATGAATACGGCTGGTGGTATTTTAACAATGGTCAGCTTGATTTAGGATTTACAGGTGTCGGTAGTAATGAATACGGCGACTGGTACTTTAAAGACGGAACAATCGCTTTTGATTATTCAGGTACAATTAGCTTTGGCGGACAGGATTATACCGTAACCAATGGATATGCTGTAAAAGCATAAATCTGACAAACTAAGATTGAATTTATAAAAAGACCGGCAGAGGTGTAGCGCATTGCAGCATCTCTGCCGGTTTTTCTATTTAACAAAAAACCTTAACAAAAAACCATGTAATATTTTATTGAAACAGGTTGGATACAATGGTATAATGAAAATAATTAGATATGAAAAAAGTGACATAGACGACACGAGAAAACAGCAGTAAGGAGGAACAACATATGATTCAGGCAATGGTCAAAAAATTGAATGGGAAAAGACTGCGGCAGCGTATTTCATCTGCAATTTTAATAGTTGCAATATTGGTAAGTTTTTCTGGTATTCTTGGAGGAACTGCCATGTTAGTAATGGGTGTCCAGTACAATCACGCATTAACCAATTATGGTTTTTCACAGGGTGATATCGGTAAGATGATGATTACATTTGCAGACACCAGAAGTAACCTGCGGGCGGCAATCGGTTATCAGGATAAGACACTGGTACAGGAAACCTACGAAGCGTATGAAACAAAGAAGCAGGCATGTAAGGATTATGCAGTTATAGTAGAAGAAACAGTTGCTTCCGCTGAAGAACGTAAATTGTATGATCAGATCATGAGCGGTATGGAAGATTATTTTACATCAGCTGATAAGGTAATACAGATGGGTAAAGATGTAACGAATATCGATCAGAGAAATCAGGCACAGCGACTGGCAAAAGATGAAGTGGTACCGAAGTACGAAGCAATTTATGAGAATATGGTACAGCTGCTGGACGCGAATACCAGCGAAGGTAACAAATTGGAAATTAATTTAAAGGTATTAACATATGTCTTACTGGCGGTAGTTGTTCTTATTATTATTGTAGCAATTTTAATCGCAAGGAAGCTGGGCGATGCGCTTGCGTTAAATATTGTAAATCCGCTCGATGCACTGGCAGAACGTTTCAAGACCTTTGCACAGGGTGATTTGACAAGTGAATTTCCGGTAATGGAATCAGAAGATGAAGTATCTGATATGGTTACTGTTGCAAAGGATATGGCAGAGAATCTGTCAGCAGTTATTAATGATGTTAATCACCGTATGGAACTGATGGCAAAGAATGATTATACAGGTTCGTCTGCAATCCCTGAAAAGTATCTGGGTGATTTTGCAGCCATGAATGATGCAATCCATCAGATGAACGAAGATATGAATGATACAATGCGCCACATTGAAGAAGCTGCCGCTCAGGTATCTATCGGTGCAGGCAACCTTGCAGAGGGGTCACAGAGCCTTGCAGAAGGTTCTACAGACCAGGCTGGTGCAGTTGAAGAATTACTTGCATCTTTTGCAAGTATTACAGAAGGTGTAGAACATACACATGACAGTGCAAGCGTTTCGTATGATTTATCTGTGAAATATGCAAAAGAAGCAGACAGAAGCCAGCAGGAGATGCAGGCGGTTACGGAAGCTATGCAGCGTATGAGTGAAATGTCTCAGAAGATTGAAAGTATTATCGGTGAAATTGAAGAAATTGCAGAACAGACTAATCTGCTTGCATTAAATGCTTCTATTGAAGCCGCAAGAGCCGGAGAAGCCGGACGCGGATTCGCTGTTGTTGCAACACAGATTGGCAAGCTTGCTGACGAAAGCGCCCAGTCTGCAGTAAATACAAGAGAACTTATTATGAATTCTATTCAGGAAATTGAAAATGGTAACCGTGCCGTAGAGAAGACTTCTAAGACGATTATTGCACTGGTTCAGGGTATTAATGAAGTCGCAGAAAAGTCTAAAGAGTTAGAGGAGCTTTCAGAAACACAGACAGAACAGATGAAGCAGGCTGAAGCCGGTGTTAATCAGATTTCAGAGGTTGTACAGAGCAATGCCGCTATTGCGGAAGAATCTTCTGCAACAAGTGAAGAGCTTTCAGCAGAATCTATTTCACTGAACGAACTTGTACAGCAGTTTAAGCTGAAAAAGTAATTTTTGACACTGATATCAGAATATGCTAGAATTTAAAAATGCGTAGACACGCAGTGAAAGCATACAGAACAGATAAGCGTGAAGTCATGAAAAATGGACTTCGCGCTTTTTTGCACAGATGTTTGCTTTCGCTCAGAAAAGGAGAAATGCGAAAATCCATAAATCAAAGATTTTCGCATAACAGAATTGTGCCGCAGGCGTCACAAT
>ERZ791610.731-NODE-731-length-17844-cov-17.052842_pt1 | contig 17844 bp, 15 predicted proteins | sample MGYA00510061_ERZ791610 | MGnify/ENA primary metagenome ERZ791610 (study PRJEB30046, sample SAMN00791922) | human gut metagenome | study: EMG produced TPA metagenomics assembly of the A metagenome-wide association study of gut microbiota in type 2... | reverse complement strand
GATAGAGCGTTCTTTGACATTTTGAACAAAAGAAAGTAGGGCAGGTAGGCCTGTCTGAAACGGCTTGTATTTAAGGAGGTCTTTCTTAAACACCCTCTGAGAATCGTAAAATTGATTCAGTATCATTACTTATCCGTGTTTTTTATGTACTTTTGCGGTAACTAAGCCGTAGTGGCTGATTGCGTGTAGAAGTTCCGGTTTTACGGTATCTTTTTGCACCCAATTTCTATATATATATTACTATACTAAAGTAAATTACATGGGTCTTTTAGAATTTAACAAACTGCCAATCAATACGCTCGTTGGAGCCGACTGGAAAACCTTTAAAGCAATAACTGCCGGACGTGTGGTTGATGCACCCTGGAAGAGCAAGTATAACTTGACAAAGGCTGTGTGTCGCCTGCTTTCTGTATTGGTTCCGCTCCAGAATAAACGCTATAAGAAATTGTTGGCGGATGCGCCTTTGGCTCACGACCCTGTTTTTATATTGGGACATTGGCGTTCGGGTACTACGTTCGTGCATAATGTGCTTTCGTGTGACAAGCGTTTTGGTTATTGTACGACGTATCAGACTGTTTTCCCGCATTTGATGATGTTCGGTCAGCCTTTCTTTAAAAAGAATATGTCGTGGTTGATGCCAGACCATCGTCCCACAGATAATATGGAACTTGCTGTGGATTTACCGCAGGAAGAGGAGTTCGCCTTGTCGAACATGTGTCCTTATACGTACTATAACTTTTGGTTCTTCCCCAAATATACGCAGGAGTATTGTGACAAATACTTGACTTTCAGGGACGCTACGCGTGAGGAACTGACGGTATGGGAAGAGACTTTCAAGAAGATGATTAAAATTTCGCTTTGGAATACGGGAGGTGAACAGTTCCTTTCAAAGAATCCGCCGCATACCGGTCGTGTGCGTGAGCTGGTGAAGATGTTCCCGAATGCGAAGTTTATTTACCTGATGCGTAATCCTTATACGGTGTTTGAATCAACGCGTTCGTTCTTTACCAATACTATCCAGCCTTTGAAGCTGGAGGAAATGAGCGATGCAGCTATCGAAGAGAACATCTTGAGCGTTTACAAGAAATTGCACGATCAGTATCAGGCTGACAAGCATTTGATTCCTGAGGGTAATTTGATTGAAGTGAAGTTCGAGGATTTTGAAGCGGATGCTTTGGGCATGACTGAAAAAATTTACCATACGCTTTCATTGCCCGGATGGGAAGATGCTCGCACAGCTATAGAGCAGTATGTGGGCTCGAAGAAGGGTTACAAGAAGAATAAATATAAATATGCCGACCGCACGCGTGAACTGGTTGAAAAACACTGGGGCGATGTGATTAAGCTGTGGGGCTACGACCAACAGTAGGCATTGTGAACTGAATTATTTTAATCTGCACAGGCGCTGACCGGTTTTTTTTAGTATAAAACAACGGGCGGCGCCTGCTTAGGCTATTCAAGGTATGGAAAACGGACGTTTGCTATGGGTGGACGATGAAATCGAAATGCTGAAAGCCCACATTCTGTTCTTACAGAAAAAAGACTATGAGGTGATGACGGCGAATAATGGCGCGGATGCAATCGACTTGTGTCGGTCGAACTGCTTTGACCTTATTCTGTTGGATGAAAATATGCCTGGTTTGTCGGGGCTTGAAACATTGACGCACTTGAAGGAAATTGCTCCGACTGTGCCTGTGGTGATGGTGACCAAAAATGAGGAGGAGGACTTGATGGATCAGGCTATCGGTTCGAAAATTGCCGATTACTTGATTAAGCCGGTGAATCCGAGTCAGGTGCTTTTGACGCTGAAAAAGAATATTCATCAGCGCGAAATTGTGCAGGAGGTGACGCAGACGGGTTATCGACAGGAGTTTTCGCGCATTGATATGCAGCTGAGCGAAAACTTGAGTGCCGGAGACTGGAAGGAACTCTACAAACGCTTGGTACACTGGGAACTGGAACTGCAGGAGGCAGACAGTGCCATGAATGATATGTTGCGTATGCAGAAGGAGGAGGCGAATCAAGCGTTTGCCAAATTTGTGAAGCGCAACTATGAACAGTGGATTGCGAATGCTGACGAGCGTCCGTTGATTAGTCCGGATGTGTTTAAGCGTTGCATATTCCCTCGTTTAAGTGCCGGCCGCAAGGTGTTCTTGCTGGTGCTCGACAATTTGCGTTTTGACCAGTGGCGTGCCATTTCGCAAGATTTGGCAGAGGACTTCGATATTGAGGAAGACTTGTACTATAGCATTTTACCTACGGCTACACAATATGCACGTAATGCACTTTTTGCCGGACTGATGCCTCGGCAAATTAAGGAAATGTATCCGGAATTGTGGGTGGACGAGGAAGAAGATGAAGGCAAGAACCTGAACGAGGAAATGCTGATTCGCCGACAGCTTGAGCGTTATCGCCGCAAGGAGGATTTCAGTTACCATAAAATCAATGACTCCAGCCAGGTAGATAAGGTGCTGAACCAGATTTCAGGTACGAATTTGCCCTTGAATGTGCTGGTTATCAATTTTATCGACATACTGAGTCATGCGCGTACGGAGTCGCAAATGGTGCGCGAATTGGCAGGTAATGAATCGGCTTACCGGAGTATTACTTTGTCGTGGTTCAGACATACACCCATCAAGGAAATCTTTAAGAAACTGGCTTCGATGGATTATGACTTGCTCATCACTACGGATCATGGCAGTATCAGGGTAGATACGCCCAGTAAGGTGGTGGGTGACCGCAATGTGAACACGAACTTGCGTTACAAATTGGGCAAGAATCTGTCGTACAATGCTAAGGATGTGTACGAAGTGAAACAGCCGCGTGCTTTGCAGCTGCCGCAACCTAATTTGTCGACGACTTATGTGTTTGCTACGGGTGCCCGTTTCTTTGCTTATCCGAATAACTATAATTATTACGTGCAGTATTATAAGGATACGTTTCAGCATGGCGGGGTATCGATGGAGGAAATGATTATTCCTTTGGTTACTTTGCGGCCTAAAGGTAAACGATGATAATGAATCTGCGTGGGTGTTCGATAGGGTGAACACTTGCTTTAAACATTTTTATTCCCTTAATATAATGAGAAATAGCTCAGCCCTTAAATATACAAGTTTTAGAGTGAAGAGCCCTAGCAAATTGCTGGAGTTCATTGAACATGCACTGAACGGTGTGAGCCGTAGTCGCGCCAAGGCTATTCTGCAAGGTGGCGGCGTCAGAGTGGATCGAAAGAATGTAAGACAGTTCGATTTGGAACTGGCTCCGGGACAGTTGGTCGAAATTTCGAAGCGTAAGCCTAAAGGCGAATTGCAATCGAAGTTTGTGAAAATTGTGTACGAAGATCCGCAGATTATTGTTATCGAAAAGGCTGTGGGCATTTTGTCTATGGCTTCGTCGCACCATTCATTTTGCGTAAAGCAGGTGCTTGATGATTATTTTCATCGTACGCATCAGCGCTGTACGGCGCACGTTGTTCACCGTTTGGACCGCGATACTTCGGGTTTGTTGGTTTATGCCAAAACCATGGAGGCTGAACAGATTCTGGAACACAACTGGCGCGATATTGTGACTGATCGTCGTTATTTGGCACTTGTTTCCGGCCAACTCGAACAGGAGCGTGGCACCGTAGAGAGCTGGTTGAAGGACAATAAGGCGTATTTTACGTATTCTTCGCCAACCGACAATGGAGGCAAGTATGCTGTGACGCATTACCGCGTGTTGCGTACTAACGGCCGCCATAGTTTGGTGGAACTGAAACTGGAAACGGGTCGTAAAAACCAGATTCGCGTTCACATGCAGGATTTGGGACATCCCGTTTGCGGTGATATAAAATATGGTAATGGGGATGACCCCATCGGACGTTTGGCATTGCATGCCTTCCGTCTGCATTTTTACCATCCCATTACAGGCGAGGCATTGCGCTTTGAAACTGGAATACCTAAAGGTTTTCAGGTGAAGTAAAAAGCGTGCTTCAACCGTCAACAGCAAAAGGTAATATCTTCCTAAAAATATGAATGATTACGCAGACATACTGATACCGCTCGCACTGCCGGGTACTTTTACTTATCTCGTTCCGCAAGAAATGGTGGGGCGGTTGATGGTAGGGTGCCGGGTGGTGGTGCAGTTTGGCGCAAAGCGTTATTACACGGGGATTGTGGCTCGACTGCATAACGAACCCCCGCAGGCTGGTATTACGGTGAAAGCTATTTGCAGTGTGACGGATACGACACCTATATTGCAGCCTAAACAAATAAAATTCTGGCAATGGATCAGCCAGTATTATTTGTGTACCGTGGGAGAGGTGATGAAGGCTGCTTTGCCAGCCGGATTGAAACCCGAGAGCGAAACTTTGCTGGTGCGTAATGATGATTTCGAACCGGAAAACCATAGACTCACGGCGCGCGATTTGTCTATCCTCAATTTGTTGGACGATGGTAAGTCGCACCGGTTGATTGACCTGGAGCGGAAACTGAAGGCAACGAATTTGTTGCCTGCCGTGAAAAGGCTGATGGAACTGGAGGCTATCAGTATTAGCGAGAATCTGAGCCGTGGATTCAAACCTAAAAAGGAAACACACGTCAGACTGACTGATGCATACTTTTCAGAGGAAAAACTGAACGCTTTGTTCGATACTTTGCGTCGTGCCCCGGCGCAGGAGGCTTTGCTGCTCCGTTACCTGGACTTGGCTCAGGCACAGACTGCGCTGAATCTGAATAATTCGCAACTTTTGGCGGAGGTGTCGCGTCAAGCACTGTGTGATGAGCAGACTTCTGCGAATTCGGCTTTGAGTGCCTTGAGAAAAAAAGGTGTGCTGGCAACTTATGATTTTGTGACCAGCCGCTTGAAACTTCCTACAGACAAATTGAGCGAGGAGGAGCGACAGAGGTTGGGGAAACGTAAGGAGTTGGCCGAGAAACAACAGCATGCCTTCGACGAAATTAACCGCACGTTCGAGGAAAAGAATGTGTGTTTGCTGCACGGGGTTACTTCGAGCGGTAAAACCGAGGTGTATATGGCGCTGATAGAACAGGTATTGGCGTCAGGGAAACAAGTGCTTTATTTGGTTCCGGAAATTGCATTGACTACGCAACTTACAACTCGGTTGGGGCGCGTGTTTGGCGAGCAGATGGGCGTGTATCATTCGCGCTTTCCAGATAATGAACGCGTGGAATTGTGGAAACGACAGCTGACGGAGCACGCACTGCCGCTGATATTGGGCGTCCGTTCTTCGATTTTTCTGCCTTTTCAGAATTTGGGGCTTGTGATTGTTGACGAAGAACATGAAACGAGTTACAAACAGCAGGACCCGGCGCCGAGGTACCAAGCCCGTGATGCAGCCATCGTGCTGGCACAGCTTATGGGGGCCAAGGTGTTGCTTGGAACGGCTACACCTTCGATGGAGTCGTATCACAACGCCATGACGGGTAAATTCGGTCTGGTGGAGATGCTGACGCGCTATGGCAATGTAGCACTGCCCGAAATCGTGGTGGAGGATGTCAAGGATTTGCGACGCAAAAAATTGATGAAAACACCGTTCTCGCCCCGACTGATTGAGGAGGTGCAGGCGGCGGTTGAACACCATGAGCAGGCTATATTGTTTCAAAACCGTCGTGGCTATTCGCCGGTACTGGAGTGTCATTCATGCGGATGGACACCGAAGTGTACAAAGTGTGATGTGAGTTTGACTTACCACCAAAAGCAGAACCGGCTAATATGCCATTATTGCGGTACGGTTTACGGTATTCCGCCGAAGTGTCCGAATTGTGGTGATACGGAACTGCGTGATGTGGGATATGGTACTGAAAAAATTGAAGAAGCTGCCCAAAACATTTTCCCTGCTGCCCACACTGAACGCATGGACTTGGATACGACGGGTACGCGGACAGCACATGAGGAAATTATTGCCCGTTTTCAACGAGGTGATACCAATGTGCTAATCGGTACGCAAATGGTGACGAAGGGACTTGACTTTGACCGGGTTAGGGTGGTTGGCATATTGAATGCAGACCAAATGCTGAATGTGCCCGATTTCAGAGCCTACGAACGGGCGTTTCAGATGATGTCGCAGGTGGCCGGACGCGCCGGACGACGCGGTAAACGCGGACTAGTGGTGATGCAAACGAAGCAGCCGGATTTGCCTGTGGTTCAGCAGATTGTGACGGGAGATTACTTGACGATGTATCGCGAACAGATTGAAGAACGTACACTGTTTCACTATCCTCCGGTTTACAGATTGATAAACATTGTGCTGAAGCACCGCGATGAGCATGTAGTGGCTCATGCTGCTGAGCGTATGGCCGGTTTGCTCCGTCCGCATTTTGGTACTGATTTGCTGGGGCCAGACCGTCCGGTGGTGAGCCGTATTCAACATTTGTTTATTCGCATGATTACGTTGAAACTTTCGCCTAAACTCCCACCGCAGGGTGTTCGGCATACGCTGACTGTGGCGCGCGATATATTGTTGAGTGAATCAGGTTACAAAAGCGTCATTGTTTTTTTCGATGTAGATCCTTAGCTTGTGAAGTTCTGTTTGAGTTCACCGCGTATAGGTGTTAAGGGCTCAGTCGCAAAACCGTGTGGTAAAACTCAACAATGCATCCCGGGTTTCAGACAGGCCTACCTGCCTTACTTTCTGTTGTAACAAAATGTCAAAGAACGCTGAATGAATCAATAAGGAATACCGTTTTTTCATCCGTAAAGGCAAATGTGCAGCTTATCCATGCTGCGGTGTTGCCTTTATTGCTACTGCAAAGATACAACATGCACAACCCGAAATCCAAATTTTTTGGTCTCTTGATATCGCACCTCGAAAGTTTTCCACACCTCCGAATGGGCATTCAGCCCTTTAACTACGGGCATTCCCGTGCATTTTCCACACGCGAAAAAAAATGAAATAGGGATATACCATTTTATCTCATTCCGATTATCAAAACGTACGAAGCAGTCACGTTTTGCTCCATACAAAAGCCCCGGCCCCCCACCTTTTTGCTACTGATACGTGTTAAGTAGATGCTGAAATTTATTTATACATTTAAGCCCCACCACTTTGTCATAATGAAGTGATGGGGCTATTTTTTTCATCTCCTAAATTCAGTTAGTAAGCTGTGTGACCAGATGCAGTATCAGACCTGTCGAAATGAAAAACCTGATTAGGTTTGAATGGCATGGTCAGTCAGTTAATTTACTTTTTTACTTGAAAGCTACTAGAGCCTTATTCTTCTTTTACGAGCGATAGCGGACTGAGGTACACTTTGCCCGGCCCGTTAATGAGCAGCAAGCTAAGTCCTTCGCCGCGCAATACGTTTTGTATCGACCATCCGGCTTGAATTTGTTCAGCTTGAATTCCTTGCAGGGCTACGAGATGTGTTTCATCCACTTCGATAGAATCGTTTATACCCAATTCTTTTTCGATGGCTATGCCCATGGTGTCGAGGAAAACAGTGCCTTCTCCTTCAATTTTTTGAAAGAAACCGAGTCCTCCCAGCATACTGCCCCAGTTCACTTGCATGGAGAGTTCGATTTTACTGGTTGACGCAATGTAGCAACCCCGACGACAAATCAATGGGGCGTTATGCAGGTCGATGGGAAGAATGGCACATTTTGTTCCCGAAAGCAGACATTTCTTGGTGTTTGGCGTTGGGTTGTTGAAACGAATGATGCAAATTGATTCGCCCGACAAGACAGAACCTACCAAACCTTTCAGCATACCTGCGATTTTATTTTTTTTGTTGCTGAATTCAATATTGCGCGTCAGTCCGGCTTCTGTATAAACGATACTTCCTCGTTCGGAATAGAAGGTTTCGCCGGGTGCCAGCGACACTTCGAGCGTTTTGAATTCATTGCCATTTATTTTATACTCCATGTGGTAAGAAGTTTATGAATGAGTAAGAAACGTTGGCAAATATACGGATAATGTAGCGTGTAGGTCTAAAAAATAAAAGGTTGCAATCATTATGGGGCTGAAAAGTGTCATAATGGTTGCAACCTTTTAGGATTTGGTAGAAAAAGGATATATGCGAGAGTTAGGTTGTGGAAGTCAGGCAGTTTTAGATGGCAGCAATTTTAATCCATTCTTCGGCTTCGTGAATAGGTTGCGGTTCAGTTCTGTCAGAAGTGATGCAACAGCACAAGTCGGGTGCGAGATTGATGCTGTAATTACCACACGTATTCCGTTGGATTAAATAGTCGTCGATGTGATGCAAAGTATCGTCCAGCCTCATGATTTCCTTTTTCAGTAAGCTAATCATGGGCAGTCTGATTTCAGACACTTCAATGTTAGGTGCTTTATCCACGTCGCCGCCAAACATTTTGTAAATAATCTGGTATTTACGTTTGACAGCCTTCATGTGCCGTTCGTAGCGTTCAAGGTGTTTGGCCGATTGCGGTTTGTTAAAGTTGATGCCGCCATGTGCCGATTCAAGCAGGAACAGCGCATACAGAGCCTTTTCGCGTCGGTGCACTCTCGACAGTTGGATATCTGCTTCAGGAAAACTGATGGTTTCGCGTGCAGTATCCACCACTACTTTGCTTTTAATGCCCCGGCGCAGCATGAGTATGTCGAAAATTTGTTTGTAATATCCGGTAAAGATAAAACGTCCTTCTTTTTCGCGGATGTAATTAAAGTGGAGGTTATGGTAGAACTGTGCAAAAGTATCCATGATATGTTGCATGGTAATGACTGACGAAGTATTGATATAGACAATCAGAAAGTTGTCCATAGAATTTTCCTCCACATCCGCTTTTCCTATTTTAATCATGAATGCAGGCTGAATGTCCTGTATTTTTTTCATTTGCAGTTTTCCTGCCAGGTGTTCATTGCAGAAAATAGCCGTGTTAAGCGTCAACATTTGTTGCACAACGTGTTCCAACCGTAGCCGGCTCACTTTGGGATAGAGCAAAGCTGCAATGCGTAGCAAGGTGCTGCGCGGAATGCTTTGATAATGTTCTGATACTTTCGGCAGATATACTAACTCGAAGCCCGAAAGGCGTACCTCGTTACAAATTTCGCGGTAACAGTTTCGCATTTGCACATTGATATTTTCGTCATACTGTCCCTCAATATAAAGCATTTGCGAGTTGTCGAAATTAGGCATCATTGAATTTTCCGAAATTACCGTAGCTTCGAAATCAGGGTGCGGTTTCAGTATAAGCTGTAAGCCCAGCAGGAGCAGTGCCTCCTCCTTTGCGCAGAAATCATCAGACATGGCCACCTCGCAAAAGTCGGTCAATAATTGTTCTCGTATTGCTGTATCCAGCCCCTTCAGTTCGTCAAGTGCTTCAGCCAGATGAAGCGAACTTCCCATTTTCCAATCATTGTCGGTCAGGTCGTATTTCATTTGCAAAGCATCGAGTGTAACCATTTCGCGAACATCAATGATACCATCCGCTTTAATCAAGTCTGTCACAATGCGAGCAATGGCAGCTTTTTCTGTTTTTTTCATGTATCCGAAAGGTATTTTTTTTGAGGAAAAAATATCAAAGAACCAAGAGCTAACGTTGCCTGGGCCATGTGCCGTTTTTTCACTGTAATTTATGAAAAATCTGCAGCGTATTTTGCAGTAACTGACGTTCAACTTCCTCCGTTGGCAGTTCGTAAATTTCAGCCAGTTTGTCGATAATCAGTGGAATGAAAGCCGGTTCGTTGCGTTTGCCGCGATGAGGCGTTGGAGCCAGATAAGGCGCATCCGTTTCCACCACCAAGCGGTTCAAGGGCACTTGCGTACGCAGCACAGCAGGCAGGGTCGACTTTTTGAAAGTCAGCACACCGCCAATGCCCAACATAAAGTGAGGAAACGCGTCCAGCAGTTCGCGCGCTTCGTCGGCCGTACCTCCAAAGCAATGGAAAATACCACTGATTTTTTGGCTGAAGGGCAAGAGCGTGTCGACCAGTTCGCGGTGAGCCGAACGGCTGTGAATAACCAGGGGCAACTGATAACGCACCGCCCATTCCGCCTGTCTGCGCAACACAGCGATTTGTTCCATGCAGCGCGAATTGTCCCAATACAAGTCGATACCCACTTCGCCAATAGCCACAAACGGATGCTTCGATTGTTCAAGCAGTCTTTCCATGTAGTCGAGCAGCGGTTCCGGGTTTTCGGGCAATTCCGTAGGGTGCAACCCCATCATGGGGCGGCACAAGTCGGGATGCTGTTCGTACAAGTTCAGCATGGGGCTGATGCTATCAAGGTCGATATTAGGCAGCAGCAAACACTGCGCACCTGCTTGAACTGCCCGGCTGATTACTTCCTCGCGGTCGTCGTCGAATTCGGTTGTATAGATATGTGTGTGGGTATCGATGAACATGTCTTAAAACAAGCGTTTTTCTTTCTGTTGTAAAACTTCTTTCTTTTGTAAACTCAAACCATTTATTGAACTGGTCTTGACGCTTAGCCGAAGAATCCCGCTGCGGGTTCCCGGCTAAGCGTCAAGACCTGTTTTTTTTTGCGTCAAAATCCGGATTTTCCTTTTGCATTCGCAGGGTAAAATCCGACACTGAAATCACCTTATTTTTTGCGTCCCAGCAGCGACGAAGCATATTCCCAAAGCGGCAGCCATTGCGATTCGGGCAAACTCAACTTCGCAATTTCGCTGTGAGCCTCGGCATAGAAAGCGTTAATAGCCTCGAGCGTCACCGAAGGAATGTTCAGTTGGTTGTAAATGTCGGTCACCGAAGCAATTTTTTCTTCGGCCGGCAAGTTATGGTCTTCGATGAGTGCCAGCAAACGGTTGCGCGTAGCCTCGTCAGCACGCTCCAGGGCATTGATGAGCAAAAACGTCTTTTTGCCACAAAGAATGTCGCCCCCGATTTTTTTGCCAAACACAGCCGAATCGCCGTACACATCCAAGTAATCGTCCTGAAGCTGGAAGGCCAATCCCACCTTTTCAGCAAAACGATACAGCATTTCTGCATCCTCGTTCGGAGCCCCTGCCAGCAACGCCCCCGCCTTGGCAGCACAAGCCAGCAGCACCGAAGTTTTCAGTCGTATCATTTCGATGTATTCAGCCTCGGTCACATCAGTGCGCGTTTCGAAGTTCACATCATACTGTTGTCCTTCGCAAATTTCCTGTGCCGTGCGAGCAAACAGTTCGAGCACCTCAGGCGTACGTTCGTTTTGGCAATTCATGAAATGGCGGAAAGCCATAATCAGCATGGTATCGCCCGAAAGAATAGCCGTGTTATCGTTCCATTTTTTATGCACAGTAGCCCGTCCGCGGCGCATATCCGCGTTATCCATCAAGTCATCGTGCAGCAACGTATGGTTATGGTAAGTTTCGATACCGATGGCAGCCGGCATAGCCGTTTCGAAGTCATTTTTGTACAAGCTGTAAGCCATGAGCAGCAACGTAGGGCGCAAGCGTTTGCCCCCCATGTCGAGCACATAGCTGATAGGTTCGTAAAGTCCCACAGGCTGAGTGGGGTAGTCAACGGCAGCAAGTGCCTTATTGATGGTGTCGAGCATAGATCGTAGGTTTATTGTTGTTTACGAATTTATGAAATGTCAGTCAAAGAAAGGAAAATGTCAGTCAAAACAAGCGGAATGTCAGTCAAAACAAATGAAATGTCAGTCAAATGAAATGTCAGTCAAATCCTTCCACCGTCCATTCCGCGTGTTACTGAAAACTCTCAATGCGGTTTCGGCAATTTTCCATGAGCCATTTGGGAGTAGACGTAGCCCCACAAATGCCCACGCTGTTAGCCCCCTCAAACCATTCGCGGTGAATAGCCTCAGGATTGTCAACCAGATACGAGCGCGGATTCACCTGGCGGCAAGCCTCGTAAAGCACCCGTCCGTTCGAACTTTTCAGTCCGCAAACGAACACCACCACGTCATGTTTCGAAGCAAATGTGCGGATGTTCGGCAGTCGGTTAGCCACCTGTCGGCAAATGGTGTCGAACGAGCGGAAGTCGGCCGGATTCACCATGTGTTCAGTGATGTAGTCCACCACCTGTTGAAAACCCTCAAGCGGTTTCGTAGTTTGCGAAAACAGCGCAATCGGTTTTGAAAAGTCGAGTTGTTCCGCCTCTTCGACGCATTCAATCACAACCGCCTCGCCCTGCGTCTGTCCCACCAGTCCCAGCACCTCGGCATGTCCTCTTTTTCCGTAAATCACGATTTGCGGATGGTTAGGCTCCGAGTACACCTTTTTGATGCGCTTTTGCAGTTGCAACACCACCGGGCAAGTAGCATCAATGATGCAGATGCCCCTTTCCTGCGCCAAGGCATAAGTAGCCGGCGGTTCACCATGTGCGCGAAGCAGCACCTTAGTGCCGTGTTTCAGCAGTTTCAGTTCATCGTGGTTAATGGTTCGCAGCCCCAAGGCATGCAAGCGTTCACATTCGCTGCCGTTGTGCACGATGTCGCCCAGACAACACAAGTTGTCGGCCGTAGCCAGTTCCTCTTCAGCTTTACTGATGGCCGTAGTCACCCCGAAGCAGAACCCCGATGAAGCATCAATTTCAATATTTAGCATAATTTACTCTTGTTGTCAGAAGCAGTTAGTCAGTCAAGGAAAACCCTTTTACGTTTTACAGATGAAACTTAATGGGTACCGTAATTTTCACCGGCGTCAGTTCACCCTGTTCGTTTTTACCCGGTTGCCATTTCGGCATACGCGAAAAGGCATTTTTGATGGTACGATAAATTTCGGCATCGAAAGCCCCTTTCACTTCCAAATCCTGTGCATACCCATCAGTACCCACAACGAAACTCATCGACACCTCGCCCTCCTGTCTCAGGTCAAGGCAACGCTGCGGATACACAATGTGGTCGTTAAGCCATTTCATAAACCGCTGCGCACCCCCCGGAAATTCCGGAAGTTGCTTCACCACCTCCGTAGGCACAATTTTTTGTTTAGCCAGCGGCAAGGTCGAATCGTGCGCCCTTGTTTCCTCCTCGATAGGCGTGATAATCAGGTTCTCGTCGGGTTCGAAGATAAATTTATCCTTAATGCCAATGGTTTTCGTTTCAGGATTACCCTCCACAATTTCGGGAGTACCCTGCGTAGCCCCCGGTCCCATCGAAATTCGCGGAGCCAGCCGCGCCGTTTGCACAAAGTGCATTTTGTAACCCTCTTTCAGGTTGGTCGGTTTCAGTTCGTTGAGCAAGTCCTCAGCATTCACCGTTTCGCGCTGCATCATGTATCTTACGTACACAGCCGTACCCACCGCAGCAGTCGCAGTCAGTAAAAAGCCTCCCACCACTACTATCAAGGCATATCTGTATCGGGCGCCTGCCCGTTGTCGGAGACGGTAGGCACCATAATCTCGGTTGCGATGTTCAAAAACAATATCACACCATTCCTTAGATAATAATTCGGATGAACGCACGTTTATTTATTTAAAACCATAATAGCTGTCGGAAAAGTTCAATGAAGCGGCTGCTCGAAATAATTTTCATCCAAACCGCTACAGCCAAAACGAAATTATGAAGTCGTCTGAACTTTTATGAAATTCAAGATTTGCCTTAATTTTTGAGGCGTTTTTGGGCCTTGAAGAAGGAGTGTAGCGAGCTACACGACTGATGAAAGGTCAAAAAACGGCCAAAAAGAAAGGTGAAGATTGAATTTAGAAGAGATAAATCTCCATATCAAATCTTCGTCAGAAAAGTTTAGACGACTTCTATTTCTTTCAGGGCGAAAAAAACTTCAGTCTTTTTCGAACCACCCACAGCTTTATTCATTTCAGCATCAGTCGTATTTGTGTGAACAAAGATACGGCAAATAAATTTTTTCTTACTACCTTTGGGCACAAAAATCAAAACTTAAATGAAAATAAAGTTATTCTGCACACTCATGTTCGGCCTTCTGCCCCTGTTCGGCCTGTGCCAGGAGTATTCCTCCTCGTTCAATGCCGTGCGTATGCCCGTGTCGTCCCACACAGCAGCCCTGGGGGGCGTGAATGTCAGCCTGATTGAAGCCTACCCCACTGTAGGTTGGGCCAATCCGGCACTTTATGCCAATGCAGACGACCTTTCCTTCGGCCTAAACTTTATGACATATCATGCCGGAAGCAGCTGGATGGGAGCTCATTTCACCAAAGCCTTCGGCGAACGTCACACCATGGCAGCTGGCATACAGTACATGAATTACGGAAGCTTCGACGAAACCGACGAAACCGGACAGGTTACCGGCGAATTCAAGGCAAAGGACATCATCGTCGGCACCGGCTACAGCTATCTCTTCAGCGACCGCTGGACCGGTGGTGCCAACCTCAAGTTCATTTATTCCGGACTGGCCGACTACTCCAGCATGGCACTCGCCGTCGACCTCGGACTCAACTATTACGACGAAGAAGGCGACCTCTCGCTTTCGCTGGCCGCACAGAACATCGGTACCCAGCTCAAAGCCTACGACGGAGGCATACGCACCCATCTGCCCTTCACCCTCGCCTTCGGCTTTACCAAAGGAATGGCCCATCTGCCCATTCGTTTTCACATCACGCTCACCGACCTCACCCGTTGGAAGTCGAGCTATTTTGCTCTGCCCGATGACGAAACCAACGAATACGGCGAGAAAAAAGACGATTTGAGCTTCACCAAAAAATTCCTTAATCACCTCGTCGTCGGCATCGACGTCCTCCCCACCGACTACCTTTACTTCTCGCTCGGCTACAACTTCCGCCGCGCCTACGAACTCAAAGCCTCCGGCTCATCACACATGGCCGGCCTGTCGATAGGTGGCGGACTCACCCTCAAGCGCTTCAAGTTCGGTGCCACCTTTGCCCGCTACCATCAGGCAGGCAACTCCCTCATGTTCAATGCCGGCTACACCCTTTAAGCCTCCCCCTCCATTTTTCACCCTCTCATTTCGAACCATTTCCGATAACGAACCCTTTCCGATAATACATCTATTCGTATGAAAAAGATAATCGTGGCCATCGACGGCCATTCATCCTGCGGCAAAAGCACCATGGCCAAAGACCTCGCCCGCGAAGTAGGCTACATCTACGTCGACACCGGCGCCATGTACCGCACCGTCACCCTCTTTGCCCTGCGCAATCAGCTGTTCAATGCCGATAGCACCATCCAGGCCGACCGCCTCGAAGCCCTCATGCCCCAAATCGAAGTCAGCTTCAAGCTCGACCCCGAAACCAACCTCCCCCAAGCCTGCCTTAACGGCGAATGTGTGGAAAACGAAATTCGCGGACTCGAAGTCAGTTCACACGTCAGCCCCGTGGCAGCCCTCCCCTTTGTGCGCACAGCCATGACCGCCCAACAGCAACGCATGGGCCGCGACAAAGGCATCGTCATGGACGGCCGCGACATAGGCACCGTTGTTTTCCCCCAGGCCGAACTCAAAATATTTGTCACCGCCTCGGCCGAAGTACGCGCACAGCGCCGCTACGACGAACTCACCGCCAAAGGCCAAACCGTCAGCTACGACGACATACTCGCCAACGTCAAGGAACGCGACTACATCGATTCACACCGTGAAGTAGCCCCCCTGCGCCAAGCCGACGACGCCCTTTTGCTCGACAACTCCAACCTCACCATCGCCCAACAAAAAGCATGGCTCATGCAGCAGTTTGCCGAGCACACACACGAATAGCCCCTTAGCGTGGCAACCCTAAATTAGTCAGAGTTTATGAAAATAGCAGTGGCAGGCACTGGCTATGTCGGACTGAGCATAGCCACCCTTTTAGCACAACATCATCAGGTAACGGCCGTCGACGTTATTCCCGAAAAGGTCGACCTCATCAATCAGAAAAAGTCGCCCATACAGGACGAGTACATCGAAAAATACCTGGCCGAAAAGCCCCTCAACCTCGTTGCCACACTCGACGGAGCCGCAGCCTATGCCGATGCCGACTTCGTAGTCATTGCCGCGCCCACCAACTACGACCCGGTCAAAAACTACTTCGACACCCATCACATTGAAGACGTCATCGACCTCGTCCTCAGCGTCAACTCCCGCGCCGTAATGGTGATAAAGTCCACCATACCCGTAGGCTACTGTCGCAGTTTGTATGCCAAATATGCCCTTCGCGGCGTATCGCGTTTCAACCTGCTTTTTGCCCCCGAATTTTTGCGCGAGAGCAAAGCCCTCTACGACAATCTTTACCCCAGCCGCATCATCATCGGTGTGCCCAAGCTCCTCAGCGACACCCGTTTCAATGCCGAAAACGAAGCCATACGCCGCATAGCCGACATACCCGCCCTCACCGCCGCCGCCCACACCTTTGCCTCGCTGCTGCAAGAGGGTGCCTTGAAGCCCGACATACCCACCCTCTTTATGGGCATGAAGGAAGCTGAGGCCGTCAAGCTCTTTGCCAACACCTATTTGGCCCTGCGCGTAAGCTACTTCAACGAACTCGACACCTATGCCGAGGTCAAAGGCCTCGACACCCAAGCCATCATTCAGGGCGTAGGCCTCGACCCCCGCATCGGCACGCATTACAACAATCCCTCCTTTGGCTACGGCGGCTACTGTCTGCCCAAAGACACCAAGCAGCTCCTTGCCAACTATCAGGACGTGCCGCAAAACATGATGACCGCCATTGTCGAGAGCAACCGCACCCGCAAGGACTTCATAGCCGACCAAGTGCTGAAAAAAGCCGGCTACTATGGCTATTATCACAACAGTGCCTACCTGCCCGGTCAGGAAAAACGCTGCGTAGTCGGTGTCTATCGCCTCACCATGAAGTCCAATTCCGACAATTTCCGTCAGTCGTCCATTCAGGGCGTCATGAAGCGCATCAAGGCCAAGGGAGCCGAAGTCATTATCTACGAACCCACCCTTCCCGACGGTTCCACCTTCTTTGGCAGTCAGGTTATCAACGACCTATCCACCTTCAAGCAGCAAGCCAATGCCATCATAGCCAACCGCTACGATCCATCGCTCAACGATGTGCGCGAAAAAATCTACACCCGCGACATCTTCCACCGCGACTAACTCCACCCCCTCCGCTTCTGCTCCCAGTAATTTCATGCAATTTGAATTTACTCCACAGCCTATTCCCCCATAACAAGCCGCCGTTCGCAGTTCCCCCTGCGAACGGCGGTTTTTTTTATATTTAAATGTCCTCCTGTCACCCCCTGTTGTTCCACATTCCACTTCTGGGAAAATGTTAAGAGCTATCCTCATCTAAGATTAGAATAATATTAAAATAAGCTCCACCAAATACCTTCGTTTTCAGCCGTTTAATTCACGAGGTTCTTTATTCTCAAAAATTTACTCCCCGATTGTTGAAATTAGTTCCGAGCTTGTTGAAATTAGTTCCGACCTAGTTGAAATTAGTTCCGAGCTAGTTTGAATTAGTTCCGACCTAGTTTTGACAATCTTGGAATTACTGATAATCAGCACTTTTGAAATTTCACAAAAAACGGCAGTGCATACGCTTATTTTGCCCCTCAATGACCGCAGGAGTGAATTTTTTATTTTTACATCTGTTGGTACAAGTGTTAATTCTGATATGGGCATAAGGGGCTTGGCATAGTGGGCAAAAAGCATGTATGTAATACTACTTTTTTAGGTTACAAAAGGCCGGTTTAATGGTCCAATTGACAAATTATTCAATGTTTTTTCGGATCAGTAGCAAAAAGGTGTGGGGATATTTCGACAAATATTTTTGAAGAAGGGGATTTGCAGGAAGATTCAGTTGTTCGGAATTTCCGAACAACTGCTTCAGACGGGAAGTCTTATCTGACCAATTACTACAACCTCGATATGATTATCGCCTTGGGCTATCGTTTCCTAAGCATATGCCCTTTACATGCTTGAGCATGCGTGCTGTAAGCAGTACAAATGTGAAGTGACGAAAAGTACACAGCCCCGGCAAATGAAAACTTGTATGAACTGCACCCCAAAAGTTAGACACAAAACTTTTGGGGTGCATTATGTATAGAC
>ERZ791610.722-NODE-722-length-18110-cov-2.521241_pt1 | contig 18110 bp, 16 predicted proteins | sample MGYA00510061_ERZ791610 | MGnify/ENA primary metagenome ERZ791610 (study PRJEB30046, sample SAMN00791922) | human gut metagenome | study: EMG produced TPA metagenomics assembly of the A metagenome-wide association study of gut microbiota in type 2... | reverse complement strand
ATAATTTATTTATTTATTTGTAAAATAAAAAATGTGGCTGTTATACCTGTCTGATATAACAACCACATTCCTGTTATCTTTTCTCTCTGACCGTCTTAGTACAAATTACATCACTGTCTGTTCCACATATATTGGAGATTAAAACTGTTCCGGCTTCCACCGGCGCTGTCACGGCCTGTTTCTTTATTTCTTTCATCACCTCCGGGATCAGTTCTTTCGGGACTGCCTTTGTGATCCGCACGCTTGTTACCGGCAGCTCACCATTTTTTACTGCCACAGAGCTTGCAATAGTACGCTTTGGCGCGAGGATTTCCTGACGGACATATTCCTCACCACGTTTGCAGGTAAATCCACTTACGGATTTAATTTCTCCGTCTAAAACCTCTGCTTCTATTTCACAGCCATTTGGACAAATAATGCATGTATATTTTTTTAACATTCTACCATCACCTCCAGATCACCCGTTCCATTTATGTTATCCGCCTTGACCTTAAACTGGATCATTTCTGCCGGGATTGCTTTTTTCATTTTCTTTACGGCTACTTCCCTGCCGTCCTGTTTTACTACGATCCTGCACGCACCATAATGATGATTTACACGCATTGACAGCTGGAAATCATTTTTTCCACTTATTTTCTGTGGTATGGTATGCCCTACTCCATCTCCTGCTTTTACATTGATATTGCATGCCGGTAAAGTTCTGCCTTCGACATACTCTGCCGCACACTTTGCCAGATGTTCTGCTTCCATGGAAACAAAATCCACAAGATCATGCACATGCAGCACATTTCCTGCTGAAAAAATACCCGGTATTTCTGTCTGCATAAACTCATCTACAACGGCTCCTTTTGTGTGAGGATCAATTCCGATTCCCACATCCTTCGTCAGCTTATTATCCGGCAGAAGACCGACCGATAAAATTAATGTATCACAGTCATATCTTTTTTCTGTACCCGGAATCGGCTGTAAATGTTCGTCTACCTCTGACACCGTCACTCCGGTAAGCCTTGCATCGCCATGTATCTCCGTCACTGTATGGCTTAAATAAAGTGGTATATTATAATCATCTAAACACTGGATGATATTTCTCGGCAATCCGCTTGGATGTGACATAATCTCAAATACCGCCTGAACGTGTGCTCCCTCGAGGGTAAGCCGGCGCGCCATGATCATTCCAATATCTCCTGAGCCGAGGATCACCACTTCCTTTGCCGGCATTCTGTTGTATAAATTCATGTACGCCTGCGCCGTTCCTGCTGTAAATACTCCCGCCGGCCGCTCTCCCGGAATTCCCAGTGCCCCACGGCTTCGCTCTCTGCAGCCCATTGCAAGTATGACAGCTTTTGCCTCGATCTCATGCATTCCATCCTGTGCCACAACGGTTATCTTTTTCTCCTTTGTGATCTCCGTCACTGCCGCATTGATCATGTATGGGATTTTATTCTTCTCAACCTCGGAAATAAAACGCTCTGCATATTCCGGTCCCGAAAGGCTTTCTCCAAATCTTCCAAGTCCAAATCCATCATGAATGCACTGTCTTAAAATTCCGCCGAGACAATTTTCCCTCTCGATGATTAAAATATTTTTAATTCCATTCTTATAAAGCTCTAACGCTGCTGCAAGACCTGCCGGTCCACCACCAATAATTACGACATCCCTGTATTCCATCTTACTTTTCCTCCCGCATATTACCAGTCAATACCCACGAATCCGGTCTGCTATATCTCACATCTTTTGCAGGTATTCCCAACTCTTCCTCGATCAGCTGCTCAATTTTCATCTGACAGAAGCCACCCTGACAGGTTCCCATCATTGCACGTGTACGGTATTTCACGCCTGTCATTGTCGCAACCCCTAATGGATTTCTGATTGCGGCACGTATCTCAGCTTTTGTCACCTGTTCACAGCTGCAAATAATCTCGCCGTACTCCTTATTTTCCCGGATCAGTGCATTTTTTTCTTCAAACGATGCCGTTGCAAATCTTCGGATCGACTTGTGTTCCGGAATAAACTGATCGTTTTTCACCAGCCTTTCATGTTCTTTCATAAGTTCCACCACATACTGTGCAATCGGAACTGCCGCTGTAAGCCCCGGTGATTCGATTCCGACCAGATTCACTGCATGCGGTGCAATGTCTTCTTTTATCTCTATCTTGAAATCCTGGATGACACCATTTTCATCTACCCACTTCGGCAAAATTCCTGAGAAATTACGAATCTGATCTGCCTTATTGATATGCGGCCATAAATTCGATGCACTCTTTGCGAGCTCCTCCATATTTTTCTGTGGGACACCATAATAAGAAAAATCTGTTACGTTTTCCGCATCCGGGCCGACGGTGACATTGCCATCCACGGTAGGTGTCACATGGATGCCCATATAGGTATTGCTTGGCACCGGATACACCGGCATTGGCAAAAGACTGCCAAGACGCTTATCTAAAATAATGTAATTTCCTTTGGAACCGATCACATGGTATCCTGTGATCCCAAGCATGTCTGAGATTGTTTTGCAGCCAAGTCCTGCTGCGTTGATTACCCAGTGTGCTTTATATTCCCCTTTTCCGGTCCGCAGCAGATAATCATCATCTACCCGCTCAATTCCAAGTATCTCATGTCCAAACAGGAACTTCGCACCGTTTTCCGCTGCATTTTCTGCCAGACCGATCGTAAATAAAAACGGGTCCATGATACCACTGTTTTTTGACCACATTGCAAATTTTCCTACAACCGCAGGGACGAGTTCATGAAGTTTTTTCTCATCGATCAGCTCCAAACCTGTTGCACCATTCACGTCCCCCTGTTTCAGAGTGCGTTTTAACTGTTCCATATCTTCTTCTGTATTTCCTACTAGAACTTTTCCACACCGTTTAAACGGGAAATCCAGTTCCTCGGACAGATCACCCATCATGCGGTTTCCTGCGACACAGAACCTTGCTTTCAATGTATCCGCATCATAAGCAAATCCTCCGTGGACTACTGCCGAGTTTCTGCCGCTTGTCTCATTACAGACATCCAGATTTTTTTCAAATACCCCTATTTTCAATTTGTATCTGGACAATTCCCTTGCGATCGCACTTCCGACCACACCAGCACCTATTACCGCAACATCATATTCACCTTTCATTCATTTTCTCCTTTATATATTTTATATTATGTTATATATTTCATATAATTTAATATATATCATAGTTGTTCGTTTGTCAATTAGTTTTACATAAAAAAACTGACCTCTGAACATCGTTTTTTCACCTGATGTTCAGAGATCAGTTTCCTTCCGTTTCTATTCTATTTTCTGGAAATAATCCGGGAATTCAGCTTTGATCGTATCAATATTTTCTACATAACGCTCCATATGGCGCAGTGCGATTTCTCTGGCTTTCGCTTTATCCTTCTGTTCGATCGCCTCTACCAATTCCTCATGATCTTTATAAATTTTTTCTTTTGGCTTGCACCGGAAGCTTAATATCGTTGTGCGGTCAAAATGCGGGGCTACCCCTTCCACCAGCTCGCACCAGTAGTTCCTTCCACACATCTGATAGAGCATCTTATGAAATTCCTTATCATAGTAGAAAATCTTTTCTTCATCGCCACGCTTGATATAAAGCTGCCAAAGCGCTATATTTTCCCATAATTTGTCAATATCATCTTTACTCAGCAGGTCGCATGCCATAACTGCCAGTTCCGCTTCAAGAACACTTCTCAAATGCCGGATCTCCTCGACCAATCCTGAGTCGATATAAGACACATAGGTTCCTATTTTCGGTCTGATATCAATCAGCTTCTTCTGTGCAAGCTCCAATTCCGCTTCCCGGAATGGTGTCCTGCTCACGCCAAGCTGACCGCATATTTCCTGATCTATAAGTCTTTCCCCTGGAACAAGTTCTGTATTGACAATGTTATGTATCAGCACACGGAGTACATAATCTTTTGCCGATTCCTGTTTCTGCCTCTCCAGAATAGATTTCATACTAAAAAACCTCCATATTTGTTTTTTCACGCATGCATCTATTATACACTGTTTTTCCCATTAATACACTAAATTTACCAGACCGGTAGACAAAACAGGAACAAATGCAATCAGAAGCATGACAATGAGTAAAAGTACATAAAAAGGTAAGGATTCCTTAATAAACGCTTTTATATCACACTTCGTGACTCCGCAAGTGACAAATATAAGCGTTCCCATTGGTGGTGTGACACCGCCGACTGCCATAACAAAAATAAATAACATAGCAAAATGTATTTCATCGATTCCATAGGCGGCTGCAACCGGTGCCAGTAACGGAACCAAAACGATCATTGCAGCATTTCCCTCAATGAACATTCCCACTAAGAGCAGGAACACGATCACAATCAACAAAAAGAGATATTTATTGTGAATGTTAGATGTAATTAATGTTGTGAGCTGCTGAGGGATTCTCTCTCTTGTGAGTACCCATGCAAATGCAGATGCTCCACCGACGATCAGCATAATGGAGGCTGTTGTTGCGACACTTTCCTTCAGTCCTGAAATAATATTTTTGATCGTGATCTCATGGTAAACAACTCCGAGAAGCAGCGCATAGACGATTGCCACTGTTCCTGCTTCCGTCGGCGTCACTGCACCGATCCTGATTCCTCCGATGATAATGATCGGGAGACATAGCGGTAATACCGCCTGCCGGAAAGATTTTCCCAATTCCCCTTTCTGCCTCGGTTCCTTCTGTGCAACCTGATATCCTCTCTTTTTCGAGATGATCCACACAAGGATCATAAGGGATACACATAACAGAATACCAATGCCAATCCCTGCAACAAATAATTTTCCAATTGATACATTTGCAATGGAGCCATACAGAATCATACCGATTCCAGGTGGAATTAACGGAGTGATCATCGCTGAGGTTGCAGTAAGAACCGATGAAAATTCTTTTGAATATCCTGCTTTTTCCATCTCCGGAACAAGCATTTTTGCTTCCATTGCCGCATCAGCCAGATTGCTCCCTGAAAGTCCTCCCATCAAGGTAGACAACAGTACATTAACCTGTCCCAGACCACCTGTCATCCTTTTGGTCAGTGCATTACAAAAATTCATAATCCTTTTTGTCACACCTGTATAATTCATAAAAACGCCTGCGCATATAAAAAACGGGATTGCAAGAAGCGGTATACTCTGGGTTCCGGAAATAATACGCTGCGCCAAGATTGCCGGTGATGAGGACGCACCTAAAAGGAAATAAACCAATGCGCCGGCAAACACTGAGATAAACACCGGTACTTTAAAAAATAAACATAAAAGCAAAACCACACAAGCGATCAGGATCACATATATCTGCATTTATTTTACCTCCTTTTTTGTCTTTAGTTCTGCCACTGAATTTTCCCAAAACTGTATGATCATACAGATACAGCTGATCGGAACCGGCAGATAAATCCATCCATAAGGCCAGTGCAAAATACTGGTATGAAGATGATAATGAAACATAATCTGTATATATTTCATGCTGAAAACAACGATGCATCCAAGAACAACGGTCACAACGACTGCGATCAAAACCGTTAATACCTTTTGTGCTTTCGCAGGAAACAGTTCATACAACATATCAATTGCCACATGTGAAAAGGTTTCAAATGCATATCTTGCCCCGAAAAAAATAACCCATATGATCAGCGCCAGCTGCACTTCTTCCTGCCATGAAAAAGGCTTTGAAAAGACGTACCGGAAAATAACCCCTGCAAAAGTCACTGCAATCAGCAGGACTAAAGCGATCACAGAAATCCCGATATCAATCTGTCTGAGTTTTTGTATCCATTTCATTTTCATCATAACCTCCTTCTATTGACCGATAATATTCTTAACGGTATCTACAAGGCCATCAGACCATCCATATTTTTCTTCTGCCTCATCATAAAATGACTGCGATGCTGCCAGCCACTCATCAGGGTTGTCCACCGTATAAACGGTAACCCCGGCCTCCTCAAGCCTCTGTAAAGCTTTGCTGGTCTCTGAATCCAGAATCTCATTATTATACACTCCGGCTTCCTCGCATGTCTTCATCAGGAGTTCCTGCTGTTCTTCCGTCAGGGAGGAAAAGAATTCATCTCCACAGCACCACGTCGTAAGATCATAAATGTGTGCATCTTCACAAAGGTACTTTGCAACTTCCTGATATTTTCCATTTTCAATTACTGCGATTGGATTCTCCAGCCCATCAATGGTTCCCTGCTGCAGTGCGGTATAGACATCCCCAAGACTCATCGGTGTTCCAGCCGCTCCGAGTGCTCCCATACTGTCAACCTGCAATTGATTTCCCGGCACTCTGATCTTCAATCCCTTCATATCCTCCGGGCTTTGCACAGGTTCTTTTGTGATGGTATTTCTCACTCCATAATGCCAGTTGCTTCCTACGATCACAAGTCCTGTCGTCTCCCGCAATTTTTCCTCCTGTTCTGCCCACCAGTCACTCTCTGCGAGTTTTTCTATATCTTCCCATGACCGGAAAAGGTAAGGTGCAAATGTTACACTGAAATCACTGACTCCCAGATCCGCATAAAAGGCTCCGTTCGCCAATGTTATGGCAGAATCTCCTGCGATTTCCTGATTAATAATATCGGATTTCGATCCGAGCTGGCTGGACGGATATAATTCCACCTGAATTTCTCCGCCGCTCTGTTCTTCCAACAGCTCCTTCCATCTCTGACAGGCAAGATCAAGTGGCTCGCCCGGGTTGTTTTCATAAGCTATTTGTATATGCACAACATCTTCCTGTGCCACTGCGGTCTGCGTCATGCTATTCTGACATCCCGAAGCACACAGACCAATTGCCATACATGTAGCCATAACGATAAGTGTCTTTGCTTTCATATGTATTCCACCTTTCATTTTTATTTTACGAAATATATAACATGTGTTCAAATATTTTTATATTGTTATTATATATCTCATTTGATCACATTACAATTGTATAAGTTATCACATCTTTTCCTGCGATTTTTGTAATTTTTGCACAAAAAAAGCTACAACATTTGGAATTTAATTTCATTTTCTTTGAAATCTGATTCCAAATGTTGCAGCTATCTGTGCTCATAAATGATTGATTCTTTTTACCATTTTCAAGCTTACACATTGCGCTTTATTTCAGTTTTATTTTATCCTCTCACCAACTCAAAAAACTGTCTCTGCAGCCTCTCGTCCCTGTCAAAAACACCGCGCGTCACAAATGTTACGGTTCTGCTCCCAGGCTTCTTCACCCCCCGCATCGTCATGCACATATGCTCTGCCTCCAGCATGACCATTGCTCCCTGCGGCTTTAAATATTCCATCAATGCATCTGCGATCTGTGCCGTCAACTGTTCCTGGATCTGCGGACGCTTTGCATACACTTCCACGGTTCTTGCCAGTTTGCTGAGACCTACGACTTTTCCATCCGGGATATACGCAATATGCGCTTTTCCGTAAAAAGGCATAAAATGATGCTCACAGGTCGAGTAAAATGTAATATCTTTTTCGAGAACCATCGCATTGTCTTTCACATGAAATGTCTTTGACAGCGGTTCTTCAGCGGTCTGCGTCAGTCCACCAAATATCTCTTCATACATTCTGGCAATGCGGTCAGGGGTATCGAGAAGCCCTTCTCTGTCCGGGTTTTCCCCGATTCCTTCCAATATTAATTTTACGCCCTCTTGTATTTTCTTTTTATCCATCTTTTTTCCTCCTTTACCGATACTGAAATGATATGGTCCACGTTCGATACTGCATTCCTATGTACGCTTTTATCGATCAATCCGACTGCATGATCTGCCTGATCTCTTTGAGATAAGATAAGGAGCCAAATGCAAGGATCACGCCGTCTTTTTTCGTGTGTTCCAGTGCCAGCTGCACTGCTTCCTTCATGGAACTGCATGCACTGACCTTCGGAAGCGGTTCCATACCTCCTGCTCCCTGTGGACTATTTTCTGTGCCCTGTACTTTTTCCGGCTTTCCGGCTCTCTCTTTCCACAGACGAGCCACGATCGCTTCTGCCTCGGACGCAAGTTCTTCCGCTTTCATCGCCCTCGGATTATCCGGCGTCACTGTAAAGGCGGCTCCCGCATAAGGCAGCATTGCCTCCAGCACTTTTTTGTGTTCCTTATCTGCAAGTACGCCTATTATATAAGTTATTGGAATGTTTGTAAAATATTTTTCCACAGACGCACTTAATTGAAGTGCCGCATCCTCATTGTGCGCACCGTCTATGATAAACAGCGGCTGTTCTCCTATGACCTCAAACCTGCCCGGCCACACGGTATTTTTGATCCCGTCTATAATGATCCGGTCTGCAATTCCAAGAATCTCCTTTAACACTGTGACCGCCAGACAGCAGTTTTCCACCTGATATGTCCCTGTAAGCCGGGTTGTCACCGTTCCAAGTCCCGGATGATCGAATCTGATCTCTTTTAACGTTTCGGTTTCCACCGTTACCTTGGAAACATCGGCTGTATAAAGCCTTGCGTGCTGTTTTTCCGCCTCTGATTCTATCGCCACCATTGCCTCCGCTTTTTGCAGGATGGTCACGACCGGACAATCTTTTTTGATAATGCCGGCTTTTGCCTGTGCAATCTCGGTCAGTGTATTTCCAAGAAATTGCATATGATCCATACTGACTGATGTAATAACGGAGCACACTGGCTTTTTGATCAGATTCGTCGCGTCTGTTCTGCCGCCCATTCCAACTTCCAACAGTACATAATCACATTTTTTCTGATAAAAATACAAAAATGCCATCGCTGTTTCCACTTCAAAAATCGTCGGATGTTCCATACCTTTTTCCACCATGCGGTCACAGGCACACTTCACCTGTTCCATGATATCCGCATACTCCTCGTGGCTCATGGACTGAAGATTGATCCGCCACACTTCCATCGGATCAAACACCGCCGGGGAACTATATCTGCCTACCCGGTATCCGGCTTCTATGAGTACCCGCTCTAAATAAGCCCCGGTAGAACCTTTTCCATTCGTTCCCGCAATGTGGATGATCTTAAGCCGCTCCTGTATATCCCCAAGCTCGTGCATTAAATTTTCAATACTATCAAGTCCTAATATGCTTCCCGATCTGCTGACATTTACGGCATACGCTCTTGCCTGCTCGTAATTCATTTTCCCACCTTACTTCTTTTGGTTTTATTTAACGCTTCGTTCCCTTGGTGTCACGATTTCCAACACGAAGTCTGTTTAAGACAACCTCTTTTCCCTTTACTTCAACGGTCTGCTCGTTCTCGCCGTCTAACACATAAATGTTACTCAATGCATCTCCTGCATTCAGTTTCATGCCACGCACGCCGACTGCTCCCTTTTTCTTTTCCGGGATTGTGGAAGCCTCAATACGCAAAAACATTTCTTTCTCAGACTGCATGACAACCGTCTCCTCACCTGTCATTGCGTGCACGATCAGAAGTTCATCATCCTCATTTAACTTCGTTGAGGCTGTCGTTCTCTTTGCCACATCAAACTCGCTTCCGTCAACCATCTTAAGCATAGCTGTTCTGGTTCCAAATAATAATCTGGAGTGAATGATCGCACCGAGGTTGATAATGTATATAAAGTTTTCCTCACTACTATCGTAGTTACTTAGATTGTCGATTGGAATTCCCTTATCTCGGAACTTTCCATATGGAAGATCAAGCACTTTCAACAGATGCATCTGTCCTTTGTTTGTAAAAATACAGATTTTATCCGTGTTCTTACAGGTTAAGATGTAACGGTTTTCCGTATCCGCTGCCTCTTTATTTCTCTCATAGACACTGACATCCACCGTCTTGGCATAGCCAAAGCGGTCCATGAGGAACACCACATCCATCTCCTCAATCTTCTTCTCTTCCACAACCGCTTCCTCAAGATTGTCGATCACAGTTTTTCTTGGAACCGCATACTGTTTCTTATAAGACTGAAGTTCTTTGATCAGCACTTTCGCCATGGTGGCACGGTTTTCCAAAATGTCCTCATACTCGGCGATATGCTTTAACGTATCCTCATGGTCTTTCATCAATGCCTCGATTTCTAAACCGATCAGCTTCTGTAAACGCATCTCCAGGATTGCCGTGGTCTGACGCTCTGTAAAACGGAGCTCTGATGCCATTTTTTCTGACTGTGCCGATTTAAAGGTGATATTGTCCGTCACACCATCGGTCAGACATGCTCTTGCATCTTTTACATTCTTACTTCCGCGAAGGATTTCAATAATAAGGTCAATGACATCACACGCCTTGATCAATCCTTCCTGTATTTCTTTTTTGTCTAATTCTTTTTTCAGTAATGTTTGATATTTTCTTGTGGCAAGCTCATACTGGAACTTCACATGATGACGGATGATTGGTACAAGTCCCAGCGTCTCAGGCCGTCCCTCCGCAACTGCCAGCATATTCACACCAAATGTGTCCTCTAACTTTGTCTTTTTATACAGCAGATTGATGAGATTCTGCGTATCGGCTCCTTTTCGAAGCTCTAACACAATACGGATTCCCTCTTTGGAGGACTGGTTTGTGATATCCACGATATCATTTGTTTTCTTGGTCTCCACGAGACTGTATACATCATTCAAAAATTTTCCGATGTTCGCACCGATCATCGTATATGGGATCTCAGTGATAACAATGCGCTCTTTTCCACCTTTGACCTGCTCCACTTCCACTTTTCCACGGATTTTGATCTTACCCATACCGGTGGAATAGATCTGGATCAGATCGTCCTTATTGGCAATAATTCCTCCTGTCGGGAAATCCGGTCCCGGAATGTATTCCATCATCTGTTCCGTGTTGATATCCGGATTTTTAATGTATGCGATCACACCGTCGATCACTTCGCCCAGATTGTGCGGTGGTGTGCTTGTCACCATACCGACCGCAATACCATCGGAACCGTTCACCAAGAGATTCGGGATCTTGACCGGCAAAACTTCCGGCTCTTTCTCTGTCTCATCAAAGTTTGGCACAAAATCCACGACATCCTTATCCAGATCCGATAAAAATGCCTCCTGTGTGATTTTCTGCAGCCGTGCCTCCGTGTAACGCATCGCAGCCGCGCCATCGCCCTCGATGGAACCAAAGTTACCATGTCCATCTACAAGCGGCAGCCCTTTCTTAAATTCCTGTGCCATGACAACAAGTGCGTCATAAATAGAACTGTCACCATGTGGATGATATTTACCCATGGTATCGCCGACAATACGCGCACATTTACGGTACGGCTTGTCATACCGGATTCCCAGTTCGTACATATCATATAAAGTTCTTCGCTGCACCGGTTTTAAGCCATCGCGGACATCCGGCAAAGCTCTTGCGATAATAACACTCATCGCATAATCTATATAAGATTTCTGCATCAGTTCCGAATACTCGGTACGGATAATCTGTTCTTCCTGCTGCATCATATAACCTCTCTATCTGTTATTCTACAGACCATTGCAAAATGTTTGTCATCTGCTTTACGATTTTTCAATGATCTACTGCCATTTTTACCGTCTGCACTATACGTCGAGTTCTGCGTCATGCGCATGTTCATAAATAAATGTCTTTCTCGGTGGAACATCATTTCCCATCAGAAGCTCTGTGATATCAGAAGCCATGCGGCCGTCCTCGATTTCAATCCGCTTTAATATTCTGGTAGCCGGATTCAATGTAGTCTCCCACAACTGCTCGGCATCCATCTCACCAAGACCTTTGTAACGCTGTAAGGTAAAGTTACTTCCCTTATGTGCTTTTCTGTATTTTTCCAGAGCCGCATCATCGTAAAGATACTCTTCCTCGCCCTTGCCCGGAATGACTTTGTAAAGCGGCGGCATTGCCACATAGACATGTCCTTCATAGATAAGTTCCGGCATAAAACGGTAAAACAATGTCAGAAGCAGTGTTGAGATATGTGCTCCGTCCACATCGGCATCCGCCATGATGATGATCTTGTCATAACGAAGTTTTGTGATATCAAAATCGTTTCCATATCCCTCGGAAAAACCACATCCAAACGCATTGATCATGGTCTTGATCTCTGCATTGGCTAACACCTTGTCAATACTTGCTTTTTCCACATTTAAGATTTTACCCCTGATTGGCAGGATTGCCTGATAATTTCTGTCTCTCGCTGTCTTTGCGGAACCTCCGGCGGAATCTCCCTCGACGATGAAGATTTCACAGATGGAAGCGTCCCTGCTCTCACAATTTGCAAGCTTTCCATTGGAATCAAACGAAAACTTCTGCTTGGTGAGCAGATTGGTCTTGGCGCGCTCCTCGGTCTTACGGATCTTTGCCGCTTTTTCCGCGCAGGAGATGACCGTTTTCAATGTCTCTAAGTTTTTATCAAAAAATAACTGAATCTCGTCGCCGGTCACTTTTGCAGTGGCTTTCGCCGCATCCTGATTATCTAATTTCGTCTTTGTCTGTCCCTCAAATCTCGGATCAGGATGTTTGATGGAAACAACTGCCGTCATTCCGTTTCGGACATCCGCTCCGGTGAAGTTCACATCTTTTTCTTTTAAAATACCAAGTTCTCTCGCATAAGAATTAATGACGGTTGTAAATACGGTTTTAAATCCCGTGATATGTGTACCACCCTCGGCATTAAAAATATTATTACAGAATCCCAGGATATTCTCATGAAATTCATTCGTGTACTGGAATGCAGCTTCCACGGTAATGCCTTCAGATTCCCCTTTAAAGTAGACGACATCATGAAGCACTTCCGTATTTTTATTCAAATCCTTTACAAAACCACGGATTCCATCTTCCTCATGATATACGATATGTTCGACTTCCTCGCCACGGCGGTCCTCATAAATGATCGTAAGTTTCGGATTCAGATATGCCGTCTCATGCATACGGCTTTTGATCTCATCCTCTTTGAATCTCGTCTTTTCAAAAATTTCCGGATCTGGAAGAAAGTTTACTTTGGTTCCGGTCTTTTTTGTCTTGCCAATCTTAGGAAGCAATCCATTCTCCAATTCCACAACCGGAACGCCTCTCTCATAGCGGTCGTGATGAATATACCCCTCTCTGCTGATCTCCACATCCATATAAACAGACAATGCATTGACAACGGAAGAACCTACTCCGTGAAGCCCTCCACTCGTCTTATATGCGGAATCATCAAACTTACCGCCGGCGTGTAAGGTTGTGTATACAAGACGTGCTGCCGAAACACCTTTGGCGTGCATTCCGACCGGAACGCCTCGTCCATTATCTTCTACCGTACAGGAACCATTCTTCTCCAATGTGACATGGATCGTATCACATGCCCCTGCCAGATGCTCATCCACAGAGTTGTCTACGATCTCATAGATCAGGTGGTTCAATCCCTTTCTGGAAACACTTCCGATATACATTCCCGGTCTTTTCCGAACAGCCTCTAACCCTTCTAAAACCGATATGCTGTGCTCATCATAACCTGCCATTTCTTACCTCACTTCATTCATTTTCCTGCGCTCTGTCACAAACTTGCAGATTCATTTCATAATATTCTTTCAAATCTGCCCTACTCTTCTACCTTCTGCTGGTTCATATGTGCAATGACCATCATCGCAATCTTAAAGGTCATTGCATCATCAAACTTACGGATATCTAATCCGATTGCCTTTTCTAAACGTTCCAGACGATATACTAATGTATTCCGGTGCACATATAACTGTCTGGCGGTCTCTGAGATATTCAGATTATTTTCAAAAAACTTCTGGATGGTTGTATTGATCTCTTCATTAAATATATCCGGCACTTCATCCCCGAACACTTCATGAATAAACATCTCGCATAAGCTCATCGGAAGCTGATAGATCAGACGCCCAATTCCAAGCAAGCTGTATGCAATCGTCTCACGCTCTGCATAAAAAATTCTTCCGACTTCTAACGCCATCTTGGCTTCCTGATAGGATTTGGCAATATCTTGCAGATTATGCACACGGTTTCCATAGCCCACGCGCACTTTCACCATCGCCTCAGTGTGCATATTATCCACGATCATACTTGCCAATGTCTGCAGTTCTTCATCTTCTTTCATGTCTCTGGTATCTTTGATCAGGACAATGCTCTGCTCGTCCACTTCTGTCACATAGTCTCTGGTCTTGGTCACGAACAGATTCTTGACTGTCTCCATCGCGGTTGCATCTTTCTTGCCGTCAATCTCAATCACGAAAACAACACGTTCTGCCTGTTCAATATGCAGCTTCTGGGCCTTATTGTACATGTCCACCACGAGCATATTCCCAAGGAGGATATTCTGCATAAAATTGTTACGGTCAAACTGCTCCATATAAGCGGCTGCAAGATTCCTTATCTGGCAGACTGCCAACCGTCCTACCATATAAGCATCTTCTGCGGATGACTTTGTCAAAAGAATATATTCCACTTCACCCTCTACCATTACTTTAAAGAAATGACAACCGGACAACATCTGGCTCTCTGCCATCGATGTTGCAAATGAAGTTACCGCTTCTTCCATATCTCCTTCCGGTTCAAAAGTAGCCGCAACCTGTTTTCCTTTCTCTGAATATAATGCCAGATCAATCTTGGAAATCTCCTTGATCTCGTCTAAAGCAGTCTGTATCTTATGGTTTGATATCATACGCCCCATTCCTTTCGTTATTTATTATATAGAACACATGTTTGTTTTGCAATTATTTTTTGCAGAAAAAACCGGGTACAAATGATGCACCCGGTTCTACTGAGTTTATTTAATTTTACCGAATTAGTTGGTAATTGTCAATTCAGTTTCTTTATCGAAGCAGTGAATCTTCTCTGGATCGATTGCTAATGTGATATGATCACCCATACGAGCTGTTGTTCTGGAATCAACTTTTGCTGTCATGGCTGTTCCAGCTACGTTGAAGTATAATAATACTTCAGAACCTAATAACTCGTATCCTGTTACATCTGTCTCGAATACTGCATCTTTGTGAGCTTCGATCTCAATCTGGGAATCTCCGATATCTTCTGGTCTGATACCCATAACAACTGTCTTTCCGTTGTATCCGCCATCGATCAGTTTCTTAGCTTTTGCCGGTGGAAGGACAACAGATGTCTTCTCAAAGTTAAGAGTTACTCTCTCGCCTTCTACTTTACATACAGCATCGATGAAGTTCATCTGTGGAGATCCGATGAATCCTGCAACGAATAAGTTGTTCGGCTCATTGTATAATTTCTGTGGAGAATCAACCTGCATGATAACACCATCTTTTAATACAACGATTCTGGTACCTAATGTCATAGCCTCTGTCTGATCATGTGTTACATAGATGATAGTAGCTTTCAATCTGTTATGTAAGGAAGCGATCTCAGAACGCATCTGTACACGTAATTTTGCATCCAGGTTTGAAAGAGGTTCGTCCATAAGGAATACTTTAGGTTCACGCACGATAGCACGTCCCATAGCAACACGCTGTCTCTGTCCACCGGATAAAGCCTTTGGTTTACGGTCTAATAATTTCTCAAGGTCAAGGATCTTAGCAGCTTCTTCTACTTTTTTCTTGATTTCATCCTTAGGAACTTTTCTTAATTTTAATCCGAATGCCATGTTATCGAAAACGGTCATATGAGGATACAGAGCGTAGTTCTGGAATACCATTGCGATATCACGGTCTTTAGGCTCTACATCGTTCATAACTTTGTCACCAATCTTTAATGTACCGCCGGAAATTTCTTCCAGACCGGCAATCATACGAAGTGTAGTAGATTTACCACATCCTGAAGGTCCTACGAAAATGATGAATTCTTTATCTTCGATCTCCAGATTGAAATCTTTAACTGCCTGGAAACCATTTGGGTAAGTTTTGTTAATGTGCTGTAATGATAAGCTTGCCATGATTATTATTCCTCCAAAATTATTTCATATTGTTTTTGCTGATTGATTACTTGTTTTTTTCATCTGTAGACAGTATAGCGAAAAGGAGGGGGGATGGCTAGGGAAGAATCGTACAAAGATTTTTTTTGTTTCTTGTCATTCTGACGAAAAGCCGGAATCAGTATCCGGGGATTCCGTCAAACTGTCAAAAGGCATGAGAAAAACGCAGGACAAAATGACGAAATTTTGTCTGCGTTTTTCAAAATTGGAGTTAAAATATGGTTCTTTTTTACTACCTGTTACTCAAAGTATATATAAGATTATGGTTTGGCTGAATCAAGTCAAAAATCTCTGACAATATGAAGGAACGGATGAGAAGACACGAATATCGGGCTAAAATTACAGGAGAATCAGAGAAAGCAAATCATCAGGAAGCATTTTGCGCAAATTCTGTGTTGACCAGTTCTGTATACGGTGTACGTTCTTTCAGTTCACCTGCATCTTCCAGGATATCCTGCAGCAGTTCAAAACCATCCTGCCCGAACACCAGATTTTCTTTCCAGGTGTCCTGATCGTAATAACGTTTTACAATGGCTGTGATGGTATCCAGATCTGTTTCAGGGAACTGTGGCTCGATTACTTCTGCAATCTCCTCTGGAGTATGGCTCTGAACGTAGTCCATACCTTTCTGCAGAGCATCAGTGAATTTCTGCATGATATCAGGATTTTTTTCCATATAGCTGGTTTTGGCACTGTAGGAGGTATAAGGCACATAGCCGGAGTCAACACCAAGGGATGCCACGACATACCCAGCGCCCTGCTTTTCAAGAGCAGTAGCAGACGGCTCAAATTCTACAGTGAAATCTGCCGAATCATCTCCTGTAAAAGCAGCCGCAGTAGCGCCGAAGTCAATGCTCTGGTCAATAGACAGATCTTTCTGAGGGTCAAGGCCATTCTGCTTCAGAATATATTCAAATACCATTTCCGGCATGCCACCTTTGCGTCCGCCCAAAACTTTCCTGCCTTTCAGATCTTCCCATTTAAAATCCGGCATTTCTTCTCTTGCCACAAGGAAATTTCCGGCCCGTTGGGTAAGCTGTGCAAAGTTTACAACAGGATCAGTAGCTCCTTCCTGATAGGCATAGATAGATGCTTCTGCTCCCATAAATCCGATATCCGCCTCGCCGGATATGACTGCAGTCATAGTTTTATCTGCCCCAAAGCCAGTTATAAGCGTCATATCAAGCCCCTCATCTTTAAAATATCCTTTTTCAATTGCTACATACTGTGGAGCATAGAAAATAGAATGTGCTACTTCATTCAACGTAACTTTCGTAAGTTTTTCCTCTCCCCCATCCTTCTCTGCAGCAAAAGCTGTCATCGGCAGCGCAGTCACCGCCAGAATAACTGCTGCCGCTAGTGAAATCCATTTTTTATTTTTCATGCAGATACTCCTTTTGAGACTTCTGCTGTTAGGATATTCCCTCAACTCAAAAATGGTGCATTTTTTCTTGATAATTCATTTATATATTTCTAAAAGTAAAATATAATTGACTTTTATACAAATAAATGATATCTTATAGTCATCAGGGAGGTGAAGCAAGCTTGCCAAAGAATATTGCTATCAAAGTAGCACGAGCACAAAAGGATATGACGCAGAAGGCATTGGCGGAGGCTGCCGGTATTTCGCGGCAGACTATGAATGCAATCGAAAAGGGTGAATACAATCCAACAATCAAGCTATGCCGAAGAATCTGCCGTATCTTGGATAAGAGTCTGGATGATTTATTTTGGGAGGATGACGAGGATGAAGAAAACGAAAAGTAATCTGGATGAATTACAGGAACTGAAACTTCTGAAGATTGAGCACAATGGATGCTGGCTGGCTTTCTGGGGATTGCTGGCTGTAATACTGACCCAGATAGCCATAGGAAATGACAGCAAACAGGATCTTTCCGGAGAATGGATCGTATTTATGTGCCTTGCTTTATATCTTACAGTAGGATGCATAAGAAACGGAATCTGGGACAGAAAGCTGAAACCAAATTTTAAGAACAATATCATGGCCAGTAGCATCGCCGCAGTTGTTATGGGGATTTTGTGGTTTATCATTTCTTATCGGAATTATCACAAACTCGTCGGTTCCATTGCAACTGGAGTTATTATGTTTTTTTCTATAGAGATTTTATGTTTCCTTGCATTAACGCTTACTTCTAAAATTTATAAAAAAAGACTGAAAAAGCTTGAAGATGATTCTGAGGATGAATGATGATACCTGGGGAAAAGCCAGAGGGGACTGTATTTGAGCCATCAAACACCGTCCCCCTTG
>ERZ791610.714-NODE-714-length-18399-cov-18.674935_pt1 | contig 18399 bp, 14 predicted proteins | sample MGYA00510061_ERZ791610 | MGnify/ENA primary metagenome ERZ791610 (study PRJEB30046, sample SAMN00791922) | human gut metagenome | study: EMG produced TPA metagenomics assembly of the A metagenome-wide association study of gut microbiota in type 2... | reverse complement strand
CGAATTAGTTCCGAGCTTGTTGAAATTAGTTCCGAGCTAGTTTGAATTAGTTCCGAGCTAGTTTCAAGAATCTCGGAATCGCTGATAATCAGCGCGTTCAGAAAAAACACCAAAGTTGGTTCCGCACAAGCTAATTCCGCCTTGAAATGAAGATAAAGGCGAACTTTAAGTAGGTGTTCAAAATTATTTTTACATTTTCTTTTGTAGGCACCCCTTTCCACACCAAAAAAGCCTGCATGCACTCATTGCATACAGGCTTCCGTTTGATAAAAACGAAAAGTTTTATCTTCTTGAGTCAATCAGTGTTCATTAAAGCTGAATATAGAACACTGTTCATACCATGAAAAATTATTTAGAACATGTAAGCCACGTTCACCATAAAGTTAGAGTTGTGGCAAGAAGTATCGTCAACCACCTTGGTAAAGCCATATTCATAGCCGAAACCAATCTGGAAGCCCTTAGCTTCAACGCCCAGTTTCACGCCCCAACCGGCATCAAACACGTTAGCGCCGTTGTCACCATCGAAGAAGTCTACTTTGTCTTCCTTGCCTAAAAGTTCAACCTTCGTCTTACCGCAAACGCCAAAGGCAAAGTAAGGACCCGTAGCACCGAAAATCGACACATTGTTGCCCAAGTTAAAGCGGTAACCTACGTTCAAGGGAATTTCCAAATAGCCGGGGTTCATCTTCACCTTAGCCACGTCGCCATCCATGTACTCGTATTCGCAGCCCTTCTGCGTAAACGCCAAGCCGAAGTCAGCAAACACATTGTTCGTAAAATTATATTCTCCGCGTACACCTACATTGAAACCAATGCGGCAGTCAGCGTTTAAATCCGTAATCTTAGGCACGTTCATACCAGCGGTTACACCAAAACGAAATTCGCCTGCACTCTGTGCCGAAGCTGTCAGGGCACTGCCTGCCAGGAGTGCTCCCAGTAATAATGCTTTTGTCTTCATATTTATTAAGAATTTGCGGGGAAACGCGTTCCCCATGTTTATTTTCTGCAACAAATGTAGGGAATTTAAATATCGGTCGCAAATAAATCCGCGAATAATGCCAATAAATAATACATAAGGAACACTTTTCCCCCTCTTTTTGTGATTTATGCTAAAAAAAGTCCGGCTTAGCTTACAAATCTCTGACTGTAAGCCAAGCCGGACCCTGCTGCATACCTGTCAGCTATCCGCCTATTGTGTCGGAATCGGCAGGAAAACAGCCGCTTTTCATTGAGCCTTGGCGTCAAATTCAATGCGCAGCGTGCCGCCGTTCACCAGTTCGTCGTGGTTCAGCACAAAGCTCCGCAGCTTTTTGCCCCCCAGCGTAGCCCGGCGTATGTAGGCCTGCGAACCCGTAGCCCCCGGCGCCTCGATAACCAGCTCGCGGCGCGCATAGTAATCAGGCTGCAAACTGATAACGATGCGGTCGAACACCGGAGCCGTCAGAATGTACGTCGGGTCGCCCGGACAATTCGGGTAAAAGCCCATCATCGAGAACAGCGCCCATGCCGACATCGTGCCCGTATCCTCGTTGCCCGGCAGTCCGTTAGGTTTCGACGTGAAATGCTTGGCCAGGAGGCTGCGCGTCAGCTGCTGCGTACGCCACTCCTCACCCTTGAAGTACGAGAACAAGTAAGGGTAAGCAATGTCAGGCTCGTTGGCCGGGTCGTATAGCCCCTCGTCAAACACCCGTTGCAGTTTCCCAACAAAAGCCTTCTTTCCGCCCATCAGGCGCGCCAGCCCCGGAATGTCGTGCGGCACATAAAAGGTGTAGTTCCACGCCGAACCCTCATGAAAGCCCGGACAAGGCTCAAAGTTCTCACCCTGACGCGGGTTAAACGGACTCAAAAATTGCCCATTCGGCAGCAACGGCCGCAACGTGCCATATTCCGGACTGAAATAGTGGCGGTAACCCTGCGCCCGGCTCGCAAACAGCTGCGCGTCCTCCGTCTTTCCCAGCGCCTGCGCCATGCGGCTCAGCGCGTAGTCTGCAATGTAATACTCCAAGGCATGGCTCACTGAGTTGTCGTAAGGCGAGCGCAGCGGAATGTAGCCCAGGCGCAAGTAGTCGTCGTTGTCCGGTCGCAGTTTGTTCTCACTGCCCGGCGTCACCGCCCCCTTGCGCATAGCCTCGTAAGCCAGTTCCGCATCGAAGTGGCGCAATCCCTTCATCCACGAGTCCACAATCACCGGAATCGAAGGGTCGCCCTCCATCGTGTACGTTTCGCGCCCGTAAAGCTCCCATTTCGGCAGCCAGCCATGCTCCTCGTACATGCCCAGCATCGAGTTCAGCATGTCGCGCTGCCGTTCCGGATACACCAGCGTCAGCAGCTGATGCACGTTGCGATACGTATCCCACAGGCTGAACACCGTGTAGCGGTTACCCTTTGTCGTGCGTATTTCGCTGCTCTCCATGGCCGGATACTGTCCGTTCACATCGTTCAGCACATTCGGGTGAATCAGCAAGTGGTAAAGCGCCGTGTAGAACACCCGTCGCTGCTCCTCGCTGCCGCCCTCCACGCGGATACGTCCCAAGTCATCGTTCCAGCGTTTCCGCGCCTCAGTGCGCAGCTCGTCGAACGAACGTCCGCGCTGTTCCGCCTTCAGGTTTTCGCGGGCATTTTCGATGCTCACAAAGCTCACCCCCATTCGCACCACCACCTGTTCGCCCTCGTGCGTATCGAAGCTGAACCACGCCCCGATATCGTCGCCGCTCATTTCCTTGCGGTAGGCCGTATACAGTTTGTAGCGCGCATTATCCGGGTCCCACTGCGCCTCGATGCCCATTTTCGGCCGCTGATACTTCCAGTAGCCCGAAGTTGTGCCGGCACGCTCCACCCGCATCACAAAGTAAATCGGGAACACCGCCTGGCGCGCATCGTAGCAAAACGTGCCCAGCAGTTTGCTGCCTTCAATTTCGTTTGGCGCGCTGAACCGCACCGTAGCCCCCGTTTCGTTCGTCAGCCCCTCGCCCAGGTTCAGCAGAATGTGGCTGCGTCCCTTGCCAAAGGTAAAGCGCGCCACCGACGTGCGCGGTGTAGCCGTTACCTCCGTGCGGATGCCATATTTGGTCAGCGTGTTGGCATAATAGCCCGGCGTAGCCACCTCGTCGGTGTAAGTCGAACCATACTGGTGAAAGTCCACACACAGCGTATCAGCCATCGTAGGCATGAGCAGCAGCGACCCCAGGTCGGGGCAGCCCACACCGCTCAGGTTCACGTGCGAATAGCCCGTAAAGTACGAATTTGTGTGTTCGTAGGGCGTACTCCACCAGCGTTTATCCTTGTCGTAAGTGTTCAGGTCCGAGCCCATCACGTTAAACGGCACAGCACTCATCATGCCGCTCGGACACACAGCCCCGGGGTTACAAGTGCCATAATTCGTAGTGCCGACAAAGGGGTTCACATAGTCGGCAGGTTCCTGTGCAGTCAGTAGCAGGCCGCATAGCCAGCTGCACAGCAAAGTCAGGCGTGTAAGGTGCATAGAAAAGAATTTTTATTTTTTTGAGGAAAAAAGGAAAATCAAAGTGGCGTTGCAAACACAAACAACCGCCTGACCCCACCCCGAAACCAATGGGCGGGCAAGTCAAGCGGTTGTTCAGTTTTTTGGTTCAGTTGTTACGCGTCGATATTGGCGTAAATAGCGTTCTTTTCGATGAATTCACGGCGCGGGCCCACGTCGTCGCCCATGAGCATGCTAAACACATAGTCAGCATCGGCTGCATTTTCAAGCGACACCTGCTTCAGCATACGCGTTTCGGGGCACATCGTCGTTTCCCACAGCTGTTCGGGGTTCATTTCGCCCAAACCTTTGTAGCGCTGCGTCTTGATGCTGTCCTCCGAGCCATCGCCATATTTATCCATAAATATTTGTCGGTCGCGGTCCGTGTAGCAATACTCCTGAATTTTGCCCTTGGTGCAGCGGTAAAGCGGCGGCATGGCAATGTACAGGTAGCCATCCTGAATAATCTGCGGCATGTAGCGATAGAAGAGCGTCATGATTAGCGTAGCAATGTGCTGACCGTCGACGTCGGCATCGGCCATGATAATCACCTTGTGGTAGCGCAGTTTGTCAAGGTTAGCCTCTTTCGAATCCTCACCCATGCCAAAGCGAATGCCCAGAGCCTGGATAATGTTGTTCACCTCGTCGCTTTCGAAAGCCTTGTGCCACATAGCCTTTTCCACGTTCAGAATCTTACCTCTCAAAGGCAGAATCGCCTGCGTAGCGCGGCTACGGCCCTGTTTTGCCGAACCACCTGCCGAGTCACCCTCGACCAGGAAGAGTTCGCAAATCGACGGGTCCTTCGATGAGCAGTCCGACAGTTTACCCGGCAGACCACCGCCCGAGAACGGACTCTTGCGCTGCACGCTTTCGCGCGCCTTGCGGGCAGCCACACGTGCCGTAGCAGCCAGAATCACCTTGTCGACCACGAGTTTGGCCTCCTTCGGGTGTTCTTCGAGGTAGTAAGTCAGCGCCTCGCCCACAGCCTGATTCACCGCACCGGCCACCTCGCTGTTGCCCAGCTTCGTTTTCGTTTGTCCTTCGAACTGCGGTTCGGCCACCTTCACCGAAATCACCGCCGTCAGACCCTCACGGAAGTCCTCACCCGCAATTTCCACCTTCGCCTTTTCAAGCTGCTTAGCAGCCGTTTCCTCAGCATACTTTTTCAGCACGCGCGTCACAGCCGAGCGGAAACCCACCAGGTGCGTACCGCCCTCGATGGTGTTGATGTTGTTCACATACGAGTGGAGGTTTTCGCTATACGACGTGTTATACATGATAGCCACCTCGATAGGAATGTTGTTCTTTTCAGTGTTGATGTAAATCACATCGTCGAACAAGTGCGTACGCGACGAGTCAATGTAGCGCACGAACTCGCGCAGTCCGAGGTCCGAGTGAAACACATCCTGACGCGTATTACCCTCGTCGTCCTTGCGCAAGTCAGTCAGCGTAATGGTGATACCTGCGTTCAGGAAGGCCAGTTCGCGCATGCGGTTGGCCAGGATGTCATATTTGTAAGTCGTAGTGGTAAAGATGGTCGGATCGGGCCAGAAGTGCTGACGCGTACCGCGCAAGTCGGTTTCGCCCACCACTTCCACCGGAGCCTGCGGATGTCCCTTGGCATATTCCTGTCGGTAGATTTTACCATCGCGGAACACCTTCGACACCATTTTGGTCGACAAGGCATTCACGCAGCTCACACCCACGCCGTGCAAACCGCCCGACACTTTGTACGAGCCTTTGTCGAACTTACCGCCGGCATGCAGCACGGTCATCACCACTTCAAGGGCCGAGCGTCCTTCTTTGGGGTGCATATCCACGGGGATACCGCGTCCGTTGTCCTGTACAATGATTGAGTTATCTTCGCAGATGGTCACTTCAATGTGGGTGCAATAGCCGGCCAGGGCTTCGTCGATAGAGTTGTCCACGGTTTCGTAAACCAAGTGGTGCAAACCCTTTTCGCTGATGTCGCCAATATACATAGCGGGGCGCTTACGCACAGCCTCAAGTCCTTCGAGCACTTGAATGTTACTGGCACTGTATTCTTTTGCGCCTTGCTTTTCTATTTCTTCCATTTTGTGGTCGTATGATAATTCTCAGTTTGTGCTGTTTTCGAAATTTCGGCTGAGGTGCAGCCTAAATTCGCTCTTGCAAAGTTAATCATTTTTCTCCATGAAAGGGCTATTCCGGCAGGGAAAAAAGGGCTTTTATTGCCGTATTTCAAGCGGTTTTTGCTGTGCGTGGGGCAATTATACTGCCAGCAGAGAAATAAGCGCGTTTTTCGGGCTGAGAATGGGCAAAACGGCAGCGTCAAAGGACTCGACTATTACATATAGAGTGCCGGTTATATACCGTGTGTTTCGCCCGATTTGTGCCCGTGTGTTTCGCCCGATAATTCACCCATGTGATTCGCGTGATAATTCGCCCGTATGTGTCGAGGGGCGTTGCCCCATTTTCGACATATTGCCCCTACAGGGCGCGAATGTAATAAAACCCAGTCGTGGGGGGGCCCAGGGTGTCGTTCACTCCGTTCACTATACCCTGGGCTGAGATACCATTGCCCTTACAGGGCGCCGCAGCCTCAAAACCATTGAAATACAGCGCGTTTTTGTTGCGTTCCAATTAGAATGAATGCGAGTTTTACGCGCGTTTTTGTTGCGTTCCAATTAGAATGAATGCGAGTTTTATGCGCGTTTTGTTGCGTTCCAATTAAAATGAATGCGAATAATACACGCGTTTTCGCCCGGTTATGAAATGCACGAATGTGGTTTGTATTTGTTGAGCGAGGGAAGGGTATAGCGTACGCATGAAATATGTTGTAATTCAATGGTTTTGAAACCGCGGTGCCCTATCGAAACGCATATGACATGCGATAATTCAATGGTTTTGAATCCGCGGCGCCCTGTAAGGGCAGGGGTATCTCAGCCCAGGGTAAAGTGAACGGAGTGAACGACACCCTGGGTTCCCCCATGACCAGGGTTTAAAAGGTATCGCGCCCTGTAAGGGCAAAACGTCGGAATAGGGGCAACGCCCCCCGACATCCCACGGACGTAAATCGTTGGTTAGCATGCGTTTTGAAAACGATATATATATGGGTAAAACCGTGTGTTTCGCCCCGATTTGAGCCCGTGTGTTTCGCCCGATAATTCACCCATGTGATTCGCCCGATAATGCCTCCCCCCTCAAAAAAATCCCCACTTAAACACAAAAAAGCCGCCCCACACATGAGCGCGTGGGGCGGCTTAATTATTTATAGGTTATTGAAAACCTGATTTATCAAAGAAAGATTACTTCACGAGAACCTTCTGGTTGCCTACCACGTAGATGCCTGCGGGCAGACCCTGCGTAGCGTTCGTAGCCTTCACGTTCTTGCGGAGGAGCGTACCGTTCAAGCTGTAAACGTTAACCGTGGTGGGAAGAACAACAACGTCGTTCTGTTCGATGCTGTTGATAACGAGCTTGCCGAGGTCGATTGTAGCAGTACCGGCATCTTCAGTTACCTTGTCAGCCGTATCGGGAACAAAGATGTAACCGCTGTTGGCACCGATGTTCGTACCTTCAGCCGAAGTAGCCACTGCATTGCCGTTCTGGAGGTAAGCATAGCCTGCACCTACCTTCTTTGAGCCGCAGAGCTGACCAACCAAGCCGTTAGCTTCCTTAGCTTCGAAAGCGAACTTCACATTGTCGATAGCAGAAATTTCGCCGTCGGCATATTCGAATTCAGCGAACATTGAAGCGTCGAGGTTTGTAGCCAAACCGCCCTTGTAGATGAACGGCATACCGGCTTCGATGTTTTCGTCAGCATATTGAGCAAGCACGAGCTTGTTCTCTTCGGTCACACCTACCACCTTGTAAGCCACACCGTAGTCAGCACCCATGCTGGGAGCAGCTACAGCGAACGGCAAGGTCAGAATCTGATATTTCTCGGCAGCAACAGGCCAGTAAGCGCTTGAAGTGGCAACGTCAGCATCGAGGCCCTTGAAGAACCAGTGTGAGTTAGCATCACCCTTGTCGCCCCAAGCCGTAAGGCCATTGCTCGACAAAGCGTTCAAGTACTGTTCAGCACCATTTTCGTTCTTGCCGAGGCTCAAAGCGAAGCCACCGGGCTTAACGAGTGAGAGCGAAACTTCAGCAGCTTCAACCGACTGACCGATAGCACCTGCCTTAGGAGCAAAGTACATACCCGTACCTACGTTGCGCAGCGTGAGTTTACCGGCTTCAGCCTTTTCTACGTACCAGAGGTAGCTCAAGTGCGTAGTAGCGTCGATAGTGTCAGAGAGCATAGCATCGAGTTCCTCGTTGATTTCAACCACGTTCTGGTCGTTCTTCAATGATTCAACCGTGTTAGCACCGTCGGGGCGAGTCATCATCAAGCCACCTTCGAGGCTGTTGCCCGTTGAGCGAACCTGAGCCATGTACGAGGTGAGCTGCCAAGACTCGTCGCTGGTGTAGTTGTTCACCTTGTTCGAGAAACCGCGGAGCGTGTAGTACTTACCAACTTCGGGGAGCGTGAAGCCATTCTGGAATGCTACGGTAGCATCCTTCACCTTCTTCACTTCAGCGTTGATTTCAGCAGCCGTTTTGCCGTTCGTGTCGAAAGCTTCAGCAGCTTCGATGGCAGCGTCGAATGCGTCAACAGTGTCCATGCTGTAGTAACCTACGCCCTTGCTACCATCTTCGTCGATGTAGCCGGCGTTCTGAGCGTCGTTCTTAGCCTTCTTGGCAGCAGCGATAGCGTCAGTCAAGAGTGAGGGGACGGGGAGTTCTTCAACGAACTTGTCGTAAGCAGCCTGGAGGTTGTCAATCTGAGCCTGCGTAGCCTTCTTGGCAGCGAGTTCAGCCTTGGCACCGGCCAGCTGAGTTTCCATGTTCTTGCGCGTTTCAGCCGAAACGAACTTGATGGTAGAGTTTTCAGCATCTTCCGTACCGGGGTAAACCTGGAGTTCGCTCAAAGCGAAGTAACCGCGGTCGGTCCGCTTGTCGTTAATGCGGTATTCAGTTTTCGTAGCAGCAAACTTGAAGTACTTGTAGCTACCTTCGAAGGTGATACCGGCAGTACCGATAGCCTTAGCAGCCTGAGCTTCGTCGCTGACATTGGGGTTCGTGATGTCCCAAGTTACGTTCGAGAAGCCAAGGAGTTCCCACTTCGTGTCAGCATCGGTTTCGGCCATTTCGTTAGCACCGAATACTGCAATCTGCATGGGGTAGTCCTGCATGTTCATACGCTTTGCCATCTTCACTGAAAGACCCTTGCTCAGAGCTTCGCTGAGTTCAACGGCTACATAGTGATACTTATTCAAAGAGGGTTTGAACGTACCATTGTGCCAGTCAGAGTGGAAGAACGATTCGAAGTCACCGTCGCCCAAAGCTTCGAGTGTACCTTCACTAGCATCCTTGTTTTCAGAGAAGTAGGCCACTGCCAAACCGCCATTGTCGATGAACACCTCGTCAGCGGGAGCACCGGTTACCTTGATACCGCTCCAGTAAACGCTGAGAGCCTGGCTGTAAACAGCGTTCAAGTCTTCGTTCAGCTTCTGCTGAGCTACTTCAGCCTTGATTTTGTCGATGTCGGCCTGAGCAACGGGGTTGAACGCGAACTGGTTGTTTGCATTGTCTACCTCGTTCCAAGACATCACACCATGGTTGTCGTGCTTAGCGTGGAACTGCGTGTTCCAAGCCTCGGTGTTGGCATAGATGATGAATGCCGACTTGTTGTTATTGCTCTTGTTAGCAATACCGAGGATGGCGCTTTCGTTCTGAACCAAGAAAGCTACAGCATCGTCGCCGGGCACCTTGTAGTTCGTGCTGCGCTTGTTGCTGATGTACTGGTTGTTGTAGAAGTTCTGCACCGTGAACGAGTCCTTACCTACGGGCGTAACCTTCCAGATGTAGGCAGCAGCCGTAGCATCGATGGGGTTAGGCATTTGGAAACCGGTCTTCATCCACAGCAAGTCTTCGCTCTTACCATTGGTCACCTTGGTATTGGTGGTCATGGTGCGGTCGCTCTTGGGCATGTTGATGTAGTAGTAACCTTCGCTCAGGGGGATACGAGCAGCCAAGAGTTCTTCGTAAGCAGCCTTCAACTCTTTGCAGAGGCGTTCAGCTTCTTCGTTTGAAACCTCTTTCGTTGAAGCTTCGTTAGCAGCGTTGTAAGCAGCCAAAGCCTTGTCGTAAGCAGCCTTCTGGAAGTAACCGGGGATAGTCTTGTCGTTGGGGAAGTTCGTAGCGTCTACCTGATACAACTGGAGGTAGTTCGAGAGCAATTCTTCGCCCTGAACCTTAGCCAGTTCGTAGATTTCCCACACGTTGGTGTCTACATAGGGGCTGTAGAAGCAAACACCGTAGTAACCTAAGTAGCAGTATTCGTTGCCTTCCTGAATTTCGGCCCATTTTTCAGCGCGAGTAAGCACAAATGCGCCATCTTGCCATTCAAGGTGTTTGCCGGGGAAAGCTGAAGTACGCGTTTTAGGATCGGCATTTTCGTCGCTCATTCTTTCAGCATTGAGCAGGGTCATTTTGAAAGCCTTGCTCTTGTCTGCCGTGTATACAGCATTCTCATCACCATCTTCGCCATTATCTTGCAGATAAAGGCCCGTTGATTTCTGTTTCAAAATGTAGAGGGGATGACCTTCGGCCTCGCCGTCTACCTTTTCAAAATTGTAAATACAAGATTCAGTTACCTGCAGACTCACCTTACCGGGGCCGTTCATGTAACCTGCACTACCAAAGGCGCTGCTAACCAAAGGAATATTCAGCACCACGTCCTTGCCAACCACCTCTTCAGGGGTAGTGAGCAATTTGCCTGCCTTATAATCCTGAGCAGACGCATTGGTCATTCCTATTAACGCGAACAGGAACAATGAAAGGAATTTGTAAAACCGTTTCATTTGCTAACAGATTTAATTAAGTAATTGAGTTAATAAAAAGATTTGTTGGTTATTTCACGTTTTTGTTCTTTTGTTGCCCTTCCTTGCGTGAGATAATGATAGACAAAATCACGCCTACACGTCCATCACTTGCTAATCAGTTAATATCCATGTAGGTGCACACCTTGTCTTCACATTTTCTTCACGAGCGCAAAAGTAATCTTTTTTTCAGAAGCATACAACCATTGAAACTCTTTTAACGCATATTTTAGAAGCATTAAGGTTTCATACTATTTTTTGAAAGGGTAATTAGACAAATATGTGTTTTACAGCAATCGGTACTTACAGAAAGTAGAAGAAAAGCGTGGTTTAGAACAAAAGTGAAAACATGCTCTTTTTAGTCGTTTTTTCAGTTAGGATTTTGACGGAAAAACGGTACGTAAATATCTACTTATCAGAACGTGAAATTAAACCCTTTCTTTCGTGAATGTATTGCGAATGGTAGAAAAGCCCGAATCTATACTAAAAGTAATAGATGGCATGAAGTAAATGCCCCATCTTTGGTGGAATACATAAGGATGATTGGGGGCAATTTGGAAACATCTCTGATAAAAACGAAAAAAAGCTAAGTAAATGAATAATCAAATACTTAGCTTTTAGCGTACCCAGAGCCGATACACAACCGTGATAATATTGTGTACCCAAAAGAAGATAAGTGCCTATAAATCAAGCGGAGCAAAAATAGGTATTTGCACATTGTTTCAAAAATTAGACTATGTTTTTGCACTTTTTGCTCGGAATTTGCTCGGAATACAAAACAAAAACACTACCTTTGCAAACAAAGGAAACAAAGAACAAAAACCAAAGAACAATGGCAAAGAAAGAAGTTAGATGTGACGGAACTTATTTAATAAGTGCCGACAAAACAGAAAACCCAAAGTTATATGCCCGGATGCTAACCGATGGCAGAGAAAGCCTATATTTGGAATATTATTTGGGTTATAGCCTTGTTTACAATGAGGCAAAAGATAAGAATGTAACAAAGGTGGAGCGGCGAAAAGAGCCATTAAGCCTATATTTGTGGACAGCACCAAGAACACCATTAGAGAGGCAGCAGAACAAAGAAACGTTGGAACTTGCAAAAAAAATAAGATATGAACGCCAACAAGAACTATTGGAAAAGGGTGAGGGGTATAGGCTCAAGAAAGATAGGCAAATAGATTTCATTGAATATTTCCAAGATTACATTGACGGGTACACAAAGAAAGATATTAGAATGATGATTATTGCCCTAAATCGCTTCAAAGATTTCTTGAAAGATACACCGGAATACACAAAATATCTAAAGGGCATAAAGCCGGAACAGATTGACAAAGATATGATGGTGGCATTTACTGAATATTTGCAAAGCAGAAGCGTTGGCGAGGGGGCGAGGAGCATTTACCAACGCTTTAAGAAAGTTATTCATTATGCCATTGAGCATGATGTGATGACAAAAGACCCTTGCAAGGGTGTTGTTATTAAAATTGATGAAAACATATTGAGAAAAGAGGTTTTATCGCAAGAGGAAATTAAAAACCTTATAGCAACCCATTACGATAATGAAAACCCCAATATTAGACGGGCATTTATTATGAGCCTTTATTGTGGGTTAAGGTTTTGTGATGTGAAAGATTTAACTTTTGCCAATGTGGATTATTCAAACAAGTTGCTAAAATTTGAGCAGAACAAAACAAAGGGGCATTCAGCAAGCAGCGGCGTTATTATACCCTTGAATGATGGCATTTTGAGCCTAATAGGACAACCCAAAGAGGGCGAGGGGAAAGATACACCGATATTCCCTTTGCCAAGCCACACAATGTGTCTAAAGGCTTTGAGAAGATGGGTAAAACGGGCGGGCATTGACAAACATATAACATGGCATTGTGCAAGGCATAGTTTTGCCGTTAATATTCTCAACAATGGGGCTAATATAAAGACGGTGGCAAGCCTTTTAGGGCATTCCGGGCTAAAGCACACGGAGAAATACACCCGGGCAATCGACAAACTGAAAGAAGATGCCATAAACAGCCTACCAGAACTAATATTGTAGAAATAAAAATATTATGGAAGATTATAAAGCATACCAAGCCATTGCACAAATAAGGCAAATTGTACATGATGCAGGTTTGTGTGTTGCAAATGAAATACCATGTGGCAGCGTATTAAAGCGAGATTTGAACCGGTTGGAAGAATTGGCGTACATTGTACGGGCTTACTATGATGCCACAAAAGATGAGGCTTTTGCCCGTGAGGTTGCAAGCGTGCCACGCCACGTTTTCCCACAAATCATTAAATGGAAGAAACTCCAAAGCAAAACACAGGCAAGCGTTGCACGTTGCCATAGAATGTTGTATGAAATTGCAACCCATGCAAATGAGCCTCAACAAGAACCCGTGAAGCACGACACAAAGCCAATGGGGCTTGATGAGGCATTGGACTTTTGCCGAGATGAACGCCGGGAAAGGGCTAAAGTGTATTTCAAAAAGGCAATGCAAAAAGAGTGGATTAAAGCAACGGGAACGGGGCTAAAATGGTATAAATCTAAAGTAGAGTTAGCCTATTTTTGCGGTAGGGTATTTTGCCCCAAAAACACAGAGCGATTTCCCGGCACAGCATTAGACAAATTGTTTGGGGCAAATAGGCTTCAAAGTGCCTTAACCCAAATTCAAGATGCCAAGAAACCCCAAAAATGGAAGCCAATAATTGATAGCATATTTGAGGATAACCAAAGCACCTATTAAATGGGTGCTTTTTTGCATTATAATGCACATTAAAATACACTATTTTTTGTTTCCCTTTCATAATACCTTTGCACATGAAATCCTTTCGGTGGGTGGAATGCAAGCCCCACCGGGGGGGGGATGTTAGGGCAAATAACGGGATGGGCTTGCATACACCCCGGGAAAGCCCCAACCTTTCAAAGCAAAGGACAATGACAAATGAAGAAAAAAAAGCAATTGCCGACCTTATAACGGCAAATGTAATTGGATGCACTAAAGAAGTGCTAACAAGCGATGAGGCGGCGGTTTATATGGGTGTGTCAAAGAGTTATTTGTATAAACTAACCATGAGAAAACAGATACCCCATTACAAGCCGATGGGCAAAATGTGCTATTTTAACCGGGCGGAACTTGAAGAATGGTTGCAACAAAACAGATGTGCAACCGATGCCGAGTTAAGCCAAAAGGCGGCGGGATATTGCCAAAGAAAGGGGGCGGCTGTATGATGGTGCAACCGGAAATCATTTATTATGCCCGGCTAACATTTGACAAGGGAAGCAAGAAAACCCCAAAGTATGTAATAACGGCGGAAGTCGGATATTATCCGCCGATGGATGAATTAAGGGGGCGTGATGGGCGTGTTTCCGTTTACCTAATGGCAAAGCGTGAAACACAAACAAAAAGCAGCGTTCCGGCAATGAGTTTGCAAGCAAAGAACAGCCTCAACCTAACCGGGCTAAAAGATTACTTTGTAAATGGGGCATTGAGCGGCTTTGCCTATGGCTACCCGTATGACAAGCCAACGTATTCCGCAAAGGAAAGGGCAAACCCATTCTTTGAATGCCGGGAAGATGGCTTTTTGTTCGTTGTACACCAAGACAATGAAGCCCCGACACCCGAGGCAAGACAATTGCCCACCGAGTTTGAAATGATTGTGTTGCAAGGCGGCAAATGCCTTATTTCAGCCTATTGTAAAGCGTTGATGAATGGCGGCTTTGATGATAGGCTGGCAGAGTTAAGGAAGCAAATAAAATAATTGGCGGTTATTACCAAAAAATGGTAAATGTTGTATGTATGACAAAATCAAGTTTTTCATACCGAGGGCGAGCAGCACCGAGGAAATTGCTCAACACCTTGAAAGGGTTTGCAATATCATTGACACCGCCACCGGGGAATGTACATTGGCAAGTGGCACGATTGGCGGCGTTAAAGTTATGATGTACCCCAATGGCGTTGCAATCATTGGAAGCCTACCAAAGTATTACAACAAAAGCAACGTGTTTACTCTTGACAGGGCGAAAACTGATGAGGCATTGGGGATGTTATCCGATGCCTTGCACGTTGATTTAGGTGCTGCTTACGTTACCGGGTTGGAGTTTGGCACACAATTCCCCATGATGAAGCCAACGGGCATTTATTTACGGCGGTTTGGCGATGTTCCAAGGCTGAAAAGGGAAAGGTTTGGTGATGGTAGCATATATTACAAATCCATTGGCAAACGGCAAGGCAAAACACTTTGTTTTTACGATAAGGCAGTAGAAGCCCAAGCAAAGGGCATTCAAACACCGGGGCTTTTAGCCGGGATGCCGTTATTACGCTATGAAATGAGATTTAACGGGCATTTGGCAAGCCAATTTAAGGTTAATGAGGTTTTGGGGCGTACCCTAACCGATGAAACATTTTATAGAAACATGGTGAAGTTGTGGCAACGCCAATACTTTGCCATTCCAAAAACAAAAGAAACAAGATGTAGCGTTATGGACAATATAAAAACGGCAAATGATGCAGTAAACATATTCTTTGCACGCCTAATCAATCAAACCGGGCAAGATGAGATAGGCGATTTTGTGAATGAATTAAAGCAAAACGGCACGTTCCAAGATGCCAAATATTACACCCGTGTAAAGAAGCGTTTGCAAGAGATTGCAGCCACTATAAGCGAAGATTGTGCAAGCGATGATATACGGGAATTAGATGATGCCATAAGGAACGCCGGGGCGTATATCTAACATGGCAAAGTGTAATATATAATAACGCTGTAACTTGTTACCAATATTTGGTAAATTCAATAACACTAAATTTGTACGATTATGACAGAGCAAGAACAAGCAGAAGTAATGGCAATTGAGGCAGAAATTAAAAACCTTGATGCCGAGTTTGAATCATGGCAAGAGAACCGGGGCGATGTTTCCGGCACCCAAAGAGATGTTTACCAACGTGTGGGCGAAAACATAGTGAAAGATGCCCAATACCGACAAAAGAGGCAAGAACTATTGCAACGAAAAGCCGAAATAGAGGGCGTTAGCGATGGTGTAAAGGCTTACCTTGATAGCAAAAAGAACAAAAGCCAGCTTGAAATATCAAAGTTGGATAACGCCAAAGTGGATAACTCGTTAAACCCTTTAGGGGGAAAATCCTTGTAACGCCTAAAAGACAGCACGGGGATGAAGAAGCCGGGTTTTGTATAATGGTGGGCAACACCACCATTTACATGACCCAAGAGCAAATGGAGGCTTTTATAAAATTCACAAGCAAGAAAGCGGGCAAATGAGAAGCCGGGCGGTGTGTTTCTGCCCGGCATTGCTTTAGTGTTTTATAGTAAAACAACAATGCACAAAAGGTGTTTTATAGTAATGCCAAATTCAAAAATAAACATGAAAATGCTTGTAGGGAATAAAATAAAAGCATACTTTTGAAAACAAATATAATTAACGGCGTTGTTTCATTCTTTATTTGATGGGCAAAGCCAAAATGTAAAACCAATAAAAATAATAATTATGGAATACCAAATTAGCAAAGAAACGGCGGCACTTGTGGATGCCGTTAAAGCAGTAAGAAACATTCATGGCATGGTATATGATGCCCTATTGAAAACCTATGATGAGGAGAATGTTATTAAGATGATGGAAAGCGGATTTAACGGGGCGTTGGATGCCCTACAAAATGAGGTGTGCAAGTTCCTCAACCAATCCATCATTACCCATGTGGATGAGGATGGAAGCGCGGAAATTTGATGCTTTGGGGGTTATGGTACATATCACTCTATAAACCCTATTGAAAATCAATCACTTACAAAATGTGTACACGAAAATGTACACGAAAAGCCCAAATGTTAATGAATTTAACTAATTTTGGGCATTTCATTTGCCTCAAATATGTTTTATAGTGAAACATCCAAGCCCGGATGGGGCTTTTTTGTTTATGTGAGGTATATTAAATAAATCAAACACTATTAGGGAAAGCCCGGCGGCGTATGTATGCAATTGCATTCCAAATGCAATGCAATTGCATCCCGATTAAAAGTAACGATTGTAACAACAATAAAAAAAGGACTTCCCGGCAATCCACATATTGCACATATTGCACACTATAAAAAAAGAAGCCGGGAACGGCACAAAACGAAAAACAAAAGGTTGGCTAACTTTTTAGCCAAGCAAATGAAAAATACACAAACTTCACACGATATAAAAAAGGGGCATTTCATTTTTTTTGTGGGAGAAAATGGAAGCCTATAAAAAAGGGAATATAAGCCCCAAAAGCCGGGTTTGTGTTGCTATTTGCTCGGAATTTGCTCGGCAACAAAATAAAAACGGCTGAAAATCAAACGATTAACAGCCGTTTATAGTACCCAGAGCCGGGGTCGAACCGGCACGGGTTGCCCCACTGGTGTTTGAGACCAGCGCGTCTACCGATTCCGCCATCTGGGCTACTTACTGCCTGCTTTTAGGCTTTAAGCGGTGCAAAGATACGGCTTTCTGCGATACCATCCAAATTTTAAGCCCTATTTTTTGAAAAAAATGCTGATTTTTGGGTTTTTAGGCTTGATTTTCGTCATTTTGTGCGGTTGGGGGTAGCCGAAAGTGCATTAGCGATAGGGGGGGGTAAATCCTGAGAGTTTGCCTTGCTGCTTCATGCGTTCGGTCAGCACATCGCGCAAGTTGTCCTCAGGGTTTAGTCCCAGTTTTTTGCGGATATGTCCGCGGTGCGCACTGATGTTTGTTTGTGTTTTGTTCAGCAGCGTACATATTTCGCTTTGTTTTTTGCCTTGAACAATGAGCATGCACACCTCGTGTTCCGAAGGTGTGAGTTCGGGGAAAGCACTGACCACCCTTTCGCGTTTACAGTTCTCCTTATTCAGGTAGTCCATAACCGCCGTTACGAGTTTACGTTTCACCGCATCGCCCGCCATGTCGAAGAACACCTCCATATCCCGGGCATTGGGTTTATTCACCATAGAGAGTTCGATGTAAGCCTTCACCTGTTTTTTGTTCAGTCGCAGGGCCATCATCAGGCTTCGTTCGTCGCTTTTCAGTCCCGAGTTTTCCGACTGCAGTTTTTGATAGTTCCGAACCACCCTTTCGCCCAGGATACACACAATCACCACGATGAACGTGAACACACCGAGAAAGCGCATCAATCCCTCGTCGCGCGTAATGAGGGTACAAATGCCGAAGGTGAGCAAGCTGGTAGCAGCAATGATGGTGGGTACCCAGCGCAGATAGGCCAGCACGGCCAGCATCATGGCAATGGCCGAAAGCATCATATTGGCGGTGATGAGGCTTATATGGAAGGACGAGGGGGAGAAGGCGCAGATGAGGTTTTCGACCGAAGTGGCCGTTTGCGTCAGCAGCAGTGCCGATGTCAGTGTCGGTATGAGTTTTAGGTGTCTGGTCAGGTAAGCAATAAAAAGGAGCAAGGAAGCTATGGCGCTTACGAGGTTGATGGTGGAGAACACTATGCCCGAGGGGCCGGTTATGTCGCTCAGGGTAAAGAATACGCTGAGTAGTGAGGTGAATGTACCGTAAAAGTAGACAGCCTGCCGTTGTTTCCCCTCAAGTGTCATTTCGGTGTTGGGCAGTATGGATTCCAGAAGGTTCAGTTGTCGTCGCCAAATGCGATAGAGAGCAGAGAGGGAGTTCATCACGTTTTTTATTTTATGGCAAAGATAATGAAAGGCGAGCGCAGTGGCAAATGAAAATTTATTTTTATTTGACATTGCCGAGCCGCATCCTGTCTTATTAAAAGATAATGAAAGGCGAGCGCAGTGGCAAATGAAAATTTATTTTTATTTGACATTGCCGAGCCGCCTCCTGTCTTATTAAAAGATAGTGAAAGGCGAGCGCATAGACAAATGTAATTTTATTTTTATTTGACATTGCCGAGCCGCCTCCTGGCTTATTGAAAGACGATGAGCTGTTGTCAAAATTTGCTCCGCGCTTGTCCGAATTAGTTCCGAGCCAGTCGAAATTAGTTCCGAGCTTGTTGAAATTAG
>ERZ791610.710-NODE-710-length-18600-cov-2.414721_pt1 | contig 18600 bp, 17 predicted proteins | sample MGYA00510061_ERZ791610 | MGnify/ENA primary metagenome ERZ791610 (study PRJEB30046, sample SAMN00791922) | human gut metagenome | study: EMG produced TPA metagenomics assembly of the A metagenome-wide association study of gut microbiota in type 2... | reverse complement strand
GCGATTCCTCCGGCATTAAAATGCCTGCGGAATGAGGTAGTATGAGAAATGTATTAGAATATCTGGAAGCGGCATATCTGAAAGCACCGGAAAAGACGGCATATGCCAGTGAAACGGACAGCCTTACGTTCCGGCAGGTTTATATGCAGGCGCGGTCTGTCGGAACAGTGCTTTTAAAAGATGGATTGTATAAAAAGCCGGTGGTGGTTTTTATGGAAAAAAGCCCGCAGACGATTACTGCATTTTTAGGTGTGGTTTATGCGGGGTGCTATTATGTGCCGGTTGATGAGGAAATGCCGTCTTACAGAATGGAACTGATTTTTAAGACACTTTCGCCGCAGGCGGTAATCTGCGATAAAGCAACAACAGATAGGCTTTACAAAATGGGCTATCAGGGACAAGTATATTTATATGAGCAGATATCAGCTACACCGCAGGATACGAAAGCACTGTCGGCAGTCCGCGAAAAAAGAATTGATGCACTGTATATTGTATTGACATCGGGTTCAACAGGCATCCCAAAAGGTGTTGTAGCCTGCCACCGTTCAGTCATTGATTATATTGAAAATCTTTCAGCAGTGTTGCAGGTATCGGAGGATACCGTGTTTGGCAATCAGGCGCCGCTGTATGTCGATGCCTGTTTAAAGGAAATATATCCGACCTTAAAATTTGCGGCAACGGCATACCTGATACCAAAGCAGTTATTTATGTTTCCGGTGAAGCTTGTTGAATTTATCAATGCTCATCAGATTAATACCATCTGCTGGGTTGTTCCGGCACTGACGATGATATCGGGACTGGGCGCATTTGAAAAAGCAGTGCCGTCATCTTTAAAGACGATTGCATTCGGCAGTGAAGTGTTTCCGGCAAGACAGCTTGCACTCTGGAGAAAATATGTCCCCAATGCACGGTACATCAATCTGTACGGACCGACGGAAGCAACCGGAATGTCCTGCTATTATGTTGTGGACAGGGAATTTAAGGAAGACGAAGTGATTCCGATTGGCAGACCGTTTCCCAATACCGGCATTCTGCTTTTAAATGAAGACGGAAAAGAAGTAACGCAGGGAGAAAAGGGCGAAATCTGTATCCGCGGAACGGCGGTGACCATGGGATATTACCGCCAGCCGGAAAAGACTGCCGGGAATTTTGTGCAGAATCCGCTCAATAAGGACTATCCGGAGATTATTTATAAGACCGGAGATTTGGGTTATTATAATGACCGCGGAGAATTAATGTTTGCTTCCCGTAAGGATTATCAGATTAAACATATGGGACATCGTATTGAACTTGGTGAAATTGAAGGCAGTGTAAACTGCATGGAAAAAATCGCAGGCGGCTGTTGTATTTATGATGAGGAAAAGAAAAAAATTGTATTATTTTATGCGGGAGAAGTACAGCCGGCAGAGGTGCTTGCCTTTTTAAAGGAGCGCCTTCCACGCTACATGGTGCCGGGCGTTTTACGACAGGTGGATAGATTGCCGCTGACCTTAAACGGCAAAGTCGACCGCATGAAATTAAAAGAGATGTATGCTGGAGAATAGAAGAAATATGGAACAATTAATTGAAATTTTAAAAGAACTGCACCCGGATGTGGATTATGAAAACTGTACCACATTGATTACGGATAAGATTCTGGATTCGTTTGACATGATTACGATTATCGCCGAGGTGCATAACCGGTTTGATGTTGTCATTCCGGCAGATGAATTAGGACCGGAAAACTTTAATTCGGCACAGGCGCTGTATGCGCTGATTACACGTTTAGAGGATGAATAACCATGCTTTTTACATCATTTGAATTTGTGGCATTTCTAGCGTGTGTGCTGGTGCTGTATTATCTGATTCCGGTGCGGTTTCAGTGGATTTTACTGCTTGTTGCAAATGTATTTTTTTACGCATGTTCCGGGCTTTACGGACTGCTGTTTATGGGAGTTACGATTGTGACCTCATATGCCGCCGCCCGTATCATGTCTGCGGTGCAGTACCACATGGATGACACGGTAAAGGCACACAAAGAAGTCTGGTCAAAGCAGGAGCGCAAAGCGTACAAACAGCAGATAAAGCGTAAAAAGCGCATGATTTTTATAGGTTGTCTTCTTGTGAATCTTGGAATTCTTGCGGTTTTAAAATATACGAATTTTGCGATTGCCAATGTAAACGGCATTGCGGCGCTGTTTACCGGCAGACACTCCATTGCCCGTGTGAATCTGGTACTGCCGCTTGGCATTTCCTTTTATACGTTTCAGACAATGGGATATGTGATTGACGTTTACCGCGGTAAGGCCGAAGCAGAAAAAAATATTTTTAAAATGGCGCTGTTTACGTCCTTTTTTCCGCAGCTGATACAGGGACCCATCAGTCGTTTCGGCGAACTGTCACAGACATTGTATGCGCCGCACCGGTTTGATTTCAGGACGGTGTGGTTCGGGCTGGAGCGTGTGCTGTGGGGCTATTTTAAAAAGCTGGTCATCGCAGACCGTATCGTGGTGGCGGTCAATGCCATTGTGGGACAGCCGGATATTTACAGCGGATTCTACGTATTTTGCGGCATGCTTTTTTATGCGGCAGAATTATATGCCGACTTTACCGGGGGCATTGATATTACAATCGGTATTGCGCAGATGTTTGGCATACAGCTTGCCGAAAACTTTGAACGACCGTATTTTTCAAAAAATATTGCGGAATACTGGCGCAGATGGCACATTACCATGGGAACGTGGTTTAAGGATTATCTGTTTTATCCGCTGTCTGCGTCCATGCCGGTGCTGTCGATGTCTACATTCTGCCGGAAACATTTCGGCGCGGCGGCAGGCAGGCGGATTCCGGTGTATTTTGTAACACTGGTGGTATGGTTTGCCACGGGAATCTGGCACGGTGCAAGCTGGAATTTCATTGTGTGGGGGCTGTTAAATGCCGTAGTCATTCTGCTTTCACAGGAATGTCGTCCACTTTATGAAAAATTTCACGCACATTTTCCTGGCATACAAAAAAAATATGCCTACCGTATTTTTCAGGTGGTGCGCACGGTGCTTTTGATGTCCTCACTGCGTATGCTGGACTGTTACCGGAATGTCGGGCTGACTTTTAAAATGTTTGGGACGATGTTTACGGACTGGAATATGACAGCGGCGATGAAGGGACTGTTACAGCTCGGTCTGACAGCGGCGGATTATGTGGTTGTGGCAGTGGCAGTTGTTCTGGTGTTGTGTGTCAGCTTAAAACAGCGGAGAGGCAGTATCCGGGAGCGGCTTTATGAAAGAACAGCGGCAGTGCAGTATCTTGTCGTTTTTGCGCTTTTATTTGCCATTTTAATTTTCGGCGCGTACGGAATCGGGTACGATGCGAATCAGTTCATATATAACCAGTTTTAAAAAATGTTTGTACATAAAGAGATTTGGGAAGACACGGCGGTTTCATGCTTTAAACCGTGTATTATAATGAAGAAAGGACAGAAATGGTACGCAGTAAAATAAAAACTTTAGGCATTGTGGCAGTTCTTATGGTGCTTTCTGTCCTTGCCCTGTACTTTGCCCAGGCACTGCTCATGCCAAAGTATATGTCAAATGTAAAGGAAGGCGCACTTATTGCCGAGTATTATAAAGCACCGAAAAACAATGATGTCATATTTATCGGGGACTGTGAGGTTTATGAAAATATTTCTCCGGTTACACTCTGGCAGGAATACGGCATTACAAGCTATATCCGCGGCAGCGCGCAGCAGCTGATCTGGCAGTCGTATTATTTATTGGAAGAAACCCTGCGGTATGAAACACCAAAGGTGGTCGTGTTTAACGTGCTGTCCATGAAGTACAATGAACCGCAGAATGAAGCGTATAACCGCATGACCTTAGACGGCATGAAGTGGTCGTACAGCAAGGCGGCATCCATACGGGCTTCCATGACAGAAAAAGAAAGTTTTATAAGCTATGTATTTCCACTGCTTCGGTTTCATTCGCGGTGGAGTGCATTGACAAAAGAAGATTTCCGGTATATGTTTTCAAAAGATATGGTTTCGTATAACGGATATTTATTGCAGACGGAGAGAAAGGGTGTGACGACACAGCCGAGAAAGACGCCGCTTGCCGATTATTCGTTTGGTGAAAATGCGTGGGACTATCTGGATAAAATCACGCAGCTTTGCAAGGAAAAAAATATCCGTCTGGTGCTGATGAAAGCACCGACAATTTATCCGGTGTGGTATGATGAATGGGAAGAACAGATCAAAGATTATGCCGCGCAGAAGGATTTGCCGTATTACAATTTTCTGGAGTCCATTCAGGAATCCGGGATTGATTTGACAACCGATACTTATGATGCGGGACTGCACTTAAATGTGTGGGGAGCGGAAAAGCTTTCCCGCTATTTCGGACAGATTCTGCGGACAGAATGTGATCTGCCGGACCACAGGCAGGACAGTGCGGTTTTATCCTACTGGCAGGAAATGGAAGAACGATATGAAGCAGAGAAAGGAACAGCAGATTGATGAAAAAATTTTGGATAACGGCGCTGTGTATTGCAGTGACCGTAATTTCACTTGCAGGCTGCGGCACAGCATCCGGCAGCAGTGCAAAAAATCAGCAGAGCGGTTACATTTTTACCACAGGTGACCAGCAGATTTATATTAATGAAGATGCCCAGACGGTAACAGATGCACTCGGAGCACCGCCTAGCGGCACATATGAGGCATTAAGCTGTGCATTCGAAGGAAAAGATACCTTTTATTATTATGATGGCTTTACCTTGCAGACGTATGAAAAAGACGGCAAAAAGTATATCTATACAATTACGCTCGAAGATGATACAGTAAATACGGCAGAAGGTATTAAAATCGGTGACAGCTTTGCGGCAGTGACAAAGGCATACGGCACGGATTACGTTGCAGCAGGCAACACCTATGCGTATTCTAAGGATAAAATGACCCTGACATTTGTCATGAATAACGATAAAGTCAGCACGATTTCATATTCACTGCTGACAAGTAAATAAAAAGGAGAATATTATGATAGGAATTATCGGAGCAATGGATGAAGAAGTGGAACAGATTGTAGCAGTCATGGACATTGAACGCGAGGAAACAAAGGCGCAGATGACATTTAAAGCCGGAAAGCTTGCCGGAAAAGATGTTGTCATTGTAAGAAGTGGTATCGGTAAGGTCAATGCGGCGGTCTGCACACAGATTTTAGTGGACGATTTCGGCGTGGATTATGTGATTAATACAGGCATTGCCGGTTCTTTAAAAAATGAAATTAACATTGCAGACATTGTTATTTCGGATGATGTACTGCATCACGATATGGATGCAACAGGCTTTGGCTATGCACCCGGTCAGATTCCGAGAATGGATACGCTCTCATTTAAGGCCGATGCAAAACTGATTGAGCTGGCAAAGGAAAGCTGTGCAAAGGTTGTGCCGCAGATTGGCGTGCATGTGGGCAGAGTTGTCAGCGGCGATCAGTTTATTTCAGACAAGGCGGTAAAGGAAAGAATCAGTGCCAATTTTGACGGTTACTGCACGGAAATGGAGGGCGCAGCGATTGCACAAGCTGCATATTTAAACGGTGTGCCGTTTGTCATCTTACGTGCAATTTCCGATAAGGCAGATGACAGCGCGACCATGGATTATCCGACATTTGAAAAACAGGCAATCCACAACTCTGTTCTTTTATTAAAGGAACTTGTTTCCTGCATTGCCTAGTCGCAAAAGCTTAAAATAAGACGAATATCCCCGATATTTGACGAACGATTTATCGCAGAAATGCTTTTCAATTTAGCATTTCTGCGATATTATTATGTTACGTAATTGAAAGGCAGTATGGATTATGGGAAAGGAGTGTAAACAAGCCTTAAATGAAAGCTTGTTTGCAACAAGTTGTTCAGAAATGGGGGAAGTATGAAAATAATAGTAGTGTTGATGGCAGTGGTGTTTATGGCGGGGATGGCTATCTGGCTGTTTTTATTTAAAAATTGCTATGAGATGATACAGGATATCCGCAGCGGAACAAGAAAAGTGCCGGTGATCCGCAAGGCAGTCGACAAGTATGATGACTGCTGTAAGCTGGAGATTGCGGTGAATAACACTGAAGTTTTTGTGGAAAAGATTATCGAAAATGAGAAAATTTGTGGACTGCGCATGAAAGCATGGCAGCGGATTGCGGGAATGGTCAAATATGGGATTGCTTTACTGGGAATATTTTCGGCGGTTCTTTTTAAGGGAAATACAGATGAAGTCTATATCTGTGCGGCGGTCGCGGCGATGTGCTGTGTGTCCCTGCATTTTATGGACTGTATGGCAGACGTGGACGGCTATTTAAAGGATACGGTTGTGGAACTCGTGGATTATCTGGAAAACAGTGGCGCCGTGCGCAGTGAAGCGGGAAAAGTGATGGCTGCAAAATTAAAAGGGAAAGCCGCCAGTGAGTTTATGAAAATGAACAGAAGATATGATAAAATCTGTGCGGCAAAAGGACATTTTTCTTGAAAAAACAACATCAAATGTTATAATTTGATTAATAAAAGAACTGTACAAACAGACGAAAGGAGTTTTGACAATGAAGATACTGATACTGGATTCAATTACTTTAGGGGATGATATTTCGCTGGATAAGTTAAAGGAACTCGGCGAAGTGATTACATATCCGCAAAGCAGCAGGGAAGAAGCAAAACAGCGGATTACAGAACATAATCCGGAAGTCATTATTACCAATAAAGTTGTGATTGACGAAGCGGTATTATCCGGTGCACCGGCGGTAAAAATGATTGCAGAAACCGCCACAGGCTATAACAACATTGACCTTGCCTATGCAAAGGCACATGGCATAACGGTTGCCAATGTTGCGGGATATTCCACACAGTCTGTCATTCAGCATACCTTTGCGCTGTGTTTCTATCTGCTTGAAAAGTTGAGCTATTATGATAACTATGTAAAATCCGGTGCATATATTAACAGTCCGTGTTTTACGCATTTTGATGCAAAATTCCATGAACTTGCAGGCAAGACATGGGGCATTATCGGACTCGGTGCTATCGGCAGGGGCGTGGCAAAAATCGCAGAAAGCTTTGGCTGCAAGGTGATTTATTATTCAGCAAGCGGACATACTTATGATGTACCGTATGAGCGTGTTGAATTTGATGAAATTTTAGCGCAGTCAGACATTTTATCCATTCATGCACCGCTGAATCAGAATACGGAAAATCTGATGAATAAGGCGGCATTTGAGAAGATGAAAAACAGCGCCATTTTAATTAATGTCGGACGTGGTCCGATTGTAAATGATGAGGATCTGGTAGCCGCTTTGAATGAAAATCAGATTGCGGCAGCAGGACTGGATGTGCTGACAAAAGAACCGGTTGAAGCAGACAATCCGCTCAATTCCGTAAAAGACAGTACAAAACTCATTGTAACGCCGCACATTGCATGGGCAACCGTAGAAGCCCGAACAAGACTGATGGATGAGGTCTATGAAAATATTAAGGCATTTACGGAAGGCAAAGCCCGGAATGTCGTTGGATAATAATAAAAGGCTGTCTGCCCTGAATGGGAGTGGACAGCCTTTCACACATTTTTATTTATAAATAATGCTGAATATTTAGGTAAATTATTAATTCAAAAAAGTTTTAAATACTATTGCAAATAAAATAAAGATATGTTATATTATTAATAGAATATATTCTAAATCTCGGTTTAAGCACGGTTTACATGAATTATTACGTGTTTAAAATCTGATTAATTGTTGAAATCTAGGTTTTTTAGATTTCGTCTGTATTTTTTATCATGTTTTTTGGAATTTACTGTGGCTTCTGAAATGTTGTTCTATATTCGTTCAGACCTCGTTTATAACCGGTTTGAAATCCCAAAAGACTTGAAAAAATTTTAGAAAATCCATTGAAATGCTTGTCGACAATCCCACAAGTCCAGTATAATAAAAGAAAGGAACCAATGCATGGATAATACACCTTACGATGATGTATTCCGTACACTTTTAACCGACTGTACGGAGTTAATGATTCCGGTTGTCAATGAAATCTTTCATACGCACTACACCGGAAAAGAAACCATCTGCCTGCTGCAAAACGAGCATTTTATTAAAATGCCGGACGGCAGTGAGCAGGAACGGATTACAGATTCCAGCTTTGAAATTATCAGTGAAGAAACAGCACCGATAGCACAGTCACTGAAAAATCAGCCGTATGGACGAACTGCCAACTGTAATACAGCACAGCGCAAACGATATCACATTGAATGTCAGAGTACCGAGGACGGCACCATGATTGTGCGAATGTTTGAGTATGATACACAGCTTGCTTTAGAAAACAGAGAGTTTACCTCAAATATTTTGACCGTACAATTCCCGGATTCAGCAATCGTATCACTTAGACATACTAAAAATACGCCCGAAGAAATGATGGTTAAAGTGCTGACACCGGGCGGAAAGGTATCCTATACCGTGCCGGTATTAAAGGTAAAACGTTATACGATTCATGAACTGTTTGAAAAGAAACTGTTTTTTCTGATACCGTTTCATATTTTTGCGTATGAGAAAGCTTTTAAAGAACTGGAAGAAAACAAGAAAAAGTTAAAGCAGCTGGAAGAAGAATATGCTTCAATCAGGGAACGGCTTGAAATTGCTTGCCAGATGGGTGAATTAACCCGGTATGCCAAAGCCGCCATTCTTGAGATGTCACGTAAAGTCATAGAGCATCTTGCTGTTAAATATAAAAATATTGCGAAAGGGGTGAGCCGGACAATGGGTGGAAAAGTATTAAACTATGAAGCAAAAGATATTTTAAACCGTGGGCGTCGCGAAGGAGAAGCCAGTGGAATCCGAATCGGTGAAGAACGAACTAAAATCCAGATTGCCACAAAACTTCTTAACATGGGGAATGATATAAAATCTGTCGCAGATTTAGCCGAATTACCGAAAGAAACAGTGGAGAAACTGGCGCGAGGTATATCAGCAGAAGAAAAATAAAAGGGCTGAATACGAATGTATAAGCAGACAGCCTCTTTGCACATAAAAAATAATGTGCAAAGAGGCTGCTGTAACAGGCGTTAGAATCAGTCTGCATTAGTCTTCTTCAATCACCTGAATTTCCATATAAGAAAAGTCAATGCTGTCAATAAAATTATCCTGATAGAAACGGACTTTGGAATGACGTTTAAACTCCGCAACATTGGAATCCAGCCAGATAGGCTCGCTTAAATCAAAGGCATAGCAGGCACTGTGGATACCGTCAAAAATTTTTCGGGTACGGTTTGTGGCCGCATCATCATTTTCCACCACCATATCCTTGAGCAGATGATTGCTGTCATCAAATAATTTACACCATAATCGGAACATCTTAATTTTCCCGCCTTTCATTTGAAGATTCTTTGAAAAAATCACGGCTGTCTAAGACAACGGTAAACGGACCGTCATTTTCAAGGTCAACACGCATATGTGCACCGAAGCTTCCGGTTTCTACTTTGGTGACTTTTTCGCGGCACAATGCAACAAATTTCTCGTATAAAGCATCGGCACGGTCCGGTTCAAGGGCATCAAAAAAGCTTGGACGGTTTCCCTTGCGGCAGTCTGCGTAAAGTGTAAACTGGCTTACGACAAGCAGTTCGCCACCTACGTCCAAAAGGGAAAGATTGATTTTGTCATTTTCATCAGAGAAAATCCGCAGCTTTGTGATTTTATCCACAAACTTTGGCAGCATTTCTTCAGTATCTCCTTTTCCGGCGCCGAATAAAATCAGCAGTCCTTTACCGATAGAACCGACCGTTTGACCGTCAACGGTGACACTTGCGTGATTGACACGCTGTATTACAAATTTCATTTTTAAATCTCCATTCTTCAAAAAACAGCCGGCAGTCCGTTAAAAGAAGCGGCTGTCCGTGTATGTTCATATTTTTAAGATACAGTGATTGTAATGGATAATCGGGAGAATGACAAGGGGAAGAACAAAAAATTATTATATTGGAAAAATTTAAAAATAAAAATCCCCGGTCAGCCGCGACACGGGTTTCCGGGGATTTCACCTAAAATGTTATTCAGTTTTAGAAATTGACATTTAAATGTCTTGGAAGACCGTCAACCATAATTGGTGAAAGTTCAGCCTGAATGAGTGGTCTGATATAGTGAATCAGATCATCTGTAACATAGTCGTCATCTGTAATCCATTCTAACGGAATCTTCTTTTCCACATTGGCAATATCATGAACATCATGTGTTTCTGTAATGCACATATATGGGTCATCAGAAATTCTCTTTAAGACAACAACCTGTCCTGTAGCACCCTCAAAAGCTGCCTTTACAGCTGCACCACCTACGTTGAAGGCCTCTGTGATATCCGTACGGGAAGTCATGTGTGCGGCACAACGCTGCATGGTAGAAAGTTCAATTGCTCTTGTCTTGATGCCGAGTTCAGAACCAATCTTGTTTGCAAGGAACTTTGCAGAACCTGCTAACTGCTTGTGTCCGAATGCATCGACAAATTCTACGTGGTCAGAAAGTTCAAATACGTATCTGCCGTCAGCAACCTTAATACCTTCTGAAATCGCAATAACCATAGAACGACCCTGTTCGCTTAAAGATTTTACTCTTGCCATGAATTTGTCAATATCAAATACCTTTTCAGGAAGGTAAATCATATCTACGCCTTCACAGTCTTCACCCTTTGCAAGAGCAGCAGCAGCAGTCAGCCATCCGGCATTACGTCCCATGATTTCAACAATTGTGATTGTCGGATAATCATAAACAAGACCGTCACGGATAATTTCTTTCATCGTTGCCGCAATATACTTGGCAGCACTACCGTAACCCGGTGTGTGGTCAGTAACAGCGAGGTCATTATCGATAGTTTTTGGAACACCCATAAATTTAATGTCACTGTTTACAAGATTTGCATAATCGGAAAGCTTCTTAATGGTATCCATGGAATCGTTACCACCGATGTAGAAGAAGTATTTTACTTCCAAATCTTCAAGTGTCTTAAAGATTTTTTCATATACAGCTTTATCTTCATTTACCTCCGGCAGTTTGTAACGACAGGAACCCAGATAAGAAGATGGGGTTCTCTTTAACAAATCGATGTCAATATCAGTCTTAATCTTTTCAGAAAGGTCAACATACTGTCCGTCCAGCAGCCCCTTGATGCCGTGAAGCATACCGTATACTTTTTTTGCCCCTCTGTCACGTGCAGTTTTGTATACACCTACCAGACTTGAGTTAATTACTGATGTTGGACCACCAGACTGACCAACGATTACATTTCCAATCATAAAATCCTCCATTCCTCCGCATTTGCGGTAATATCATCGTGGGACGACACAACTTTAAAAGGCATAAAACCCCCTTGGAAAGGCGGAAAATATGTAATCTTTTCTATGATGTTCCACGAATTCTTATAATTGCATTGTAGCATAAATAAATAAGATGTACAAGTAGCATAAAATAGAACTAAAAAAAATAAAAATTTAATAAAAACTCAAAAAAGACAGAAAATAAAAACAATTGTAACCACAGGGATTTAATACACCCCCCATTTGTGGTAAAATGTGCGTAAGCAATGAGCCGTGCCGGTTAAAAGCGGAAAGAAGTGCCGTGCTTGCACAAGGCGGCAGAAATGGAGAGAAATATGTATTTAGATAAAGAAAAAGCTGTAAAAGCATTTATGGGAACGGGAGAAAAAAACGCAGCCGGAGAAGATTTAGTCACATTTTTGGAAAAATATGACCCGCATAAATACCAGAATCCGTGCAATACCGTAGATATGGCGGTATTTGCCTATAATGAATCCGAAAAGAAAGTGACCAAAGTACTGCTGATTCAGCGGGGAAACCACCCAAGCATCGGATGGTGGGCGCTGCCGGGCGGATTTGTGGAGTACAGGGAAAATCTCGAAACGGCGGCAGCAAGAGAATTACAGGAAGAAACAGGAATTGAGCATTTAAGCTTTGAACAGTTAAAAACATATGGTGCATATGACAGGGACCCGCGTACGCGGATTATCACAACTGCCTATATTGCGCTGGTGCCGGAGGGACTTCTGCAAGAAAAAGCTGGCGATGATGCTAAAAATGCAGGCTGGTTTACAATAAAAGATACCGAAATTTCAAGAAAAAACAACGCAGACGGTACAGTCTGCGCGACGCATCGGTTATGCCTTGAAAATAAGGAACTGGCAGTCCGCACGGAATCCCAGGTCCGTGTAGAGTGGAGTCCGGGTGCGGTACTTGAAAATAAAACCTATACGATGGAACACACGACCCTGCTGGCTTCTGACCACAGTGCCGTCATTCTGGAAGGATATGAGTATCTGGTAAAAAGACTGGCGGACAGACCGTAGCTGCCATTTTGCGGGTCGGAAAAAAGACCGATGTGCGGTGGATAAAAGGTAAAAAGCATGAATAAAAATGTCACAAATACCAGTACAAAAACAGGCAGAATCAGCGGAACCGGACGATGCGGTTTGTGGTAGGAAAATGTATTATAATATGGAAGACACGCATACCGGTAAAAGGTATAGTGGGCGTATAAAACAGCAATAAAATAAATAGCGATGTTTACCCAGTCCAGATTAAAGCCTAAAATGCCGTTGATGCCGTAAAATAAGACGACAACGGCCGCCATGCCGCAGAGTTCGCCAAATGCCGCGCCGTCCCAGTAGCAGGATAAAAACATTTTTTTCAGACTGCGGTTGGAAATAGGTGCATTGCCGCCTGCAATACCGGCAAAACAGCCGATTACAAGCAGTAAAAGAAACGGAAAAAACAATAGCTTTAAATGTTCCCATGTAGACTCATTGACAGGAACAAAAGGGGCAATCAGACGGCTCTGACCGAAAAAATCAAAGGCAAAGTGACAGGCGGTGCCAAGCGCCGCAGTAAGGATAAAAGAAACTGCGGTAAATATTTTTAAGCGCGTAAGTTTCTGGGTGACAGTATTCATAAAACTCCAATCCGCCGGAATACGGCATATACAAAGGTTTGATGATGACATCATAAGATAGTGTATCCATAAAAGAATGGAAATATAACACAGAAACCGAATACAAAAATCAGAAAGGACATTTAAAAATGGCAAAACAGACGTGGAAACCGGGAAATATGTTATATCCCGTACCGGCAGTGATGGTGAGCTGCCAGCGCGAGGGCGGAAAACCGAATATTATTACCGTGGCATGGGCAGGAACAATCTGTTCAGACCCGGCAATGCTTTCAATTTCCGTAAGGAAAAACCGATATTCCTATGACATTATAAAGGAAACAAAAGAATTTGTTGTAAATCTGACGACAAAGCAGTTATGCCGTGCAACCGATTACTGTGGTGTGCGTTCCGGCAGGGATGTTGATAAGTTTCAGGAAATGCACCTGACACCGCAGCCGTCAGAAAAGGTAAAAGCACCGGGCATTGCGGAAAGTCCGGTCAATATAGAGTGCCGTGTGACACAGGTGCTTGAACTGGGCACACATGATATGTTTCTGGCAGAAGTCGTGGCGGTGCGGGTTGATGATGATTACATGGATGAAAATGGCAGATTTGACTTAAATGCGGCAGATTTAGTAACATATTCCCACGGTGAATATTTTACACTGGGTAAAAAGCTTGGCACATTCGGATATTCCGTAGCAAAAAACAAACCCCAAAGCATTGCCGGAAACAACCCGAAACACAAGTCTAAAAGCAGCACAAAAAAAGGTGTAAAAGCGAAAGGCAGAAGCGGTAAACATACCCGAAAAGAAAAAGGAAAAAAGTAAGACAAAAAGGGGGCATTTTCGTTGAAAATTACACAGTTGTCCATTAAAAATTTTAAATCCGTAGAGGAACTGGTAATCCGCGATATTGAAGACGTACTTATTTTAGTCGGAAGAAACAATGCCGGAAAATCTGTCATGCTTGATGCAATCCGCGCGGTATCCGGCGATTATGTCATATCCGAAGCGGATTTTCACCACCGGGACGGCAATATTACCATCGGCATACAGCTTCTGATTACAGATGAAGATTTAGAGTATCTGCATCAGAACGGCATTGTCGGTAATTTCAAGCAGTTCTCACTGTGGAAAGAAAATTTTTGTAAAAAGCTGCCGTCCTATCAGGAAACGGAGGATGGCGGCACGCTTGAATTTGAATACATTTACGGCAGAAACGGCATCGTACGCTATAAAGACGGTTATTTTAAAAACAACCGTTATATCAAAAGCATTTTTCCGAAAATCTATTTCGTGGACCAGTACCGTGACAAAGAAGATATCAGTCAGGATTTGATTTTATTACAGCAGGATACCGGACTGCAGGCACTGCGGGACGACCGGTGCATTTTTGATGAAAAACGCAAATGCCACCAGTGCTTTGAATGTATCGGTGTAATCCAGAAAAAAACGCCGGAACAGCTGACACTGATGGAAACGAGCCGCCTGTTGCAGTACAAATTATTTACGTGTAATTTAAACCGGTTGTCAGAGCGTTTAAACTACTATTTCAGCCGCAACGGCGGGCAGTCCCATGAAATTCATTATGAGATTAAATTTGATGCGGACGAACTGTTTAAAATTGATACCGTTGTGCGTATGCGCGGCAGCAAAAAAGAGGGCGGACTGGATGCGCTCGGTGAAGGCTTAAAAAGCATTTACATTTTATCCCTGCTTCAGACCTATGTGGATACAAAAAACACAGCACCGTATATTATTATGGTAGATACACCAGAAATTTATCTGCACCCGCAGTTAAAAAAGGTTGCGAGTGAAATCCTTTACCGGCTGTCCAAAAAGAATCAGGTTATATTTTCCACGCACGAGCCGGAGATGCTGTTTAACTTTACATCGGGACAGATCCGTCAGGTGTATTCCGACAGCAGGTACAATACGTGTGTACGTGAAGACACCGACTTGGATGCCATTTTAAATGATCTGGGTTACACGGCAAATGACTTGATGAATGTGAGCTTTGTCTTTATTGTTGAGGGTAAGCAGGATAAGAGCCGCCTGCCGCTGCTGCTTAAAAAATATTATTCCGAGGTTTATGATGAGTCCGGACAGCTCAAGCGCATTGCGATTATTTCCACCAACAGCTGTACGAATATCAAGACGTATGCCAATTTAAAATACATTAATTCCGTTTATTTAAAGGACAGTTTTATGATGATCCGGGACAGCGACGGCAAAAACAGGATGCAGTTAGGACAGCAGCTCTGCAAATATTACGGCGACCGGTCACATGAAGATAAAGGCAATCTTCCACGGGTTACGGAGAAAAATGTGCTGATTTTAAAATATTATTCGTTTGAGAATTATTTTCTGTTTCCGGAAGTCATGGCGCAGATTGGTGTTGTAAAAAGTGTTGATGCGTTTTACGACATTTTGTGGAGTAAATATCAGGAATATCTCTATAAATTAACAAGTGTGAAAGCCATGTTAAAAAAAACGGGGATAAAGATACAGTCCCGTCAGGACATTGTGGATAACATTGAAAATATCCGGATTTACGTGCGCGGTCACAACCTGTACGACATTTTCTACGGCCGTTATAAAAAGCAGGAAAATGAAATCCTGACGAAATACATTGAAGCTGCGCCGCGGGAAATTTTCGCGGATATTCTTGAAAAAATAGATGCGTTTGTCTACTTTGATTCGCGTAAAAAAGAAGAATAACACTACAGGCTTAAAAGGGCGGACATCAAAGATGCCCGCTCTTTACAAATTGCTCCGGATATGGTAACATGACAAATATTACAAAAGTGTTACAAAACAGTAAACTACACAGTTTATCGATTATGTTATAGATTATGATAGAAATGCCGTCACACGGCAGAAATGGAGAGAGTCATGTCACATTTTACCAAATATGGGAAAAGAATGAGACTGATGCTGCTGACAGCAATGTTTGTTGCCAGTATGGTATGCTTATTTGCAATACCGTTTGTAGAAAAGAATCTTTTAAATAATCAGGTAGCGTATTACCGTATAGAAGTAAACGGAACAGAAGTCGGGGCTGCCAATTCCCGCGCAGATGCGGCAAAAGCGCTTGCAGATGCAAGAGGACGGCTTTCCGGCATTTATCCTGATGTTGTATATATGGAGCCGGAGTATACGGTAATTAAAGAGAGCCATCTTACGGCGGAACGCATGAGTGAGGAAGAACTCTCAGACAGTATCTATAGTGCATTATTTTCCAGTATAACAGATGTGAATTCACAGATTGCCTATATGGTCAGAATGGACGATGCAACGGTTACACTTGCGAGTCTGGATGATGTGTATACGCTGCTTTCCCGTGTGGAACAGCAGTATGACACCCAAAAAGAGTATACGGTGCAGTTAAATGCCACAGGCAGCAGCGGAGATTATACTGTCAGCTTTGAAAAGACCCAGACGGATGCCAGCAAAGACATCGTATCTGCGGTACTAAGCGGACAGGCATCCACGACACAGGAAGACGGAACGGTCGTGCATGACGGGATTACATCCATTGATTTTGCGCAGAATGTAACTGTCAGCGAAGTGCTTCTTGCAAAGACCGGGATTGTCAATGTGGACACGGCTTACGAAGCAGTGACAAAATCATCAGAAAACCGTGTGTTATATGAAGTAAAGGCGGGAGAAACCGTTGAATCCGTCGCTTCCGATTACAGAATTGATAAAGAACAGATTTACGAATGGAATACGCAGCTGGATACGGATTCGGTGCTTGCAGAGGGTGAGATGATAACACTTTCTGTACCGGAAACCCTGCTGTCTGTTGTGATGACAAAGCGTGAAACATATGATGAGGCGTATCGTGCAACACCGCAGTATATACAGGATGAGGAAGCACAGAAGGGTAAGAATACGATAGAGGAAGAAGGAAGCACAGGAACCAGAAAGGTTACGGCAGAGGTTTCCTATATTAATGGAAGACGGACAGATACGAAGATTATAGATGAAAAAGTCCAGACAGAATCGCAGCCACAGGTGATTTCAGTGGGTACGCAGTCAGACAGTGCGTATGGGTTACCGGTTTCCGGACAGTTTGGCGGAAATGTAAATAACGGTGTCATCTGGCTTGCAAAAGAGCGGACATCTGTTTATGCGGCAGCAGAGGGTACGGTGACACGTACCGGATGGTATGCAGATTACGGATATTGTATTGACATTACACATAAAGACGGCTCCGTAACAAGATATGGACACCTTGATGCAATTGGTGTGGTAAAAGGGCAGAATGTGACAGCAGGACAGCTGATTGCCAACAGCGGCAGTACCGGAAACTGCGATGAACCGTGTCTGTATTTTGAGCTGTGGATAAACGGCAGCACCGTAAATCCACTGCGCTTTATTCAGTAAAAGATAGTTCTTATGTATCAGATAAAGCATATACTGTAAATGCGCCTTTGCAAAACAAAGCTATTTTCGCAAGGTTTTTTTGGCTATACTCTTTACAAATGTGATGTTTATGTTATAATTTAACAGAATATGTTGAAAATAATAATGAAGTTGATATAGATAAGATAGAGGTGCATAACAATGGAACAGTATGTGATTAAGGGTGGAGTACGCCTTCAAGGAGAAGTTTCCATAGGTGGAGCAAAGAATGCAGCACTCGGCATTCTCGCTGCTGCGATTATGACAGATGAAACGGTAACGATAGAAAACGTGCCGAATGTACGGGATATTCGTGTACTTTTACAGGCAATTGAGGGGATTGGTGCAAAGGTTACTTATGTATACAATAATTCCGTTCAGATTAACGGTGGTTCTATCAGTGATATTAATGTAGATTACGAATATATTAAGAAAATCAGGGCGTCATATTATTTACTGGGCGCACTGCTTGGAAAGTATAAGGAATCCCAGGTGGCTCTTCCGGGCGGATGTAATATCGGAAGCCGTCCGATTGACCAGCACATCAAGGGCTTTAAGGCTCTGGGTGCGGAAGTGGATATTTCCTACGGAAAGATTCATACAAAGGCAGAAAAGCTTGTGGGCAGCCACATTTATTTTGATGTCGTGACAGTCGGCGCAACAATTAACCTGATGTTAGCTTCCTGCATGGCAGAAGGCGATACGATTCTTGAAAATGCAGCAAAAGAGCCGCATATCGTAGATGTAGCGAACTTCTTAAATGCAATGGGCGCGAATATCAAAGGGGCCGGAACAGACGTTATCCGTATTAAAGGCGTTTCCCGTCTGCACGGTACGACGTATTCGATTATTCCGGATCAGATTGAAGCGGGAACATTTATGTTTGCGGCAGCAGCAACCAAAGGTGATATTACGGTAAGAGATGTCATTCCAAAACATCTGGAATCTTTATCTGCAAAGCTGCTTGAAATCGGATGTCAGGTCATTGAAGGTGATGACAGCGTACGTGTTATTGGCAGTGAAGAATTAAAATCTACCAATGTAAAGACACTCCCGTATCCGGGATTTCCAACGGATATGCAGCCACAGATGGCAGTTGTTCTTGCACTTGCCAACGGTTCAAGCATGGTAACGGAAAGCATTTTTGAAAACCGTTTTAAATATGTAGACGAATTAAACCGCATGGGCAGCAAGATTAAGGTAGAGGGTAACACCGCTTATATCGAAGGTGTATCCGGATTTACAGGCGCACAGCTTCCAGCACCGGATTTACG
>ERZ791610.709-NODE-709-length-18605-cov-2.456765_pt1 | contig 18605 bp, 20 predicted proteins | sample MGYA00510061_ERZ791610 | MGnify/ENA primary metagenome ERZ791610 (study PRJEB30046, sample SAMN00791922) | human gut metagenome | study: EMG produced TPA metagenomics assembly of the A metagenome-wide association study of gut microbiota in type 2... | reverse complement strand
AACGCTAGCAGTTGAGAACTGGCCGGCAACAACAAAGAATACTGATGGTACAGAGCAGTCATTGGGGTAGATTTTTAGCGTTAAGGTTTAAGAATGTATAGTCGAAGGGGCGCCTTGTTCTTAACTCCTCATAGGCTTTTTAAGGGTAATCGACGAGGCGCATCTTGCTTCTCTTACATGTCTAAAAACGGTTTACACCGTCGAACAGGCTGAGAGTTAATCATGAGAGAAGAATGGAAAGGCTTTTCTCGGTGAAAACACCTTGGGCCGTTTTCTTTTGGTCGACATTCGTGCTCTAAAATCGAAAAATTAAATCCAAAAATTTTCGAGAAAAAAGGAAAAGCAATATGGCAGTCAATCTCTTCCCGCCCGAACCGTCTGAGATTTATTCGGTTCCCGGAGTTGTTCTCGGCGTTGCGGCAGCCAATATTCGTAAACCCAACCGCAATGACGTTCTGGTGGTTGAGTTGGCATTAGGATCCCGCGTCGCAGGCGTGTTTACTACTAATCGCTTCGCGGCAGCGCCTGTTCAGGTTTGCAGGACTCACTTAGCTGAAACGAATAACATCAGAGCATTAGTCGTCAACACCGGAATTGCCAACGCCGGTACCGGCGAACAGGGTCTTCAAGACGCTCAGGAAACCTGCAGAAAGGTCGCGGATATTTTTGACTGCTCTCCGATGCAGGTTCTGCCGTTCTCAACCGGTGTCATCATGGAACCGCTCCCCATGAACCGCCTGCTTAAAGGCGTGGAGGAAGCTGCGAAGCATTTATCCAGAACAAACTGGATTGCGGCCGCCGAAGCGATTATGACGACGGACACGGTTCCTAAATGCGTTTCTCAGCGTGTCATGCTGGATGACGAGGAAATCACGATCACTGGTATTAGCAAAGGATCGGGCATGATCGAGCCGCACATGGCTACGATGCTGGGCTTCATTGCGACTGATGTTGCGATCGGTCAGGACTTGATCGGAAAAGTCGTTAAGATGGTTGCCGACGCTTCCTATAACCGCATTACCGTCGACGGCGATACGTCCACGAACGACTCCTTCGTTTTGATTTCTACCGGATGCAGCAATGCTCGTCCGATCGAAAGCATGGACGACCCGCGCTTTGATGATTTGCTTGATTCTCTGATCGAAGTCGGCCAAAAGCTCTCTCAAGCAATGGTTCGCGACGGAGAGGGCGCAACCAAGTTCATCACGATTACGGTAGAAGATGCGAAGAACGAAGCCGAAGCTCTTAAGGTCGCTTACGCCGTTGCTCATTCTCCGTTGGTTAAGACAGCATTCTTTGCTTCCGACCCTAACCTCGGCAGAATTTTGGCCGCGGTCGGCAATTCCAAGATTCCGGATTTGGATGCAACGAAAGTTTCTCTGTGGCTTGATGATGTTCTAGTCGCTAAGAACGGAGGCCGTGCGCCTGAATATATGGAAGAGCAGGGCGTTGCCGTGATGAGTCAAGACGAAATTACGGTTCGCATCAGCCTGGGCCGCGGGGATGCCTGTGAAACTGTTTGGACGACAGACCTTTCTCACGATTACGTTTCGATCAACGCAGATTACAGAAGCTAAATTAAGAGATGGCAGACGCAAAACTCGAACAAAAACTGGAACGTCTTCTCGATCGACTGGAAATTCTTCTTCCCAAGACCGAGGATGAAGTAGATTGGAGTGCAACAGCTTTTCGCTGGCGCCGGAAACAATACTTGGGCATGTCCTACGGCGTGTTCGAGCCGATTCATCGAGTCGCACTCGTAGATCCGGATTCGATTAAGAATGCGGATCAGCAGAAAGCCGTGTTGCTCAGAAATACGGAGCAGTTTGTTCGAGGTCTGCCCGCAAACAATGTTCTTTTAACGGGCGCGCGAGGCACCGGAAAATCTTCTCTGATCCGTGCCTGTTTGAAGAAGTTTGCTGATCAGGGACTGCGTCTCATCGAAGTCGATAAAGAAGATTTAAAGGACCTGATCGATATCGCTCAGCGTATTGCAGATCGTCCGGAGAAGTTTATTGTCTTTTGTGATGACCTTTCCTTTGAGTTCGGAGAAGGCGGCTATAAAGCGCTGAAGGCGATTTTGGACGGATCCGTTGCATCGACCGGAGACAATTTACTGGTTTATGCGACCTCTAATCGCCGTCATTTAATGCCTGAGAAAATGCAGGACAACCTTGCAAGCAGCATGGACGAAGACGGCGAGCTTCATCCGGCAGAAACAATCGAAGAGAAAATGTCGCTATCCGAGCGCTTCGGTCTCTGGCTGAGTTTCTACCCGTTCTCACAGAAAGAATACTTAGCGGTCGCCGAAGGCTGGACAAAGCATTTCGGCGGAGAAATCTCCGACAGATGGCAGACGGAAGCCTTACAGTTTGCGCTGCAGCGCGGTTCTCGTTCAGGTCGTGTGGCTTATCAGTTTGCCCGAGACTGGGCCGGAAGAACGCATCTGGAGGCAGGGCATGACAACTAAACCGACCGAAGTGGTTGTCGCCGTCGCTTTCGATAAGGACGGGCGCTTTCTGATGACTTCTCGTCCCGAAGGCAAAGTCTATGCAGGATACTGGGAGTTTCCGGGCGGCAAAGTCGAAGCCGGAGAAACTCTTGAGGAAGCGCTGGTCCGTGAAATGAAAGAAGAACTCGGCGTCCAAGTAACTGACTGTCGAGAGGTTTATTCAACTGTGTTTACTTATCCGCACGCCACTGTGTATTTGCATTTCTTGCATTGCCGCCTGAAACCCGAAGAGCTGAAATGTCTCGAAGGACAGACGTATCGATTCTGCACGTTAGAAGATTTACCGCATCCAATTTTGCCGGCGACGGAACCGGTATTAGCGCAAGTAACAGCGAGAAAGTAGTCCTACTTTTCCAAGTCGGCTTTGTGTGCGGCGATTTTGCCGGTAGCGAGCGCATCGGCAGAAATATCAAGATCGTCGTCGCCTTCCATCGGTTTATCTTTGATGGAGTACTTTCCTTCTGCCCACGCGCCAAGATCAATTAAGCGGCAGCGTTCGCAGCAGAAAGGACGATAGGGATTCTTGTCTGAATATTCACATTCACGCCCGCAGGTCGGGCATTTAACTTTAATTGCCATTTTTACTACATGTTGCATAAACCGAGGCGGAAAGGCATCACCTCGGGTATTTCTGCGATCGGACCGCTGCCGAAATTGGCGCCGGAGAAGCGAACCGAAAGAAGATAACGGTTCGCAGAGATCTTCGGAATCATATTCAGTTTCGGATCAACAAACACCTGAAGAAGTGTAAATGTTTTGCCCTGAAGGTCTTTCTGGTAGGAGCCCTTAACGGCTTCCACGTCATTTAACTCAGCGGTGCCGCGCAGCAGATTCAAAATTAAGTCGATGGCGTTGCTGTAGGGCAGCAGGGGCTTGATCCACTCATTGAGATAGTGCTTGCGTTCTTCAGCCGGAAGGTGAAGCCAATGGTGGTAAACAGGAACGTCAAATTCACAAGTTCCGGCAGGAATGCCTGAACGCTGTCCGACTGTTTTAAGGAATTCGTTTTGGCTGGAGAGATGAGAGATTCTGACACCCACGCAGCTTAATTCGGATCTGCTGACCTGGAGCTTATCCAAGGTTTCTTTCAAAGACTCCTGGTCCACATTGTCGTTATTTGCGAGAGGTTCTAAGCAGAAGCGGAAGCGAGCGAGTTCGTGCAGGAGGTCGTTCTTTTGATCTCCACGAGTCGTAACCTCTTGAATCTCAAAGTACTTAATGATGGCAGCCCGGTGATCATTTGAATTTTCCTGCTGAGCGAACCATGTCAGCTGTTTAAAAAGGTCAGCCAGTCTCAAAAAAGTACGAAGTTTTTCGTTGGAGGGAAACTCATATCGTAATAAGGTTTCGGTCATTCCAATCTCTCGCAGTCCTAGAATAATTTTATATTTTCCCCTTAACGGTCGGTAATGGAAATGATTACCGCCGAAGGCGTTCGGCTATCGAAAAATCTCTCAGAAATAACGCAAAAACATCAGGGGATTCTCCTATACGATTGTACACAATGAGAAGGTTAAGACTAAGAAAATAAGCTGTTGTATCTCTCACTGCGAGACAGTGAATTTCATACAACTTACTGAAAGAGAACTCTAGTCTTCCCCAGTTGTTAGGGAGAGGTACACCGAATGAAGCTTGAGGACAGAAGCTTTCAGCATCTCGCGGGTACCGACATTTTCAATGACGTCATCTGCTGCATCCAGTCTTTGAGCAGTCGTCGTCTGGGTTGAGATAATCTTTTTCACAGCTTCAGGCGTTAGATGGCTTCTTTGAACGACCCTCTCGATTCTTAGCGCTTCCGGCGCTTCAACGACAAGCAATCGGTCGATTGAAGAGCGCCAAAAGGGACTTTCAATGAGAAGCGGGACGCTCAAGATCGTATATGGTGACTTTGAAGCGTCTAGTTGACGCTGACATTCTTTGCGAATTAAGGGATGAAGAATATTTTCCAGGGCCGTTTTGGCAGAAGGATCGGAAAACACCAACTCTCTAATGAACTTTCGATTCATGGAGCCGTCGGGAGAGGCTGCTTCAGGCCTGAAGTGTTTAACGATTTCCGGCATAGCGCCGCCGTTCACGGCAGTTAATTGCCGAGAGACGACATCCGCATCTACAACCTCGATCCCTAGTTCTTCAAATAAGTCAGAAACCGTCGTTTTACCGGATCCAATTCCGCCCGTCAGACCGATTACTTTCATCGATGATGCCTAATGTTAAATTGAAGGCGGCTTCGTTTACTCCTACAGAGAAGGAAGCCGCCGATGTTCTAAATTAAGGAGCTTCTTATTTGGCTTGTAAGACCTGATCAATCCAGTCTTTTGTAAGCTGTTCGCGCAAACGGCCTTTTTCAGACAACGGAACGCTGAGCATATGGATATTCTTTAAATCCAGCACGGGATCGTCAACTTTGACGTCGGTGCGTGTCGGAACATACCTAATCTTATTTTTGATAAGAAATTCGGCAAGCTTAGGAGAAGTCGCCCAGTCTAAAAATTCCTTTGCCTCTTTCGGATGTTTAGCACCTTTTACAAGAGACACAACTTCGATGCCGAAGGTAACGCCTTCTTTCGGATAAGAAATCGTGACCGGATATCCGAGCTGGACAATGTCGAGTGCGTCAGGCAAGTAAACCATGGCAGCAGCCGCGAGACCGTCACCGACACGCAAGGCAGGCCAAGCGCCGCTCTTGGTGTACATCTGAACGTTCTTGTGAAGTTTTTTCTGGAAGTCGATACTGCCTTGGCGGCCGAATACTCTTTCTAAAGAGAAGAGGCGTTCTGTTGCAGTGCCGGAGGTCCGGGCATCGGCCAGAATTAGACCTTCTTTGTATTCAGACTTCAGGAAATCTTGCCAGGAAGTCGGAGCCTTGAGGTTGTTCTTTTTAAGAAAGTTGTTATTCGTAATGAAGGTAAGCGGCATGATTCCGATGCCTGTCCAATAATTTTGAGGATCCTTAAATTCTGCCGGTATGAAATCGGAGCCTTTAGGTTTATAGGGTGCTGTCAGCCCCTCGTTCTTAGCAACTTCAAGATAATCAGCCGGGCCTCCCAGAAGAACATCGACTTGCGGATTACTTTTTTCTGCCTGGAGGCGGGAGAGAACTTCGCCGGAAGAAAGTCTGAGGAAGTTGACTTTGATACCTGTTTCCTTGGTGAACTGTTCAAGGACCTGAGAGGCGTATTTCTCAGGCATGGAGGCGTAAACGTTCAGTTCTGCAGCAAGAACATTAAAAGAAAGGCCAAGAACGGCTAAGGATGCAGCAAGTTTTGCGACAAGTTTCATCAGATAGAACCTAAAGTAAAGATATTTCAACTATTCTGCCATTACATATTTATTTCTCCGATTTATAACGGAGGAATTTTTCGATTCTCGGAAAAATTTAAAAATCGCCCATTTCGAGCGCATAATCTTTAAAGATGCCAAGAGAAGGAGGGGTTCTCGTGCCGTGGGTTGTTACGCTTACGATCTTAGTCGCCAGCGCGTTTCTGATGGATATGTCGTTCACGATGATTACGCCGTTTTTGCCGGTGTATCTATCCTCTGAACTCGGAACCAAGGCTTCAGAAGTCGACATGTGGTCAGGCGCAGTCTTTGCTGTGACTTTCTTTGTAAGCGGACTGCTCGGACCCGTTTGGGGTGTATTGGCAGACCGCAAAAGCCGCAAACTCATGGTGTTAAGAGCTTCGATTGGTTTGACGATTAGCTACGCATTGTGTGGCATTGTTCAGACTCCGATGCAGTTGTTTGCCGCTCGGTTTTTCCAAGGTTTGTGTGCCGGTCTATATCCTGCTTTGTTGGCTTTGTTAGCCGCCTCAATTCCCGCCCGTAAAACAGGCCTCTCTATGGGATTGATGCAGGGAGGCATGACTGTCGGAGCTGTCATTGGGCCGTTCGTTGGCGGCGTGTTGGCGGATTACTTCGGAATGCGCGAGTCTTTCTTTGTTGCGTCAATTGCACTAGGGCTTATTTCTCTCTTGATCGGCTTCTGCATTAAAGAGAAACCGAGAACGATCAAAGCCACGTCAAGAAACTGGTTTGACTGGAGTGTCCTTCGACAGCCTGCGATTTTCAAGATGCTGATTGCGTGTGCGGTGATTCACGCGTCTTTGTTCTCAGCTCAGCCAATCCTGCCGCTCTACATTGCCCAGCTTCAAGGAAGCATGGACAACATCATGATGCTTTCCGGGACGATATTTTCCGTATGCGCGATTTCGATCATGATTGCATCTCCGATTCTCGGAGCGGCTGGGCAGAGGTTTGGATTCTTAAAGGTACTTTCGTGCTCTTTGTTCTTCGCCGGTCTTTTAATCTCCGCTCAAGTCTTGGGACGAACTCCGTTTGAATTCGGTGTTTGGAGATTCATCGCCGGATTTGCGATTGCCGGTCTGATTCCTTTAGTCAATTCGATCATCTCGACGGAATGTCCGCCTGATAAGAAAGGCGAAGTGTTCGGGTTTAACTTTCTGACAGGTCATGCCGGTATGGCGTTGGGACCGTTTGCGGCCGGAGCACTGTCTGGTTGGTTCGGCTACCAGGCAGTGATTGTTGCCTCAGGCCTGATCCTTTTTCCTCTTATTGTCTACTTGAACTATGGCAGAAAACAGTAGGAAAGTTTGAAGGCGTTAGATGACAAAGCTAAGAAAGAAACTTACAGAAAAAACGCGGAAATTTGGCGCTGAAGTGCGTCGACGTCATTCAACTGGATTAACACCCGAATCAGAAGTGTGCTATGAAGACGTGCCGAAGAGTTTTCCTTCCGATTGGTTCGATGAAAGCGATGATTTCGAACCGAAAAAAGAGGCTCCGGTGCGTGCCCACAAAGAGTTTAAAAAATTTAGGAGATTGCTCGAAAGAAACGCAATAAAGAGCTTTATTGTCGAAAAACCTTTCCACCCCGGAAAAGTGAAGGACTTTAAAAAGAAACTGAATAGGGAAGCTCTTAACCAGTTGTCTGATGAAGAGCTTTATTACATTCACGAAAGGCTGTTTAAGTTCGAGCCGATACTACACGGGTTTGGTCCTTACTACCCGCAAAATGAAGCAGAAAGAAAAGCGTTAATCGATGCGATTCTTAATGGAGAACCTCTTGACGTGACAAAAGACGATCCTCCTGGTGTCCTTTATTAACAATCTAGATTTCTAGACGAGGTTCCCCTGACACCGCTTTTAATCTCAATTACTAAGCCAGAAGAGCAATCAATGGTGAAGAAGCTGAAAGCAGGAATGTTGGTGGCCAACGTTCCTCAGTTAAATGGGAAGCAAAAAATTTCGCCTCAGCGAGCCGCGAAAAGCCAAAAAAAGTAAAACCCGGATGTTCATTTGAACACCCGGGTGGAATTCTGGTCGGAGTGAGAGGATTCGAACCTCCGACCCCTGCGTCCCGAACGCAGTGCTCTACCAGGCTGAGCTACACTCCGATTCTTGCGTCTCAAGCGATCTATCGATCTCTCTCAACTGTCAAGGAAAGCAATTCTATCAGAGAATTTTTAAATGCGCTAGTCGGTAAGCAATTTAATGCATCAATTCCTCGGGAAACTTCTTTTTTGGCGGCTTCAATGCACGCATCGATGGCACCGGAGGCAAGAATGACGCGGGTTACGTTTTCTAAGTCCGGATCATTGCTGCAGACTGCAGTACGAATAATCTTTGCGTCTTCTTCGGAACAATGTCTCAAAGCGTAGATAAGAGGCATCGTCATTTTTCCTTCGCGAAGGTCGGTGCCTAAATTCTTTCCGATATTGTCTTTAGAGCCTGTGTAGTCGAGGACATCATCAATAATTTGGAAGGCACGGCCAAGACAAAGAGCGTACTCAGCCATTTTGTCTTCTACTTCTTTAGAGGCGCCGGCAACGACGGAAGCCATGCGGGCTGCAGCTTCAAAAAGGACGCCGGTCTTTCTTTCAATGACATCAAAATAACGTGCTTCGTCCAAGGTTGTGTCATGGATGTTGAGAAGCTGAATCACTTCGCCTTCGGAAACTCGGTTTACGGCGCCGGCAACGATTTCGCAAATGCGTAAGTTCTGGGTACGAACCATTAACTGGAAGGCTCGAGAATACATAAAGTCGCCGGTTAAGATCGCTGCTGCATTTCCCCACTTAAACCCGGCAGTCGGCTTGCCGCGTCTTAAGTCGCTCTCGTCAACGACGTCGTCATGCAGAAGGCTGGCCGTATGCACATACTCAATCATCGTAGCTAAGAAGATGTGATTTTTTCCCTGGTAACCCAGAGCGCGGGCAATGAGCATTAAGACGATCGGACGCATCCGTTTGCCGCCGGCTGTAACGATGTAGTCGCTTATCTTTTTAATCAGCGGAATGTCACTCTGAAGATCATCAATAACTTCCCGATCCACGGCGAGTAAATCTTCCGAAATCGGGGCGATGATTCTCTGAACGGCGGCTGCTACTTGACTCATTGAAAAATTCCTAAGGGTGCTAAATAAAACAAAGTCAAATATTAACTATTTTTCTTTGATTGCTGATACTAAAAGACACAAAAACGAGATTTTTCTAAGAATTCAAAGCAAAACTACGTTTGGCTTTGAGAAAAACAAAAGAACATCTTTAAGCGTTTGACTATACGAAATTTTTCGAGCATAATCTCGGACTCTGCGCGTTAAGTTATTTGAGCAAACAAAAAGGCTTCAGCAGAACGCAGACTGCATTGAAGTGTTAAAGGTATATACATGTACGCAATTATTAAAACCGGCGGCAAACAGTACACTGTTGCTGTTGGCGACAAGGTTAAGGTCGAAACCCTCCCGGGTGACGTTGGCTCCCAGATCAAACTCGTGGAAGTCCTCGCTGTTAAGAACGACGAAGGCCTTAAGCTTGGTAATCCGACGATTCCCGGCGCTTTTGTTACTGCCACAGTCCTGTCTGAAGGACGTCATGAAAAAGTTCGTATTTTCAAGTTCCGTCGTCGTAAACACTCCATGAAGAGTGCTGGTCACCGTCAGAACTACACCGAACTCAAGATTGATGAGATTTCGGCCTAATTGGATTTTTAAGTAAGAGGTATTTGAAATGGCACATAAGAAAGGCGGCGGATCTACACGTAACGGCCGCGATTCCAACGCACAACGTCTTGGCGTTAAAGTTTTCGGCTCTGAAATGATTCAGCCAGGCGCTATCATTGTTCGTCAGCGCGGTACCACATTCCATGCCGGTGAAAACGTCGGTATGGGCCGTGACCACACTTTGTTTGCTAAAGTTGCCGGTAAGGTCGAGTTCGTTGTTCACGGACGTCTGAACCGTCACTACGTTAACGTTGTTCCGGTTGCTTAATTAGACCGCGAATCAAACAAAGATGCGCCCCATTCCTAGCAGGGAACGGGGCGCTGATTTTTTTGTACGGCTATCATCAACTCCATACCTAATAAGTCCTTACGGACAGGAAAGAAAAATGAAATTTGTAGATGAAGCGAAAATTGAAGTTTTTGCGGGAAAGGGCGGAAACGGCGTTGCCTCCTTCCGACGCGAAAAATTTATTCCCAAAGGCGGCCCTGACGGCGGAGACGGCGGACGCGGCGGCTCTATTTATGCCGTGGCCGACAGAAATCTGAATACTTTGATCGACTACCGTTATACACGTAAATTCCAAGCTAAGAACGGTGAAAACGGCCGCGGCAGTGACTGCTACGGCAGAGGCGCTCCCGATATCGAACTTCGTGTTCCGGTAGGAACGGTGATTACAGACTTGGATACCGGTGAAACAATTGCCGACTTGGATAAAAACGGTGAAAAAGCCCTTCTTGCTAAAGGCGGTAAGGGCGGTTTAGGCAATCTGCACTTTAAAACCTCCACCAACCGTGCTCCTCGTCAATGCACACCGGGAGAACCCGGTCAGGAAAGAACGCTCAAGCTTGAGCTGAGAGTTTTGGCTGATGTCGGTCTGTTGGGCCTTCCGAATGCGGGTAAGTCCACACTGATTTCTGCGGTTTCTAATGCCAAACCCAGAATCGCTGATTATCCCTTCACAACGCTGCATCCGCATCTTGGCGTTGTCCGTGCGGGTCCTGAATCCAGCTTTGTGATTGCCGATATTCCCGGTCTGATCGAAGGCGCTTCCGAAGGTGCCGGTTTAGGCCACCAGTTCCTGCGTCATCTTTCCAGAACCAGCTTGCTCCTGCACGTCATTGATGTGGCTCCTCTCGATACCGAAGAAGATCCTATCGCAGCCGCTCGCGCCATTGTTGAAGAGCTGAGAAAGTTCGATCCGGCCTTAGCCGAAAAGCCGCGCTGGGTTGTTCTCAACAAGATGGACCTGGTTCCTGAAGAAGAAAGGGCCAATGTTGTGAACAAGTATCGCGAAGCCTTTGGTACAGATGTTCCGATGTTTGCGATTTCTGCCGTCACACGTGAAGGCACTGAAGCTTTGGTCAAGGCAATCGCTGAAGATATTCACGAACAGCGCAGACAGCTGATCAAAGAAAGCGAACCGGATGTTCGCTTTGATGAAGACGAAGAAGTCTTTCCGCCAGAAGGCGTAGAGCCTGAAGAAAGCGAACAAAAGTAAGTTAATCACAAAAAGAGAAACCGCCGAAAGATAAAACTTCCGACGTTTTTTCTTTTTGGTTGGTCTTGTCCAGATGGAAGTCATTCGCTCAAAGCGATTTTGGATATACTGAAAAACTATCACTTCGGCGACTCGCTTGACACATAAAAAGGGAGCGAAGTTTATGATTTGTTTCGAAAGAGTGTTGTCGCCAATAAGACCGGAATAAATGAGATGGAAGAAAACCTCAGAATTTGGAACGATGCAAAAAGGATTGTCGTAAAAGTCGGCTCATCTTTAGTGACAAACGAAGGTCACGGAGTAGATACGGAAGCAATTGCCCGCTGGACGGCTCAGATCGCTAAGCTTCAAGAAATGGGCAAGCAGGTTGTTTGGGTGAGCTCCGGTGCCGTTGCCGAAGGGATGGCTCGTCTCGGCTGGACCAAACGACCGAAAAAAATGCACGAACTCCAAGCCGCAGCCGCTGTCGGACAAATGGGTATTGTGGAAGCCTATGAAAAAAGTTTCGAACGCTACGACATTCGCACAGCTCAAATCTTGTTGACGCATGCTGACCTTGCAGATCGCGAACGCTATTTGAATGCTCGTCAAACGCTGACCACGCTCTTAGACCTCAAAGTTGTTCCGATCATTAACGAGAACGACACCGTCGTAACCAACGAAATCAAAGTCGGTGACAACGATACGTTGGGCGCGCTGGTCACGAACTTAATCGATGCCGACGTCTTAGTGATTTTGACCGATCAAATCGGCCTCTTCACCGCTGATCCGCGCTCTAATCCCGAAGCTAAGTTAGTAGAAGTGGGTGAGGCAGGAGATCCGATTTATGAAGCGATGGCAGGGGGCGCCGGTTCTTCCATCGGTAAGGGCGGTATGCAGACAAAAGTACTTGCTGCCAAACGTGCAGCTCGCAGCGGTGCGTCTACCGTTATTGCCAGCGGACGTATTCCTGATGTTTTGGTTCGTTTAGCTCAAGGCGAATCCATCGGAACGCTTCTGAAGACCGATCGCAAACCGATGTCTGCCCGCAGCCAGTGGATGGCCGACCATTTGCAGCTGAAGGGTAAGCTCGTTATCGACGAGGGAGCTGTTGAGGCTGTTCGCAAAGGCAAGAGCCTGCTGCCGGTCGGTGTTAAAGCGGTGATTGGAGACTTCTTGCGCGGCGAAATCATTCAAGTCGTGGATCAAAACGATAAAGAAATCTGCCGCGGCATGATTAACTATGGCTCCGATGAATCCCGCCGAATCATGGGACTGCACAGCGATGAAGTTGTTGAAGAATTGGGTTACTTAGAACAGAGAGAACTAATTCATCAGGACAACATGGTTGTGATGAATAAGTAATCGTCTTAAAGACGACTATTTGTAAAGGCGGAAGTGTCCCGGACCTTCCGCTTTTTCCCATCCTGCAGGCGGAACAAGGTGTTTCTTGTCGGTAAAGAGAGCAGGAGCTAACTCTTTCAACGCTTCTTTATAAACACCGCGTTTGAAGTCGATTACTTGACTCAGCGGAACCCAATAGTCATTCCACTTCCAGGCCTCAAATTCCGGATGGCTGGTGGCTTTCAAGTTGATATCTTTGTTTTTACCGAGAAACTCCAAGAGGAACCAAATCTGCTTTTGGCCTTTGTAAATGCCGCGAAGGTCGCGGCGAATCCAGCGGTCCGGAACGTCATAGCGCAACCAGTCTTCGGTGCGGCTGATGATACGGACTTGGTTTTCAAAGAGACCAAGTTCCTCCCAAAGCTCTCTGAACATGGCTTCGCGAGGCGATTCCCCGCGGTTGATACCGCCCTGCGGAAATTGCCAGGAATGCTGACCCAAACGTTTCCCCCAAAAAACTTGTTTGAGAGGAGTGGTCAAAATAATCCCGACGTTTGGTCGGTATCCATGTTGATCAAGCATAAAAACTTTAAAATAACTTATTTGTGTCTGCCCATTATATAGAGGCAGGAAAAGAAGTCATAAGATCCGAACCTAATCGTAGACTGCCGGCCTGCCGGCTCGTTTTTGAGAATTCGTAATGAGAGCAAAACAATTTTTTATTTCAACACAGAAAGAAGCTCCTGCAGATGCAGAAATCGTTAGCCAGAAGCTGATGCTGCGTGCGGGCATGATCCGTAAGCTTGCAGCCGGCGTCTATAACTACATGCCGATGGGCCTTCGTTCTCTGAAGAAGATTGAACGTATTGTTCGAGAAGAAATGGACCGTGCTGGCGCCATTGAACTTCTGATGCCGATCGTTCAGCCTGCTGAGCTTTGGCAGGAAACCGGCCGCTGGCAGAAGTACGGCGCTGAACTGCTTCGCTTTAAAGATAGACACGACAGAGACTTTGTTCTCCAGCCTACCAGCGAAGAAGTCGTGACCGATATCGCTCGTCAGGAAATCAAGTCCTGGCGTCAGCTCCCGGTGAACTTCTACCAGATTCAGACAAAGTTCCGTGACGAACGTCGTCCTCGTTTCGGCGTGATGCGCGGCCGCGACTTTGTCATGAAAGACGCTTACTCTTTTGACCGTACGGCTGAAGACGCAGGCAAGAGCTACGACAAGATGTTCGAAGCTTACTGCCGCATCTTTGATCGCTTGGGTTTGGTTTACCGTGCGGTGCGCGCTGACTCCGGCTCTATCGGCGGATTTCGTTCTCAGGAATTCCAGGTGATCGCTGATACCGGCGAAGACTTGATCGTTTTCTGCCCGGACAGCGAATACGCTGCCAACATCGAATTGGCCGAAGCTCCTTGCCTGATTGAAAAACGCGCCGAAGCCACAGAAACAATGGAAAAAGTTCCGACTCCGGGCCGCGATAAGTGCGAGCTGGTCGTCGAACTCTTGAATAAGCCGCTGACAGCCAGCGTTAAATCTATTGTTTTGGCAGTCGACCAGCAGGACGAAAAAGGCAATCCGCTGCCTGCAAAAATCGTTCTTCTGCTTCTCAGAGGCGATCACACACTTAACGAAGTTAAAGCCGAAAAGCTCGAAGCGCTCAAGGGCGGATTCCGCTTTGCAACCGACAAGGAAATCGAAGATACCTTCGGTTCTAAACCCGGCTACCTCGGACCGGTCGGCATTCCTAAGGATGTCACCATCGTTGCCGATACAACCGTTGCCAACATGAGCGACTTCATTGTCGGTGCCAACGAAGAGGGCTACCACATCCGCGGCGTAAACTGGGGCCGCGACCTCAGAGAACCGGATGTTGTTGCTGATATCCGCAACGTCGTTGAAGGTGATGTTTCTCCGGACGGCAAGGGCACGCTCAAGATGCAGCGCGGTATCGAAGTCGGCCACGTATTCTTCCTCGGCGATAAGTATTCCGCTCCGATGAATGCCACTTATCTGGATGAAAACGGTAAGCCTCAGCTGCTTCAGATGGGCTGCTACGGTATCGGTATTTCTCGTCTGCTGGGCGCTGCCATCGAGCAGGGTCACGACGATAAGGGCATCATTTGGCCCGATAGCATCGCACCGTTCACCGTTGTGATCTGCCCCGTCGGATATGACAAGAGTGAAGAAGTTCAGAAGGCTTCGAATGAACTTTATGGTAGTTTGCGCGAAGCGGGCATTGACGTCATTCTCGACGACAGAGGACTGCGTCCCGGCGTCATGTTCGCTGATTGGGAACTGATCGGTGTTCCGCACCGCGTCACGATCGGTGATCGCGGCCTGAAGAACGGTGAAGTCGAATACGCTCACCGCGGAGATCTTCAGAACGAAAACGTTCCTGTCACCGAAATCGCTGACAAACTGATCGGCAAGATCAAAGTCCGCTAAGCGAAGAAGCGTTTCCTTTTAGGGCGTCGGAAAATCTGTTGCAGGGATTTTCCGGCGCCCTTTTAATTTCTTTAGGTGTCCTTCCGAGGCTGGCTCAGAAGCCGTCTGCTTCTGCGGCTTTCCTCTGCTTTTCCTTGTATGTATTTATCCTCTGCTTCAGATTTTTTTGTGCGGCCGGGTTGCTGACAACTTCTGCTAACTCTGCCAGTCTCCTTCGGCCTATTCGTCTATCGGCGGCTCGAAGAATGTCTGTGAGTCCCCAATGATCGCCTTCAAATTTCTTAGTCATTAATTCCGACGAAGGCGTATCAATGTATTCTCGAAGCATGTTCGAAATCTCAGAGGTTTCGCTGCTATACGGATAGATAAGGCTTCGTAAGCGATACGAGAGTTTTCGTCTGGGCCTTCGGAGTGTATAAACTGCTTCGGATAATCGAAGATGGTTTCTTTGTCTAACGTAATCCAATACCGCGGTAAGTCTGTACTTCCCCATTGGCTACACATTCGATAGGCTACACAATGGATCTGGAACTCTAGTTTTGGATCGACCAGCAAATAGACCTCTTTCTGTAATTTGCTCCAAGGTCTTATCTTTCTTCTTTGCATCATAGTAATAACAAAAAACTTATCTGCTGGGCAAAGTTATTCATATTTGGTCGAATTTCACAAGCATTTTCTGTCTTTTCGAGAGACGAAAATCCAGTGACTGGCGAACATGACTATAGTTGTTTTGAACGAAAAATTTTGACGCATTAAATCAATAAATTCGATTATCAAACTATCGAATTTATATGATAAAAACGGCAGTGAAGTAACCGAATTTATAGAAAATTTTTTAGAGATTTTCTCCTTAGGGGCCGTTTTTACTAGGCATTTACTAGTAAAAAGCCCGAACTATGAGAGAAATCCTGTCAGTCGCTTACTCAGCTTTAGGCCCCGCTTCTAATGTTTAATGCACAGCAACACCTGGATTCAGTAGTCGCGTAAGAGGCTGCCGAGTTCAATCAAGAATGCCGGCGTTCATTTAAACTTTCGCTGAAGATTTCGACGAGGAACTTACTTGAAGAGTACAAAGCGTGACTACGAAGCTTGCCAAAGAATTTGACATCCAGGACTTCCTTATTAATACGGAAAACAATCCTCAAGCCTTTTTCAAGGCCTGTGTTGATGAAGATCCGGGGGACGGATCACTCGTTAGAAGAGCACTTGGCGAAATGGTGAAGGCCAAAGGAATGGTTCAGCTCGCAAAGGAGACGGGTCTCTCAAGAAAGTCGTTGTACAAAGCGTTCCGTCCCGAAGGCTCTCCATAATTCGAGACAATATTTAGAATCAGCAAGGCTTTGAAGCTGACGACTCCGACCCATCGCGCCTGATTTAAATTCTCCGGTATCCACCGTGGCTAGAAGACTCTAATAGTTACTCTGTGTCTGCCGGCGCTCTCTTGAAGAGTTTTGTGAGTCCGGCAAGCCAAAATTTCACAAAAATACCGACGCATAACGCTGAAATCACAGTTCCTTCTCGCAGCCCGTGTATTTCATGGAAAACGCAGTAACTAAGAAGTAAAGTCAGCAAAACCAAGATAACGTCATTGGCGATTTTGACGGATGAAAATGGCTTGTGTAGAACCGTACTAACGGCAAGCACGAGACCTTCTCCGGGCAACGCTGCGGCGCCGGAAAACACTTCTAAAGCAACGCCGAGTCCGAGCACCACGTTTCCAAGCATCGAGACTGCAAAACACTTCCAGTAAACATCAGAAGACAGAAACTCGGTGAACTTCATAGAGGTGTCGATGAAGTAAGAGAAGGCCAGCGTGATCGGAATTTGTGCAAGGAGCAGCACCTTGTTAATGGAGCGTCTGAGGAGTATCCATTGGGCGACGACAAAAAGCAGATTGATCAGAAAAGTTGTTTCGCCGAAGGTTAAGTCGCTGGCATAAGCGGAAACCAGAGGAAGCGAGCTAATCGGCGTTGTACCGAGATTGCCTCGGGTGACGAGCGCAATACCTAAACTCATGACGAATAATGCAGCGATGAACATGAACCAAGGACCTAATTTGCGAAACATATTGGTGTTATTTGAATTTTGTGGATTGAGGACTGAGTGACGAAAGAAAGAAAAGTCGAAGGACTGAGCTTCGACTTTTCGGAATAGAGCGGGTTAAGAAAACAGTTACGTTCCCGCTTTAACCTCCGCCTTAGAGGCAACAGGGACGTCATTTTCAACCTTGCAGACAACATCCGGCATCGAAATAATGCGCAGGTCACGCTGCTGGAACGGAATGTTGATCTTGCGTTTATTGAACTCGCGGAACATGGCGCGTCCGATATTGGATCTCAGAGTTGCGGTTCCTTTTTCAGGATCTGGGACCCAGAAGTAAGAAGTCAGCTCAATTCCGTCAGCTCCGAAGTTCGTCAGAATGGTGTAGGGCGCCGGATTGATCAAGACACGAGGCTGCTTGCGAACAATATCGGTCATGAGCTCAATGACTTCATCAATGTTGGAGCTGTAGTCAACGCTCATCATGACGGTGGCGCGGCCCGGGCCAAGTAAATAAGAAGTATTGCGGACGTTGCTGGTCACAAAATTCTCGTTAGGGATAATCGTGACGCTGCCGTCATAAGCTTTGACCGCTGTGTAACGCGTTTTGATGTCCGTCACAATGCCTTCAACACCGGAAACATTTACTAAGTCGCCGATTTTGATGCTCTTGTCCAGAAGAATAATGAATCCGCTGACGTAGTTAGAGGCAATTTTCTGCAAGCCGAAACCTAAGCCGACACCGATGGCACCGCCGAAGACACCAAGCACGGTGATGTCAATACCAACGGAAGCCAGACCGATCAGAATCGCAATCGTCACTAAAACGACCTTGACTACCCGGATGATCACAACGCGGACGTTGGACTCCATGGTCGGAAGGCTGTTTATCCATTTCTCAAAGAACTGACCGATCCACTTCGCGATAAAGAGCGCTAAGGCAATCGAGAAGCCGGAAAGGAAGACAGACCAAACCGTTGCGTTGGTGCTTCCCAGCGGAATTTTGGTGGTCTGCATGAATTCGACGCACTTAGGCAGTACACCGACGATCTGAAGCGCGACACCGCCCCAAATCGAAAACGTCAGGAAGTTATCCAGGCTGCTGTTGTATTTGCGCGAAAGTGAGTGCAGCAGAAATACGACCGTGCGGATCACAACGTAGGCCCCGAGAATCAGCCACGCAATGGATTCCAGCGGCAGGGCTTTCTTAGGAAGCAAGCCGAAAAGTCGCACGGTAAAGGTGCTGACCGCGATGAAGAACATTCCAAGCAGCGGGAAACTCAGCCGCAAAATCAGCGTCTCTATGCCTCGTCTTACCTTTGCCCAGAAGGCGCTCTCGCGATGTTCAGGCTTGACAGGGGCTTCGCCTTCTTCCGCTTTGATCTCGTCGCTTTCGATGATTTCATTGGCGGCTAAGTGCTTAATAATCCGCATGCGGATGTATTTGCCGAGCAGCCAAGCTAAAAACAGTGAGCCCAGAATGGAGGCCAGCTGCCAATAGATGATCGGCTGGTTAAGCCCTTTTTCAAACATCAGCAGGAGTTGATCCAGGATGTTGCTGTCGCCGCTTAAAAGTTCTTCTGTCGTAACCGCTGTTTGTGCGACTTTGGCGATTTCGGCGGATGCGGCTGCCGAGGTACTCATAGGCTGTCTCCGTTAGGTTAACGACCGTTTGCGTCGTCAACCGGATCAAATGTCAATGTAATAGAAGAGGGAATTGAATTCTAACTTCCATAAATACCTCCTTTTTTACGCTCTTGGATG
>ERZ791610.697-NODE-697-length-18934-cov-18.268711_pt1 | contig 18934 bp, 15 predicted proteins | sample MGYA00510061_ERZ791610 | MGnify/ENA primary metagenome ERZ791610 (study PRJEB30046, sample SAMN00791922) | human gut metagenome | study: EMG produced TPA metagenomics assembly of the A metagenome-wide association study of gut microbiota in type 2... | reverse complement strand
AAGTTTTCATGAGGTATAGCCGAGCCGCCCTCTATATTCTTTAAATATAGCAAAAGGCGAGCGCAATACCAAATGAAAACCCAAGTTTTCATGGGGTATAGCCGAGCCGCCCTCTATATTCTTGAAATATAGGAAAAAGAGAAAGGCATACAGCAGACTTCGGGATAAAGCCGGCTGTATGCCTTTCTAAAAAAATAAATATAAATAACCAATTACTGAACGGTAATCAGGAAGTAGTTCTTCTTGCCACGCTGAACGAGCAAGTACTTACCGTCGATTAAGTCGTCGGCCGTGATTTCGCGGTCGAAAGCCGTCAGTTTTTCCTTGTTCAGGCTAACGCCACCGCCCTGCGTGAGCTTACGCATTTCGCCCTTTGAAGCAAAGCACTGCGTAGTTTCAGCAAAGAGGTCAACCGCCTTGGCACCGATAGCCTGGTCGGCCGACACCTCGAAGTGGGGCACACCGTCGAACACGCTGAGGAACGTGTCCTCGTCGAGTTTCAGCAAGCTCTCTTTCGTAGCCTTGCCGAAAAGGATGTTCGAAGCTTCGAGCGCCATTTCGTAATCCTCGCGGCTGTGAACCATGCAAGTCACCTCCTCGCCCAAACGCTTTTGCAGCATACGCTGGCCGGGGTCGGCACGGTGAGCCTCGATGAGGCTGTCGATTTCCTCGTGTGTGAGCGAAGTGAAAATTTTGATGTAGCGTTCAGCCTCCTCGTCCGACACGTTCAGCCAGAACTGGTAGAACTTGTAAGGCGTGGTGTAGCGACGGTCGAGCCATACGTTACCCTGTTCCGTTTTACCGAACTTTTTGCCGTCGGCCTTGGTAATGAGCGGACACGTCAAGGCGTAAGCCTCAGCCTCAGCACCGAGCGTGCGGCGAATAAGTTCCGAACCCGTAGTAATGTTACCCCACTGGTCAGAACCGCCCATTTGCAAGCGGCAGTGCTTCGTTTGGTACAAGTGCAGGAAGTCGTAGCCCTGAAGGAGCTGGTAAGTAAATTCAGTGAATGAAAGTCCGTCGCGTGCTTCGCCGTTCAAGCGTTTCTTCACGCTGTCCTTGGCCATCATGTAGTTCACGGTGATGTGCTTACCCACCTCGCGGGCAAAGTCAAGGAAACTGAAGTCCTTCATCCAGTCGTAGTTGTTGACCAACTCAGCTGCGTTAGGTGCATCCGAGTCGAAATCGAGGAAGTGCGACAGCTGCTTTTTGATGCAAGCCACGTTGTGGCGCAACACCTCCTCGGTCAGCAGGTTACGTTCGGCGCTTTTGCCCGAAGGGTCGCCAATCATACCCGTTGCACCTCCCACCAGTGCCAGCGGCTTGTGTCCGGCACGCTGAAAGTGGCGGAGCATCATCACCGAGCAGAGGTGACCAATGTGAAGCGAATCGGCTGTAGGGTCAATACCCACGTAAGCCGTCACCATTTCTTTTTCAAGTAATTCTTCGGTGCCCGGCATCATCTGGTGAAGCATGCCGCGCCATTTCAATTCTTCAACAAAATTCATCGAATGAGTTGCTATATATATAATGATGATTAAAATGCAGTTTCACGTTTGGCCGCCCCCTTTTATCTGCCGCATTTTCGGCAAAGACAAAGCGGCAAAGCAGCCAGCGTTTGTGCAAAGTTACGGATAACAAACTTGATACGCGAAGAAAAACCGAGTTTTATCCCCGATTTGCCGCAATGTAGCCGTTTTTTACTCCCCGACAGCCTCAAAACGTGCATCAGCGTCGGCCGCATCGTCGGTTTCGTGTCGGCGGTGTTCGGGCGGCGTCAGCGCGTAAGCCTCCGGGTTGTACCGCTTGCCGAAACTCAAATCGAAGCCCGCCCTTAGCAGTTGCTGCGCCAAAGCCGGTTTGCCGCGGAAGCCATGCACCGTCCAGGGTGTGTGGGGGCGAAGCTGTTTGCGCAGTTGCAGCACGCGGTCGAAAGCCCTTACCACATGCAGCACCACGGGCAGGCCATATTCCTCGGCCCATGCAAGCTGTTCTGTCAGGTATTCGGTTTGCACCTTCAGGTCGGCTCCCCGCAGCGCATCGAGTCCGCATTCGCCCACCGCCACCACCTGCGGATGGGCAAGCCATGCAGGCAGACGGTCGAGCAGTTGCCGGGCGAGTAGGGGAGTGTCGGTTTGCCAAGGGTGCAGCCCCACGCTATACATCACCCCTTTTCGTGCCGCAAACGTTTCGGGGTGCAGCAACACTTCGGGTGGCAAACACACCAAGGCTTTTCCGGGCGGAGCCATCAGGTTGTGGGTATGGAAGTCGAAATCGTCCGACGGTGCTTCGGGCAGGAGCAAGCGCTGGGGGGTATGGGTGGTTGTCATGCGTGTATGTTTTTGAAGTCGTCTGAACTTTTATTCTGGGTGAAAGGTGGGCGCAAAGGTAAGGGAAAACCGCTAAAAAGCGGAAAGATAAAATATCGTTAACAAAAAGAATAAGTTCTTTCTCTTTTTACCAAATCTTAATTCACAAATTTTGTAACATATAGCTTTTATCCGTACCTTTGTACCACATTTACGTGGAAAACAGTACATAATCAATAAATTCACTCACTAAAACGTTCAATTTATGAAGAAAACACTACTCTTTTTGTTTGCCTTCGTACTGGCAGCCGTGAACATGGTGGCTCAGAACGAAGTAGTCATTAAATGGGCAGGTGCTGACGCTTGGACTGCCGGCGAAGCTAATACGCTGCAGTATGTACAGGACCCCTTTACCGTGACATTGGCCAAGGCCGAAGGCGCAACTGCTCCTGCTGTCAATACAAAAGATAACGATGCACGCGTTTATGCCAAAGGTGCGGTAAACGTGGTTACTAAGGGCGAAAATATGACGCAAATCGTGTTTGGTCTTTCAGCACAAGGTGTTAAGCGTTTGACTAAAATCACTGCAAGTGTAGGCGAAGTGGTAGAAAGTGCGGATGCAAAAACCGTAACCTGGACGGGTGCTGCCAAGGACGTAACCTTCACGGTTGGCGAAAAGGCTGATTTAGGTTCAGACGGTGCAGCCAAAGCCGGACAACTTTGCTTCGACAACATCACAGTTGTTGCCGGAGGTACCGTCACTCCCAGTCCTGAGCCTAATCCCGACCCCCAACCGCAGCCCAATGAAAAGGCTACCATCTTTACCGAACTCTTCAACGTAGGACAGGGCGACTTTACCATCGACAACAAGGTCATGAACGAACCCTTGACTTACGTTTGGTCATTTGATGAAAAGCGCAGCCTCATCAAAGCTTCAGCCTTTGTTGGTGGACAAAAATTAGCAGCCGAAAGTTGGCTCGTTTCGCCCGTTATCGACCTCACGCAAGCCAAAGAAACTGAACTTAGTTTCAACGAAGCTGGAAACTTCTTTGGTGGTCTCGACAACTTCAAGGCTGCTTGCACCCTCAAGGTAAAGGAAGAAGGTGGCGAATGGACCGACCTTGCCTACAACGTAGCTGCTGATGGTCAATCGTGGACTTCGGGCATCGCTACGGCCAATCTCGCTGCTTACGACGGCAAGAAAATTCAGTTGGCTTTTGCTTACACCTCGAATACCGAATTTGCCGGAACCTGGCAAATCAAAGAACTCTATGTAAAGGCTAAAACCGACAAGGCTCCCGTGGTAATCGAAGCCCCCGTGTTCACTCCCAAAGAAGGTACTTACATGGACAAGGTGAGCGTGAGCATCGCTGCTGCCGAAGGCCTCAAAATTTACTACACCCTCGACGGTTCGGAACCCACCACCGCTTCAACCCTTTACGAAGCTGCCTTCGACCTGACCGAAACCACTACCGTTATGGCCATCGCCGTTGACGCTGAAGGCAACGCCAGCCCCGTGGCTAAGGCTATGTACACCATCAAGGCTACGCCCGTAGCTCCCGAAAATGGTGCACTCTTCAACTTCAACGAAAACAAATGGAACCTTCCCGTTTCATCAAGCGAAGAAACCTTCCCCATCACTGAAGTGAAGGAAGGCGACGTAACCCTTACGTTCACCGACGGTTCAACCCCCACCCGCCTTTGGAACGACTTTAACAATGGTCTGCAAATCCGTATGTATAAAAATGGTGGTTCGATGACCGTAACCCCCGCAGCCGACCAAAAGGTAGTGAAGGTAGAGTTCGACGCTACGAAGCTCGACGTTACCGCCTCTGAAGGCACGCTCGCTGAAAAAGTATGGACCGGCGAAGCCGCAACCGTAACTTTCACGGCCAATGCAACCAGCAATATCAACTACATCATTGTAACCCTCAGCAAGCAGTCGGGCATCGAAGGCGTAGAAGCCGGAGAGCAGACCGAAAAGGTGATTTACACCATCGACGGCCGCCGCGTACAGAAGGCTGAAAAGGGCGTTTACGTAATCAATGGCAAGAAGGTTGTGGTGAAGTAATTTCATCCCCCTCATTCTTTCCACATTCCTTATTCCGACTAACGAAATAACCTGTTGCGGATATGCTTTGTCCGCTTGAATAGGTGATTAGTCCATAGGTAGGGGCTGTTTCGCACTTGAAACAGCCCTTTTTTTGTGCCTATAAGCCATAATGTGTGGATATTAAATGAATGCGTAATCTGCAATGATTGTTAATTGTAAGGAGCCTTAGATTGTGGACATTTTGTCCGCAACTGTTGCTCGGGCATCCGATTTTGTTGTTTTTCTGAAAGTGCTGATTATCATTAGTTCCATGCTTGTTTTCACTAGCTCGGAACTAATTTCAACAAGCTCGGAACTAATTTCCACTAGCTCGGAACTAATTTCGACAAACTCGGAACTAATTTCAACAATCGCTGAACAAATTTTTTACAACGCGCCGCGTGCCATCAATTTGCGGCCAAATACGGCTCTCAATATTGTTTTCATTTTTTGCAAAAATTTGCAGATTTGGACTATGCTGTATGGTGTACTTGAAGGCTACCATATTAATTTGACAAACTTATATTTTAGGTTTACTCTTCCTCCTCAAAAAAAACGAATATTTTGCATCTATACTAAAAAATATCATTACATTTGCATTGCAAGATATGGATAAAATGTAAAAAAATATCTCTATTTCAAATCAAATTGATTATAATGGATGGTTTTAGTTGAAAAATGCAAGTATTTACATGGAGAAATACATTGTTATTATAGCATTGTGCGGAATCAATGCTCAAGCGCAGGAAGTGATACCGAATGATACCTCGATAGTTGAAACTGAATTGAACGAAACTTCAGTTGTAGCAAAAAAAGTTCATCACAATTCCGATCGCGATACTTATTTGATTACAACAAGTGACGTAAGCCAATTCAAAAATCCACTTCAACTCATCGGACATTTGCCCGGCATGCATTACGATATGCGTAATGAAAATGTTAGCATCAATAACAGTACGTCACCGGCATGGCAGGTAAATGGTATTGACAAATCGAAAGAACAGGTGTTGACGATACCTACAGCAGCTATTCAGCGCATTGAAATCATACACACGCCTGAAGGTCGTTACGCTTCGCAGGGCATTAAGTATGTGGTGAATATTTGTATGAAAGAAAATTACAAAGGATTGGACGTAGACCTATCTAATTTTCTTATCGTTTCGCCTAACGGACATAACGGAGATAACGCAGTAGCTACCGAACAGCCTCGTTTGGCTTTACAATTTTTGAAAGGAAAATGGAACGTAAATGCAGGCTATTCATTTGGTGATTTTCATTGGAATTACCCGCTTGAATATGAAAAATGGTTGAGCGATGGAAGCAGGATCTATTCGTCAGCATCTTCACCGCATCATCCCAACGAACAAAATAAGAACAGGGCACATGCCGGGCGTTTCGGTGTGGACTTTACCCCCAATGACAAGCACAGTCTTTCATTCAATGCTTCGTTGACACACGATGCCAAACAACAAACAACCGACTATACACTTATAAAAAGTAAGAACGAAAGTGCTGTTCGGCTTGCTGAACACAATTACTCAACCGATTATGCCAACGACCTACGAACCAGCTTGGCTTATCGGGGCAACTTGTCAGCACAATGGGAGCTGAACGCTTCGGTTAATTTCAATCGGGTGTGGAGTAATCGAACCTTCTTTTATCAATGGGGAAACGGGTTACCTCAGCAGTTTCAGTATGCGCAAACTAAAGATTATGCCTTGCAGCAAATGGCGGCCACATACACTGCGCCCCGGCATTGGAAACTTGATTTCGGTATTTCGAATACGTTCAATCGTTATGGTACGAACAATCGTTTGGAAAAAGCACCTCATACCGATTGGCAAAATTCGTATCGTGGAAATGTCTACGCTTACGTATCGAAAACGTGGAAAGATTGTGTAACAATGCGGTTAGGGCTGGGTGCTTCGTATGTCAGATTTGAGGGCATGAGTAAAGCTATGATAGAGCCAAACCTATCGCTTAACTACCATCCTCAAAGTAAATTTGCGCTGCAAATTGATTACAAGATACGACCTCAATATCCTCGACAATATCAGCTGACACCGATGATGCATGCCATTGATTCGGTGTTAATTCAGCAGGGTAATCCTTCGTTACGTCCGCTGACACAAAATCACGAACTGAACGTAATGGCAACCCTTTGGGATAACTTAACGCTGACTTCCTTTGTTAGTTACAATGCAAACGATATACAAGAATATTATCAACCTTTGCAGGATAGGCAGTCTATCGGTTCCTCGTTTGCCAATGCCAAGTTGTTTCAAAGTTTGAGTGCCATTTCGTATACGCTTCCTTTTTCGCAATTCCTGATGTGGAGCAATACTGTTCGTGCCAATTATTACAAGGTAAAAAGCCGCAATATGTCGCGTCATGAATTTAGTTGGGGGTTAACCTCGGAACTAACTTATTTCAATCCGAAGTGGCAAGCAGCTTTTCAGTTGAGTTACAATCGCGGTTTGGTACGTGCTCCACGCTTACAAGGTTATTTCGAAACAGGTCAGGACTTTTGGCAAATAGCCGTACAGAAATCGGCCTTTAATAATCGTCTTGGCATTCAGTTCATTTATTTGCCACCACTTCATCTGGGTGTGCATAAATATCAGAAACAGCAAATTGACACTCCATTTTACAAGAATTGCAGCCGATTAGGTCTTCGTACTTACGACAATATGCTCTTTCTGCGACTGTCTTGGCAATTACACAAGGGTAAAGAAACTAAATCAGTTATCGATCGGACAACTTACGATGATGAAAGCGTAAGAAGCCGCGATTTGTTATAGAAACTCGCATTTGAAAACCCTTAAACTGAAGATTTAGGGGTTTTCAAATGCGAGTCTCTATAAATATGGTTAATTATTGGCGCGGTAACGTTGAAACCGCTACCTTTGTATAAAGTAGGATGCGGCTCGGCAAAGTCAAATGAAATCGGGCTTTCATTTGCCTCTGCGCTCGCCTTTCACTACCTTTGTATAAAGTAGGATGCGGCTCGGCAATACCATCGCTCAAAAGCAAGCTTTTGGCTTAGTATTGCGCTCGCCTTTCACTACCTTTGTATAAAGTAGGATGCGGCTCGGCAATACCATCGCTCAAAAGCAAGCTTTTGGCTTAGTATTGCGCTCGCCTTTCACTACCTTTGTATAAAGTAGGATGCGGCTCGGCAAATTCAAATGAAACCGAGCTTTCATTTGCCTCTGCGCTCGCCTTTCGCTACCTTGTAAAAGGTATAGCAGTGTACTGCGCTGGTAGTGCGTATAATCGTAGAACTAATCACCATGAAAAATAATCAAGTTATGAAAAATTATCGGATTGAAGCCTTGATACTTACGCTCGGCACAGCATTGGGCACCGCCCTGCTCGGGTGGTTTATTTACTTAGGTATTGCCGCCTTTGCCAATAAGGACCGCTATGTGTCGGTGCGCGGACTGGCTGAACGCGAAGTGAAGGCCGACCACGTGATTTGGCCCATCGTTTACAAAACTACAGGCAACGACTTGCAGAAACTACACGCACATATCAACATCGTGGGGCGCGACATTAGTCAGTTCCTCACTTCGAATGGCATTGAAACAAAAGAAATCAGCCTGGGTGCTCCGCAAATTATCGACGTACACGCCGACCGCTATGCCGGTTCGGACGCTCGGCTGCGCGACCGCTACAATGTGACGTTTGTTGTAACCGTGGCCTCGAACAAAGTGGATGTGGTGCGCTCGCTCATCAGCCGCGTCGGCGAATTGCTGCAAAAGGGTATTGCCATTTCGGCCAACGAATATGGTACGAACGTGGAATACGAATTTCAGAGCCTGAACAAAATAAAACCCCAAATGATTGAAGAGGCTACGCGCAATGCACGCGAAGCTGCCGACAAGTTTGCCAAGGATTCGGGTTCGGACTTGGGCAAAATTCGGCAGGCCACTCAGGGCGTGTTCTCGATTGAAGACCGCGACCAGTATTCGCCTTACATCAAGAATGTCAGGGTGGTAACCTCGGTGAGCTACTTCCTGGAAAGCTAAACCAGAGGGTAAAAAATACATCGGTAAATATATTGGGCATTTTTCATGCCTGAGTACGGAAAGCTGTAATGTTACTTCGTTCGGAGGGAGCTTCGGCACATAAGACCTAATTTCTTGCAATTATTTGGCAATATGGAAATAAAAGCCTAACTTTGCCCATAGAAATAGTCTTAAAGGTAATATTGAAAGGATTCCGGCTCTTACGAGTTGGGATTCTTTCGATTTTTAAGTAGGTGTTCAAAAAATAAAGGCCGTGTTTCGGGTGCGTCCGAAGGGCCGGACAAGTGGTGGTGAAACCGCTTGTTGGTGAACGCTTGCTTGGTTGCCTTTCGGTTCGGCAGAACCACAGAACGAATAAATATAATACTAAATACATTATGGCTTACATGACTCAAGAGGGCTACGATAAAATGGTGGCCCAACTCCGACACATGGAATCGGTTGAACGTCCGGCGGCATCGGCAGCGATTGCCGAAGCGCGCGACAAAGGCGACCTTTCCGAAAACAGTGAATACGATGCGGCAAAAGAAGCACAGGCTATGCTCGAAATGAAAATCAATAACCTGAAAGCTACCATTGCCGAAGCTAAAATTATTGATACTACCAAACTGCGCGACGACATTGTGCAGATTCTTTCGACCGTTGAAATGAAAAACGTGAAGAATGGCATGGTGATGAAGTATACCATCGTGAGCGAAAGCGAGGCCAATCTGCGCGAAGGAAAAATTTCGTCGACCACACCCATTGCTCAAGGATTGCTTGGCAAAAAGGTGGGCGATGTGGTTGAAGTGAAAATTCCGCAGGGAATCATCAACCTCGAAATTCTCAAAATCAGTGTCGGAGCGTAAATAATAAACTATTATTATGACTATATTTTCGCGCATCATTGCCGGCGAAATTCCTTCATATAAATGTGCCGAGAACGATAAGTTCTACGCTTTCCTCGACATCAATCCGCTGGCTAAGGGTCACACACTGGTGGTGCCCAAACATGAAGTAGACTACATTTTCGACCTCGACGATAACGAACTGGCCGAAATGACGGTATTTGCCAAGAAGGTGGCATTGGCCATTGGTAAGGCCTTTCCCTGCCGAAAGGTAGGTATGGCGGTGCTCGGACTTGAAGTGAACCATGCTCACATTCACCTGGTGCCCCTGCAGAACGAAGGCGACATGGACTTCCGCAAGGATAAATTGCAGCTTACGGCTGAGGAAATGCAGCAGATTGCTGACCGTATTGCTGAAAAATTTGCTGAATAGATTGCTACTCCCTGTTGCAATGTTGAATCAGGGAAACAGAAATCAGATACAAAACACGGCGTGAATACATTTTTTTTGATGAAGAACATGCTGCGTACCACCTTGTGAAGGGGGCGCAGTCATATTCTGAGTCGGTCCGTGGAACCATACCCAACTCCTTTGAGTTGCCGGTATGGTTTTTTTTGGCCGTGAAGCAAGTGTGTTAGTTCCTGAAATCAACTAAAAATGAGTGGGAAAAAATGCAGATAGCACACAATTTTGAAGAATGTGCATAGTAAAGACAGATTTTTCCGATAAATGTTTGTCAGTATTAGGAATAAGCATTATTTTTGCACCTGAAAATCAACTCCGATTAAGAAACCATACATATTTAATATATAAAAGAAACTACTATGTCTGATATTGAAGCAAGAGTAAAAGCTATTATCGTTGACAAGCTGAGTGTTGGCGAAGATGAAGTAAAGAACGAAGCAAGCTTCGCTAACGACCTCGGTGCAGACTCACTCGACACCGTTGAGCTCATCATGGAGTTCGAAAAGGAATTTGGTATCTCAATTCCCGATGACAAGTCAGAGAAGATCGCTACCGTAGGTGACGCTATCGCTTACATCGAGGAGAACGTTGCCAAATAAGACAACAACGCCTAACAAGTGAAATTTAACTTGTCTACGACGATTAACTACACACACGTTTAACGTTTAACGTTCTGCGTCCGCGTTGCAGCCTACGGGTAGCGAGCATGGAGGCTGGACGTTAAACGTTATTGTGTTTTTCAGAAACCTGCTGCCACACAGCGAATTCCGAACGGTAAAACGGCTCAGCCGCACGTTCGTTTTAGCAGATTAGTAAGTGGCCTGAAACCTGCTGCACAGACAGCAGGGTGGGGCGGACACTGATTCCCGGCACGTACTAATCTGCTAAAGAGTGTGACGAAACCGCATGGGTGCCCCGCGCAAAGGCTGGGTGAACACCCACCACGAACCGGAACATGCCACAGCACGGTATGCAGCGTTTCCCCATTTTCTTTACCCCCTTAATACATATTTCCGAACCTTATGGAACTCAAAAGAGTAGTTGTTACGGGCCTTGGTGCCCTCACCCCCGTGGGCAATACCGTGCCCGAAACTTGGGAAAACATCAAAAACGGCGTTAGCGGTGCCGGACCTATCACACACTTCGACGCATCGAATTTCAAAACGCAGTTTGCCTGCGAGGTGAAAAACTTCAAGGCTACCGACTTCATCGACCGTAAAGAGGCTCGCAAAATGGACCTTTACGAACAGTATGCACTCGTTGCTGCCATGGAGGCTATCAAGGACTGCGGATGGGATTTGGAAACGGTGAACAAAAACCGCATCGGTGTGATTCTGGGTGTAGGTATCGGTGGTATCCACACGTTCGAGGAAGAAGCTGGCTACTATGCTAAGAATGCAGAGAACGGACCGAAGTTCAACCCCTTCTTCATTCCGAAAATGATTGCCGACATCGCTTCGGGACAAATCTCTATCCAGTACGGTTTTCACGGACCCAACTACACCACGACTTCGGCTTGCGCTTCGTCGACCAACGCCATTGCCGATGCCTTTAACCTCATCCGTTTGGGTAAGGCCGATGCCATCGTAACGGGTGGTGCTGAGGCTGCTATCTGGCCCTGCGGTGTGGGCGGTTTCAACGCCATGCACGCCCTGTCAACGCGCAACGATGACCCGACCCGTGCTTCGCGCCCCTTCAGCGCAAGCCGCGACGGCTTTATCATGGGCGAAGGTGCCGGTATCCTGATTCTCGAAGAATTGGAACACGCTAAGGCTCGCGGTGCTAAGATTTACTGCGAAGTGGCTGGTGTGGGCATGTCGGCCGATGCACACCACATCACTGCATCGCACCCCGAAGGCTTGGGCGCAAACCTCGTTATGACTTCGGCTCTCGAAGATGCCGGCATGAAGCCCGAGGATATCGACTATATCAACGTACACGGTACTTCAACCCCCGTGGGCGACATCTCGGAAGTGAAGGCCATCACTCAGCTCTTCGGCGAACACGCTTACAAACTGAACATCAGCTCTACGAAGTCGATGACGGGTCACTTGCTCGGTGCTGCCGGCGGTGTCGAAGCGTTGATTTGCTGCTTGGCTGTGCAAAACGACATCGTGCCTCCTACCATCAACCATGCCGATGACGACTTGGATGAAAACATCGACTACAACCTGAACTTCACCTTCAACAAGGCTCAGGAACGTCCCATCCGTGCTGCTTTGAGCAACACGTTCGGTTTCGGCGGACACAATGCCTGCTGCATCTTGAAGAAGTACGTTGACTAATCGTTAAAGCGCAGCCCCTTTCTCTACTGTCAGAACTCCAGCTTTATCTGCACTTGTCCCAGGAACGCTTGTGGCAACTGCCTGTTTGCATCGGAGTGGTTTGACGGGAAAGGGGTTGCGCGCTTTTTTTAAGTAGGCTTCGACTCCGAACCTCTTATTCCCAAACAAAGACTGACACTACCCAAGGTGTGGCGCAAAGACCGCGACAACGTATATTTTTTTTACTCCCGATTGTCCGACTGCAACAAAAACACACCTGTTTACTATCTGACGCATGATATTGAACCTATTGGACCGCATGAAACTCCCGTTCCGTAAAAACAAGGAGTTTCTTTCGGCACTCTACGATATATTGGGCTTTTATCCGCACGACATTGAGGTTTATCGCGTTGCCTTCTCACACAAATCGCTCTCGTTTCGGCGCGATTTCAACCCCAAAGAACGCAAGGGGAAGGAACGCCGTAACCGCAACACCGACAACCCGACGAAGCCCCTCAACAACGAACGCCTGGAGTATCTGGGCGACGCGGTGCTCGAAACGGTGGTGAGCGACATTCTTTTCCGCCATTATCCCACCAAACGCGAGGGATTCCTGACTTCAACCCGCTCGAAAATTGTGCAACGTGAATCGCTGAACAAACTGGCCACCGAAATGGGGCTGGAACGCCTCATTCAGGCTGCACAAGGCACGCGCATGTCGCACACAAACATTGGTGGCAATGCCTTCGAAGCACTGATGGGTGCCATTTACCTGGACCGCGGATTCCGCTTTTGCCATTGGTTTATTGCCAACCGCGTAATCGGCCATTACATCGACCTCGACAACGTGGCACAGAAGGAGGTGAACTTTAAGAGCAAACTCCTGGAGTGGAGCCAGAAAAACCGCATCAACATCAACTTTAAGGATGTGGCCTGCGAAGGCGAAGGAAAGGGATTCAAAACTGTCATTACGATTGAAGGAATCGTGGCCGGACGCGGTGCCGGACGCTCCAAAAAAGAGAGCCAGCAGGATGCTTCGAAGGAAGCACTCACCCGCATGCGACGCGATGCCAAAATGTACGACAGCTTGTTCCGCGCCAAGGAAAAACGTACGGCTATGGAGGCCGAAGAATCGTTTGCACTGCCCAAAATTGATGTGATTGAACAAAGCCTGACGCAAACCACGAACGAAAAATCGCCGAAAAAAGCACCAAAACAGGAAGTGGTGCTTGAGAAAAAGCCCGCTAACTATGCGGCCATCGATTCGGATGCAGCCTATGATGCGGCCTACGACGAAAATGCCGACTTCGAGGTCATTGACACGCCGCCCGTTGAACCCCAACTGACCCCCGAGGACTATCTGTCCAAGGGATTGCCGCTGCCACCGCTTGAAAACGAGCTGGAGGAACAGCCCGTGGAACGACCGAAAAAACGGAAGCAGCGCACGCCGAAAACGGTGAACGATGCTGTGAAGGACTTTGCGAAAAAGGGTGCGGAAAATGAACCGACTGCCAATGCCCAAACCGCCAATGCTCCGGCTGCCCATGTTCAGGCTGAAAACCCAGTGGCTGATACCAACGAGGTGGCACCTGCCGAACCAACGGCGGCGAAGGAAAAGAAAAACCGACGCAAAAATCGCAAATCAGAGGAAACTGAAGGCAGCGAACTGAACCGCGAGGAAGCCATGACGGAAGCCACCTTGAACGAGGAACAGTCTGCCACGCCGCCTGCTGATGCTGCAGATGCTCATTCGGCTGAACCGGCTGTGATGACCGAAGATGAACGCGAAATGCGTGAACTTGAGGAGGAAATCAAGGCTGAGGAAAACCGCCGTTTGGCTTTCGAGGCCAAACAAGCTGCGCAAAAGGCACGCTACGAGGCAGAAAAAGCCCGCCGCGCTGAAAGGAAGGCTATGCGCGAGGCGGCTCAGGAACCTTTGCAAACGGCTACGGCTGTGCTTATCAGCGAACCCGAAACGGCTGAAAAGCCTGTGGCTGAACCTACGGAGCCCGAAGTGCCGGATGCCAAGGCCGAAAAACCTAAGGGATTCATCGTGGTGAAGGACCTTGAACCCGTTGAACCAACGGAGGAAAAGCCCGAGGAAACTGAAATGCCCTCTGTGAACAATACTTGTGACGCAGAGCCCAGCGTAGAACTCGACTTGGATTCAGCCGTTCAATCAGTGCATGCAGAAAGTGCTGCTCCCACCCTTGACGCAGCTGAAGCAGAGACCAGCGTAGAACTCGACTTGGACTCAGCCGTTCAATCAGTGCATGCAGAAAGTGCTGCTCCCACCCTTGACGCAGTTGACGCAGAGCCCAGCGTAGAACTCGACTTGGACTCAGCCGTTCAATCAGTGCATGCAGAAAGTGCTGCTCCCACCCTTGACGCAGTTGACGCAGAGCCCAGCGTAGAACTCGACTTGGACTCAGTAGCTCAATCAGTGCATGCAGAAATTGCTGCTTCCACCCTTGACGCAGCTGACGCAGAGGCCAGCGTAGAACTCGACTTGGATTCAGCCGTTCAATCAGTGCATGCAGAAATTGCTACTCCCGACCTTGACGCAGCTGAAACGGACGAAGCTGACGAAGCGGAGGAAGCAGACGAACCGGATGCCATTGAGGAAAAACAGGCACAGGCCGCAGCTTTTAGCGACGAAACACCTCTGCCCCAAATGCGCCATCTGACGCTCGACGATTTTGTGTTTGGCATGGAACACTTGGAGCAACCCCAGATCAGCGAATCGGAAGCTGAAGACGAGTGGGGCGATAGCGAGGAAAAGGCCAAAGAACAGGCTCGACGCAAACGAAACAAGTCGCGCCGTTCGCGTGGTAATAAAAACAAAAACGGCCAGGCTACCCCGACCGATGAGGTGAACGCTAAAGACACCCCACAGCACGAACAGCAGCCGAAACCGCAAAAGCCTAAGTTGCAAAATGCCGACCCAAACCGTGCTGCAAAATCGGCCAATGCCGAAGCCATGCAGTCGGCAGAGGTAAAAGCCGACCCAGCCGACGAGGCACAACCTGTGTCGAAACGCAAACGTCGCCGTCGCCGTCCGCGCAAAAAACATACCGGCGACGCACCGGCTGAATCTGCTGCCCAATAACCAGCCCAATCACGAGCCAGGGCAGCCCCCATAGCAGCCCGGTCATTTGCAAACAGTAACCCGAAGAATTATGCACCCTTTAGCCGATTTTAAGTACTGTCCGCAGTGCGGAAATGCCCATTTCCGCGAAAACGATGCCTACAGCAAACGCTGTATGCAGTGCGGCTTTGTGTATTATGCCAATGCAGCCGCAGCAACCGTAGCCATTATTCTCAACGAACAAGGCGAGTTGCTCTGCGTGGTGCGCGACCGTCAGCCGGCCAAAGGAACGCTCGATTTGCCGGGTGGCTTTGTCGACCCCGGAGAAAGCATCACCCAAGGGTTGGTGCGCGAGGTGCAGGAAGAAGTAGGAGCTGAAGTAGTGGCCTATGAATTTCTGTTTTCCTTTCCCAACACCTATCCCTTCTGTGGTCATGTGGTTCACACGTCCGATGCCTTTTTCCTGTGTCGCGTAGCCAGTTTGCAAAGCATTTCCGCCCGCGACGATGCCACCAACGCCCAATGGATACCCCTTTCCGAAGTCGACCCCACACGCTTCGGCTTGGCCTCCATTCGCCAGGGCGTCGAACGCTTTCTGGCCATGCAGCAAGGCAGTTACTAAAGCCCGTGACACGCTCCCTGTTCTGATTTTTGTTTTTCGACAGCGAGTTCAAAAATCAAACAGCATATTCAAACAGATACAAAAAACGCACCTTCAGCAGGACAAAAACCCTGCGGAAGGTGCGTTTTTTTTGTGAGAATAATTAAATTTGCGTGCATGAATAATCCCCTAAACCTTATTCAAAGTGTATGGCGCTTTTATCGCGACGGATTTCGCGCCATGACCTGGGGGCGCACGCTATGGATTTTGATACTCATCAAGCTGTTTGTGATGTTTGCCATATTGCGGCTGTTCTTTTTTCAGCCCCAGTTAGGCGGCCTCACCGACGAACAGAAAAGTGAAACCGTAGGAGCCGAACTGCTGCGTTAATCAGGCCGTTCGCTTGCCCGTAAATCCCCCATTTCTCGAACCCCTTAAATCCTTATTTTCAGTATGCAGTTACTCAGCATTCTCGATCCCGCAACCATCGACTGGTCGCGCGCGCAGTTTGCGCTCACAGCCTGCTATCACTGGCTGTTTGTGCCCCTTACGTTGGGGTTGGCCCTCATTATGGGCATCATGGAAACCCTTTACTATGTGAAGGGAGATGAATTTTGGAAACGTACCGCCCAGTTCTGGATGAAACTCTTCGGCATTAACTTTGCCGTAGGCGTAGCCACCGGCTTGATTCTTGAATTCGAGTTCGGAACCAACTGGAGCAACTATTCCTGGTTCGTGGGCGACATCTTCGGTGCCCCCCTTGCCATCGAAGGCATCCTCGCCTTCTTCATGGAAGCCACCTTTATTGCCGTCATGTTCTTTGGCTGGCAAAAAGTAAGTCGCGGTTTCCACCTCGCTTCAACCTGGCTCACCGGCATCGGTGCCACCATTTCAGCCTGGTGGATTCTGGTGGCCAACGCCTGGATGCAGCACCCCGTCGGCATGGAGTTCAACCCCGTGACCGTGCGCAACGAAATGGTCGATTTCATGGCCGTAGCCTTTTCGCCCACAGCCGTAGTCAAGTTCTTCCATACCGTGTCGAGCGGCTGGATGACCGGAGCCGTATTTGTGGTCGGCGTAAGCTGCTGGTTCTTGCTCAAAAAACGTAATCAGCGCATGGCCCTTGCCTCGATTAAGGTGGCCAGCATTACCGGCCTTTTCGCCACCCTCGTCGTAATGGGAACCGGCGACAAGAGCGGTGTGAACATTGCCCGCGAACAGCCCATGAAACTCGCTGCAGCCGAAGGTTTGCACGAAGGCGGACAGCGCGCCCCCTTCTCCATTGTGCCCGGTATTGAAGTGCCCGGTGTACTCTCTGTACTCGCTACACACGACATCGACGGCTATGTGCCCGGCATTGACAACCTGCTCAACGGCTACACCCACCCCGACGGCACCATACACCCCTCGGCCGACGAAAAAATAGCCCGCGGACGCAAGGCGATAGCCGCCTTTGCCGACTTCCGCGCCCATCACCAGTCGAACCCCGAACAAGCCGCCAAGGCACGCGCCGAACTCGACGAACACATGCCCTATTTCGGCTACGGCTATTTGAAGTCGAAGGAAGAACTCGTTCCCCCCGTACCCATGGTCTACTGGAGTTTCCGCCTCATGGTAGGGCTCGGCAGTTTCCTCTTCCTCTTCCTCATCGTGGTCTGGTGGATGCAGCACCGCGGCACCCTCGAACGCACCCGCTGGATGCACTGGCTGGGCATAGCCGCTGTACCCATGGTTTATGTAGCCGGACAAGCCGGATGGATTGTAGCCGAAGTAGGTCGTCAGCCCTGGGCCATTCAGGACCTGCTCCCCGTTGGAGCTGCCGTGTCGCAGTTGTCGCCCACCAGCGTCATGACCACCTTCTTCCTCTTCCTCATCATCTTTACCGTGCTCCTCGTGGCCGAAGTGCGCATCATGACCCGCGCCATCAGCAAACACGAAGCCTAACATTCCCCCAACCCCTATTCACCGAAATTACATGATAACCTATACATTCCTTCAGCAATACTGGTGGTTCTTAGTGTCGTTATTGGGCGGTCTGCTCGTGTTCCTCATGTTTGTTCAGGGTGCCAATAACCTGATATTCCAAGTGGGACGCGACGAAACCGAACGCACCATGATTGTCAATTCCACCGGACGTAAGTGGGAATTCACCTTTACCACCCTCGTCACCTTTGGCGGAGCCTTTTTCGCCTCCTTCCCCCTGTTTTACAGCACCAGCTTCGGCGGTGCCTACTGGGTGTGGATGCTGCTGCTCGTCAGTTTTGTGCTGCAAGCCGTGGCCTACGAATTTCAGTCGAAAAGCGGCAATGTGCTCGGTCGCACCGTGTATCGTGCCTTCCTCGTGTTCAACGGATTTGTCGGTCCCTTCGTGTTGGGAGCCGCTGTCGGCACCTTCTTCACCGGTGCCGAATTTGTGGTGAACCGCGAAGCCATGGCCTCGGCCGATGTGCAAAGTTTTTCGCCCGTTATCAGCACCTGGGCCAATGCCTGGCACGGCCTTGAAGCCCTTGGCAACGTGTGGAACCTCGTATTAGGTCTTGCCGTCTTTTTCCTTTCGCGCATACTCGGCAGTCTGTATCTCATCAACAATATCAACGACGACAGCCTGCGCCAGCGTTTGCGCCGCATGATCATGGTCGACACCGTGCCCTTCCTCCTCCTTTTCCTCGCCTTTGTCGGCTATCTGCTCACCGCCACCGGTTTGACCTACGACCCCGCCACCAGCCAGTTTGCCCCCGAAAGCGGCAAATACCTGCATAACCTGCTGGCCCTGCCCTGGGTATTGGCGCTGTTCCTGCTCGGCGTAGTGTTAGTGCTCACCGGCATTGTCCGCACCCTGCTATCGGCCACCCATGTGCGCGGCATTTGGTTTACCGGTGCAGGCACCGTGTTCACCGTGTTGGCCCTGCTGCTTTGCGCCGGTCTGAACCACACGGCCTACTATCCCTCGCTTGCCGACCCCCAGTCATCGCTCTGTTTGGCCAATAGCTGCTCCAGCGAATTTACACTCAGCACCATGGCCGCCGTCAGCCTGATTATCCCCTTTGTACTGGCCTACATTGTGTATGCGTGGCGTGCCATCGACCTCACCGGCATTACGCGCAACGAAATGCAAGGCAAGGGCCACAAGTACTAATCTGTGCAGCCTTTTCTCTTTGAAGAAAATGACATAACAAAATCCCCGACAGTTCGCATTGGAACTGAACTGCACCCCAAAAGTTAGACACAAAACTTTTGGGGTGCATTATGTATAGAC
>ERZ791610.690-NODE-690-length-19234-cov-17.911466_pt1 | contig 19234 bp, 9 predicted proteins | sample MGYA00510061_ERZ791610 | MGnify/ENA primary metagenome ERZ791610 (study PRJEB30046, sample SAMN00791922) | human gut metagenome | study: EMG produced TPA metagenomics assembly of the A metagenome-wide association study of gut microbiota in type 2... | reverse complement strand
AAGTAAAAATACTTCGATAGAATTATATAAAATAATTTTGAACACCTACTTAAAAGTATCAATCGTAGTTTCAAATTGATGGGGATGCGGTGGTCGCCTGCAACTCATCCTTCAGGAATTTCCAGGTATAACCCACCTGAGCCTCAACCAATCCTTCGGGCGTACCGGCATACAGCAACTGTCCGCCGCCACGTCCGCCTTCAGGTCCCATGTCAATCAGGTAGTCGGCCACTTTGATTACATCAAGGTTGTGTTCAATCACGATTACCGTGTTACCTCGCTCCACCAACTTCTGCAACACATCCATGAGCACCCGGATATCCTCGAAGTGAAGTCCCGTTGTGGGTTCATCAAGGATGTAGATCGTTTGTCCCGTGTCGCGTTTCGACAGTTCCGTAGCCAGTTTCACACGTTGGCTTTCGCCGCCCGAGAGCGTCGTCGAACTTTGTCCCAGTTTAATGTAGCCCAATCCCACATCTTGCAACACCTTGATTTTGTGCAAAATGTGCGGCACGTTTTCAAAGAACTCCACCGCCTGGTTAATCGTCATATCCAGCACATCGGCAATGCTTTTACCCTTGAAGCGCACCTCCAGCGTTTCGTGATTGTAACGTTTGCCATGGCAAGCCTCGCAAGCCACAAGCACATCGGGCAGAAAGTTCATTTCGATGGTTTTGTAACCATTGCCCTTGCACACCTCACAGCGGCCGCCACGCACGTTAAACGAAAAACGTCCGGGCTTATAACCTCTGATTTTAGCCTCGGGCAAGTTCACAAAGAGCGCACGGATATCAGAAAACACTCCCGTGTAAGTAGCCGGATTCGAACGAGGCGTACGCCCCAGCGGACTTTGGTCCACAGCCACCACCTTGTTCACCTTATCAAGTCCCTCAATGCGATCGTATGCCAAAGGCTCACGCAGCGAGTGGTAAAAGTGTTGCGAAAGGATAGGCAGCAAAGTATCGTTAATCAGCGTCGACTTTCCGCTACCCGACACACCCGTCACACAAACCAGCGTACCCAGCGGAATACGCACCGTCACACCCTTCAGGTTATTTCCCCTGGCCCCGACGAGCGTCAGCACATCGCCATTGCCCTTTCGGCGCACCGCAGGCACCTCAATGGCCCGCTGTCCGTTCAGGTATTGTGAAGTCAGCGTTTCGCAGCCCAGCATTTCGCGGGGCGTACCCTGAAACACCACCTCACCGCCCAATCGTCCGGCGCGGGGTCCCATGTCCACGATGTAGTCGGCAGCCATCATCATGTCCTTGTCATGTTCCACCACTACCACCGTGTTGCCCAAGTCGCGCAACTCCTGGAGCGAATGAATCAGTCGCACGTTATCGCGCTGATGCAAGCCGATACTCGGTTCATCAAGGATGTAAAGCACATTCACCAGCTGCGAACCGATTTGCGTAGCCAGTCGGATACGTTGGCTTTCACCACCCGACAGCGTCACCGACGAACGCGACAGCGAAAGGTAATCCAGTCCCACGTCAAGCAGGAATTTCAAACGTGTCAGCAGTTCTTTCAGAATTTCATGAGCAATGGCCCGACTTTTTTTGTCGAGTTTCGTTTCCACCTGACTCAGAAACTCATACAGCTCGGCAATGTCCATATTGGCCAGTTCCGCAATGTTCTTGCCGGCAAACCTGAACGACAGTGCCTCGCGGTTCAAGCGTGCGCCCTGACATTCCGGACATACCGCCGTCGTCGAAAACTGTTCAGCCCAACGCTGCGACGCTGCCGTCATTTCGGCATCAGCCATTTGGGTAATGTATTTAGCCAGCCCGTCGTACTCCACATAGTAATCGTCAGTAGTATGAGCAATCGAGGCCGGAATACGCAAGCGTTCAGTCGTGCCGTTAAATATGTCGTTCATTGCCTCTTCGGGAATGTCGGCAATCGGCGTTTTCAGGTCACACTCGTAAGGCAAGAGCAGCGCCTCGATTTTCCAGAAAATCAAAGCATTGCGATATTTTCCCAAGGGAGCGAGGCCACCATTTCGTATGTTTACTTTTGGGTCTGGCACCACCTTTTCGTAGTCTATCACGCTCACATAGCCCAACCCCTTACATCGCGGACAGGCTCCCTGAGCCGAATTAAACGAAAAGTTATGGGGTGCAGGTTCCCTGTATGCCAGTCCGGTAGTCGGACACATCAGCTGTTTTGAGTAAAAGCGGGTTTTACCATCGGCAGCATCCAGAATCATCATCAGCCCCTCGCCCTGTCGCAAGGTTTGCGCCACGCTTTTGCGCAGCCGTTCTTCGTCTTTGGCCTGCACCGCAAGTTTATCCACCACCACTTCAATGTCGTGGTTCTTGTATCGGTCGAGCTTCATGCCGCTCACCACCTCGCGCAGTTCGCCGTCAACGCGAACAGTCAGGAAACCCTTGCGTCTCACGTTTTCAAAGAGTTCCTTGTAGTGTCCTTTGCGTGCCCTTACCAAGGGTGCCAGCAAGTATACCTTGTGTCCTTCGTAAGCATCGAGTATCAAACTGACAATCTGCTCTTCGGTGTATTTAATCATGCGTTCGCCCGAAGCATACGAGTAAGCCTCGGCAGCGCGGGCATAGAGCAAACGCAGGAAGTCGTAAATTTCAGTCACCGTTCCCACCGTCGAACGGGGGTTTTTATTCGTGGTTTTTTGTTCGATGCTGATTACCGGGCTGAGTCCCGAAATATGGTCCACATCCGGTCGTTCCAGGTTATCGAGAAAATTCCGGGCGTATGCCGAGAAGGTTTCGATGTAGCGTCGTTGTCCTTCGGCATAAAGCGTATCGAAAGCCAAAGAGCTTTTACCCGAACCACTCAGTCCGGTAATCACACTCAGGCTGTAGCGCGGCAGCGTCACATCCACGTTTTTCAGGTTGTGCACTTTTGCGCCAAGTATCTCTATTTTCGATTGCGTCATCGTTACTTCTTTACGTGGTGTTTCTCATTGTGCGGCACCGTTCGTTTCGGTAAATCCGCGCAACAGATTGATTACTTTTTTAATGTGGTATTTACGTCCATCTGCACCACGGGCCTGGATGTGCAGGTAGTAAGCCCCGTCGGGCACATTGCTACCGCCGGACTTTCCGTCCCATCCACCTTCCAGGTCGCTCCACTCATAGAGTTTTTTACCCCATCGGTTAAACACCTGTGCCTTGAAGCTGATGATGCTTTTATAGCCTTCTTTCACGCGGAACACATCGTTGATGCCGTCGCCGTTGGGTGTAAAGGCATTAGGCACTTCAAGTTTCGATTCAGAAATCGTCACACTGAAGGGTTGGTCCATCACATATTCAATGGTGTCAGTACCTTGCACAAAACTGATGAGCAGTTCCACCGTATAACTGCCCGATTGGTTAAAGTCAAACTCCGTATCCTCGTCGTTACGCACCAGGAAAGGGGCCGACTCTCCGTTACGTGTAAAGCGCCATTCATACAGGGGCGTATAGTTACCCACATTTTCGGGATTGGCTTTAAACGTAGCCTTGAATGGGGCCGACCCGTCGTATTGCGTTTCGTTTTGTTCTGCCCCATCGGCATCCACGTAAGTCATGGTGGGATTGGCCGTAGGATATTCGTTCTGCGCCTGAAGGGTCAGTGCGCAAAGCATACCTATCAGCCAAAATATCAGTTTTGTATTCATCAAAATCTCTGAATTTTATTTTGGTTGGTTCTTGGTAAAATTGCGAACAATGCAGTCGAACTGATTCGTATACAAAGGTAGTGAAAGGTGAGCGTAGTACCAAGCCAAAAGCGTGCTTTTGAGCGAAGGAACTACCGAACCGCATCCTACCTTATCAAAAGGTAGTGAAAGGTGAGCGTAGTACCAAGCCAAAAGCGTGCTTTTGAGCGAAGGAACTACCGAACCGCATCCTACATTATACAAAGGTACGATTATTTGCGCAATTTGTAAGTATTTCGCACAGAAAAGTAGCAAATACCGAACGCTTAGGCAATACACCACAAAGATATAAGCAAAAAAGGCCACATTCCCGAAAATCAGAGAATGTAGCCTTTTATCGATTACATGGGCCTTATGCCCAACAATTATTCAAATACTTCTTTGATGATGTACTTATCCACCATGGGATCGTCCTGATTTTCCGGGCCGATGAAGCCGACGTTCTTGTCGCCATACATCATACCGAAAGAGAAGATGCCATAGCCGGTATTTGAATACATGGCAGTACGTGAGTCGCTGTTTGAAAGAGGATTCGGATAACCAATAATCTGATGCTGGTTACCAGCTCCATCAATCATACCATAACCGGTTTCGTACGATTCATCAAGCACAGTTACACTGGTAGCACCCTTTTTCCAAAGGAATGTTTTGGTTTTGTTGGTAACGTACAAGCCAGTGATACGACCCTTTGAACGATATTCTGAGTACTCCATGATTACATCGGGCTGCGCATCGAACAACCAGCTCTGGTAAACACCTACAGCATATTCTGTCCAGTCATCGGGCAGCGGCGTCATCACGTGCTTGGCATATTGAGCCTGACCACCATTTTCGGTAAAGAACATCTGACCCTTATCGTTCAGATTGAACTTGTAAGTCTTACCGCCAGCCGTTACCGTACCTTCAGTACCGGCATAGGTGTAAGTACCTTCAGCACCATTTACCGTAGCCTTGCCGTTTTCAGGAGTGAAATGAATCTTTGTTCCGTCGGCCAATTCCCAGTCGCCCCATACAGAAACCGACTGAACCTTAGCAGGAACGAAGCTGGCCTCACTCTTATAGTTGCCGAGCAGTTTGCTGTAAATATTCACGATATGGCGCTGCAAGTCGTTGGTATAGTTGATAGCCACGCGAGCCGGAGCTTCATAAGGCGAATCTTCGAAATCGGCAATAATCATACCCACACGCTTGTCGTAAGTAGCCTTACCATTGCTGATTACGTTGTAAAGTTTCGTCACGGGGTCATAACTTGTCACGTCGCAGATGGTATCACCCTTTTCGTTGAGCGTCAGGTTAACGGTATATTTTACATCATTTTCACCGGCCAGGTCATTTTCCCAAATACCCAATGACGGTTTTTCGGGATAGTTGATGGCAGGCATATCTTCGTCGAAGTTCTCGTTACATGAAACGAGAGCCAGACCCGCAACAAGGGCCATTGACAAATTTTTGATATAGGATTTCATGTGAATCGAAATTGATTGGTTCTTTAAAGTCAGTCGGCTGAACCAGTGAAGACTCAGCCGACTGAATCCTATGATTTATAATATAGAAACCGCTTGCCTTTTCCAACTTGAGGTTGAAAAAGACTGAGTTTCCTATTTTTGGGACCAGTTGGACACCAAATTCTTGTTGGCCTGCAAGTCCTGAGAGGGAATTTCCCAAACAAAGCGGAAGTTGTCAGCACCTACAGTCAGGTTCTGGAAACCGGGCTGCTTATTCAGGAAGCCATCTTCAAGCTGCTGAGCCGGCATACGGCTAAAGCCTTTTTCCCAACGCTTCAAACAATCCAAACGGAAGCCTTCACCGCACATTTCGCGTGCCCATTCGTTCTTGATTTCCTGGAACAGCGCCTCACCGGTAGCCTTGATAGCCGAAGCACCACGCTTCTGGCGGAGATCATTCAGGAAGCCACCTTCGGTCTGATTCAAGTTATACTGAGCCTCGGCTGCGATGAGATACATTTCAGCTACACGGAAAGCCTTCGTCATGTTGTAGAAGGTCTGACCTTCCACATCACCCGTCTTCAAGAGTGTGGGGTTACCCGGGAACTTGCCCACTGCCGTAGCATCAACCACCTGAATACCTGAAGATACGGTAGCAGGAATGAAGTAAGCAGAGAAACGGTAGTCATCGGCCTCATACAAGTCGAGCAAGCCCTGCGTAGGCAGGTATGAGCACGAGAAGCAATCATTCACAATGTCGTAGCCAATAAATGCACCATAGGTAGCAGCACGTTCGTCAGGCGTGAATGTAGGCTGATAGATGATTTCAGAACCTTCATCCATGTACCACATATTGGCAAAATCATCGGCATTATCAATGAGGGGGAACACTGCCATCACCTTCTTAGCCTCGTTGATAGCATCCTGATAACGCTTCATCTGCAAGTAAACGCGAGCGCGGAGGGCATGCACCGTGTGAATACTGGGACGGCTGGGCATGATGTCCGTATTCTCGCCGAAGCAAGTTTCAGCTTCCTTCAAGTCAGCAAGAATCTGTTCGTAGGTCTTAGCCAACGAAGCACGGTTAGGCTTCGTCAACACGTCTACCGTATAAACAAGAGGCAAACCGAGCGTAGATTCAGCAGTAGCAGCATCGTAGTTCTTGCAGTAGCGCGTCACCATGCTGGCATAACCGTAAGCACGTGCAAAGTAGGCATCGGCTTTGAACAGCTTCAGCATCGTTGAATCTTGCTTGCTGCCTGCCACTTTATCGTTCAAACGGTCAATGTTGTTGATAACATTGTTGGCATTGGCAATCATGTTGTAAGAACTGCTCCAAAGACCATCGCCCTCGAACTGTGAAGTAGTGAACTGCCAGCTGGTTACCTGAAAGTAAGCCGTCGATTTCGAGGTCATATTGAACAAGTCAGACTGCACATCAGCCAATACGCCATAGCCACCGGTCGCAACCGAACGGAGGCACGCGAGCAAACCAACATCAAACTTTTCGGCATCAGTTACCTCGGTCCAAAGTTGTTCAGTCGAAAGACTGGTTTCGGGAAACTGATCGAGTTCGCACGAAACCAAGGTTGGCACTGCCAAAGCGGTGCACAACATTGCTTTGAAAATATGTTTGTTCATTTTGTGTCGTGTAAAATTATCCATTCACTATTTTACGTCATGCGTTTCACCTTTGTTTTTTCGTTCTCCCTGCAGTCGAGAGGCTGAAGGGAAGAATCGAAAAATAGGGATATTTCATGTACGTTTCAAGCAAACGGCACATAAATTAGAAGCTCAAGTCAACACCTAAGGTGAAGTTACGAGTTGCCGGGTAACGACCCATTGAGATGTTCGTTCCGACTTCGGGGTCTGCACCCTTGTACTTCGTTACGGTGAATACGTTACGTGCCGTAAACGTGAAGCGGATATTGTCGAAGAAGTTTGTAGCCTCCATCCACTGCTTGGGCAAATCATAGCTCAGCGTCAAGTTCTTCAAACGGAGGAATGAAGAGTTTTCGAGCAAGTGGGTGTCGAACTGGGTCTGATATTGGAAACCGGGAAGTTCGGCCAAATCGCCCGGACGCTTCCAGATGTGGAGCATGCTCTTATCCTGGTTGTACCCAGCAATTGCGTTATGGCTCGATGCTGCAAGCATCATGTCGTTGTTCACCATATACTTCTTCAATGAGAAGGCAAAATCAGCGTTCAGCGACAAGCCCTTCCATGAAGCAGAGAAACCGAAACCACCATTGTGGGGCGCATCCTGCGACTTACCCGTCAGCTGAGCCAAGTCATCGCTGTAAGTCTTGGTCATGGTTTCGGGGTTGTAGTCGTAACCGGCTTCACCCTTGAATCCGGGCTTGTACCACATGGGCGCACCGTCGTTCTTGTCGACACCAGCGTAAATAGGCATGTAGAATTCCAGACTCTTACCTACAGTATAGTTAAGCAAGTAGTCGGGCATGGGCCAATCCTTCAAACCGTAGAACAACTCATCTACCTTGTTCTTATTGAACGCGTAGTTAGCATATACGTTGAAGTAGAAGTCGCGGTTGTTCACCACATCGTAGCTCAATTCCAATTCCACACCGCGGTTTGAAAGTTCACCGACGTTCACCGACTGTGAGCTGAAACCGGTAGTGGTGGGAAGGGGCACTGCGAGCAACATATCGAGCGTCTTGCGGTGGTAGAAGTTGAAGTCTACGCTCAAGCGGTCGAACAGGCGGGCGGTCAAACCAACGTTGGTCTGAACCTGCTTTTCCCAACCGAGTTCGGTATTGGCGGGCTGTGCAAGCACCCAACCGGCCTGTCCGCCATACTGGGTCTGACCCGTCAGTCCGAGGCTGGTGTAGTTACCAATTTCCGAGTTACCCGTTGAACCCACGGTAGCCTTGAACTGCAGGTTGGTCAACCAATCACGCGTTGATCTCATAAAGTCTTCAGACGTGATGTTCCACATCAAACCGCCGCTATAGAAGTTAGCACCGCGGTTGTTGGCACCGAAGCGTGAGCTTTGGTCGTTACGGATGGTAAAGTTGAGGTAATACTTATCGTTGAAATTATAGTCAACACGACCGAAGAACGACAGGTATTCATACTTGCTAGACTTATAACCAGGGATTTCACCAGCAGTTACGTTACCCAAAGTCGGCAGGCGGTCATCGCTCGTACCCTTACCAATAGCAGTAAAGCCGTTTGAAGAATACTTGATACCTTCCTGACCGGCGAGCAAAGTGAAGCTGTGCTTATCGGCAATCTTGAACTTGTACTCGGCCGTATTCGTAATAGTCCACATCGAAGAGCGGCTATGGCTTTCAGTAGACTGACCTAAACCATTGTTTCCAGGGAAGCTGGGCAAAACGGTTTGCGTCGAACGCGTATCAAATGCGTTCAAGGCCAACTGCGACTTCAAGGTCAAGCCCTTCACCGGGGTAATCTGAGCGTAAGCTGTTCCGTTGTAAACGATATCGTTCGTTTTGAAAGGCTGCAAAGTCGACAACCAATAGATATCAAACATATCAGAACCCCAGAACTGGTGCGGCTGGTCGCCTTCGGTCGTGGGATCCCAGTAAGTAGGATAGAAGTAAGAGGCTACCACCGAGTTCGTGATTGAGTTAGCACGATCGGTATTGGTGTAACCGTCGGCCAAGCGGTCGGTATAAGCGATGCTCTGGCGCACACCGAAGGTCAACCAATCCTTGGGTTTCGTATCGAGGTTGGTACGTACGGTGTAACGGTCGAAGTGCGAAATCTTCGTCAAACTCTTCTGCTTCATGTACGAAGCCGACACGTAGTAAGTAGTATTGCCCGAGCCACCGCGGATAGCGAAGTCGGTGTTATACATCGGTGCGGCATTGTCGAAGAAGTGCTTCTGCCAGTTCGTGTTGGCACCATGGAGTTTGTATTTCGTATATTGGTCGGTCGTGATGATACCGTTTTCGAGCTGGAACTGCAAGAGTTCGTTCGAGTTCATCGGGTCACCGATACCGCGAGCCAACTGGCTCCAACCTACGGTCTGACCTACCGTGATTTGTGCTTTTTCGTTAGCGCGTCCTTTCTTGGTGGTAATGTAAATTACACCGTTGGCAGCACGTGAACCGTAGATACTCGTTGCCGAAGCATCCTTCAGGGTCGTAATGCTCTCGATATCGTTATCGTTAAGCATCTGGAACATGGCACTGTTGGCAGGCGAACCGTCAATTACGACAAGCGGGCTGCTGCTGGCTCCCAGCGAACCGGTACCACGGAGCGTCATGGCAGTCTGGTTCATGGCACCCACGTCACCCGACATGGTCGATACGTTCAAACCGGCCACCTTACCCTGGAGAGCATCAGCTACGTTGGGCACAGGTTTATCAGCGATTTGTTCGCTACCCACCTTTTTAACTGAACCGACAACCGTTCCAAGCTTCTGTCCCGTACCGTAACCTACGACTACGACTTCGCCCAGTTCGTTGTCCTTAAGCACTACTTCTACATTGCCTGCTACATCGAGTGTCTTCGACTCCATACCGATATAGGACACCTGAATCTTTTTAGCAGAAGCAGGCACGTTAGTGAGCTTAAAAGTACCGTTTGCGTTGGTGGTCGTAATAATTTTGGTTCCGGCCACGCGCACAGTAGCACCCATGATGGGTTCGCCGTGCGAATCGGTTACTTTACCCGTCACATGCTGCTGAGCTGAAGCCGTGGCTGCCGTAAGCAGTAAACCGGCTCCCAAGAGCACTAACTTTTTGTTCATAATATAACCATTAAATTAAACATTTATAGACTAAAGAGGATTGAAAGCTACTTAACTAATAGGGGCTAACAAGGGGCTTTGTTCACGATTTTGTAGCAAGAGCCTACATTATCAGACAGCAAAACACACTGAAACATGATTGTTCCTGTGTTAGATTTAGCCATTCTATTCAGCTTGTAAGTGTTGGTGCTTTCTTTTTCACAAGATCCGCCTTCCTCACAGGCAGCCTCTACAGCAATTCATCGAAAAAAAGGGGGGGATTGCGAAGTGTGCCTTTCACAGGCGTAGCTTTGCCTTTCACAGGCGTAGCTTTGCCTTCCACAGGCGCAGCTTTGCCTTCCACAGGCGCAGCTTTGCTTGATATTGAAAAGGAGCGGAATAAAGGTTGATTCTTTTTTTTTAAAACCGAAAGTAACTTATTCGGTTGAACAACACACCTTTAGTTGTTCGTGAGCCACACGCGCACGCTTTAAAATTTTCATTTCAGGAGCTTTGCTGAGGTGAAGCCCAACATGGATTTTTGCAAAGATAGGGGCTTTTTTTAAATCAGCAAACATAATATGCAATTTTATCCAAAAAAATTAAGTATTGCAGTGAGATACTTTCATTTTGATAGGTAAAAATTGCCCAATCGTGTAAATTTGGAAAAAACTCTTACATTCGCTAAACGTTCGTTTCAGAATGTAAGTGAGCTACTCACGCCTAAAGGCATGAGCTTCGGAGATACCAATACCTCCTCTCTTTTCCTGCTTCTTCCTATCATTGCTTTTTAGGACACGAGGTCGGTCATCCACAAGAGGACAGTCCACAGGCTTGACTTTCCCACGCTCCGTGGGTAGGGCTTTCAAGCCAAATTCTTTGATATTGCAAGCTGCATTGAAGTCCCGGTCGTGGTGCGTGCCACATTCCGGGCAGGTCCAACTGCGCTCGCTCAGTTTCAATCCTTTGTACACATAGCCGCATTGGCCGCAGGTCTTCGAGCTTGGGGCAAAGCGGTCTATCTTGATAAGATTCACGCCATACCAACGGCACTTGTATTCAAGCAGGGTGAGGAATGTTCCGAAGGAAGCATCCCCTACGGCTTGCGCCAAATGATGGTTGCGCTGCATCCCTTTCACGTTCAGATCCTCCATGCAGAGTGTACGCACTTGGCTCTCGTGCGTGAGTGCATGGGTGATTTTGTAAAGGTTATCCTTGCGGCAGTTGGCGATGTGTTCCTGCAACCGGGCTACACGGATGCGGGCCTTGTTGCGGTTGGCAGAACCTTTCTGTTTGCGACTCAACCGCTTTTGCAACAGTTTCAAGCGGTCAAGGCTACGTTGCAGGTTCTTCGGGTTGTCAAACGTGCGCCCGTCAGAACATACGGCAAGTGATTTGATGCCTAAATCAATCCCTAAAGTCGTATTGCCCTGTATCGTTGATGCTGGAAGTTCTTGGATGGCCGTATCAACCAATACGGAAGCAAAGTATTTGCCCGAAGATGTCATGCTGACGGTGACGGTTTTTACCATTCCCTTGAACCTGCGGTGCAGCACGGCTGGGATTCCCTTGGCTTTGGGAATGGAAAGAGTCCCCTTCTTGAAATCCACGCTACAATGCTGCGGACACTGAAAACTCTGACGATTTTTTCGGCTTTTGAAGCGTGGAAATCCAACCGCATGAGTGTCACGGAAAAAGTTCTTGTAAGCAGTATCAAGGTTGCGTATAGTATTCAAGAGGGCTTGTGAATTTACCTCTGTCAGCCATTGGTTATCCTTCTTCAGTTCGTTCACCATCCGGTCTTGCACTTCCTTGTAAGCAATAGTCTTCTTCTCCTGCCTGTAAGCTTCAATCTTCAGGTTGAGTGCCCAGTTATAGACAAAGCGGCAGCAGCCGAAGGTCTTTGCAAGCAAAACCTTCTGTTCTTCTGTCGGATAGATTCTATATTTGTAGGCTCTCAACACGGTGGATTCATTTGATTTTCAATACTCAAAGATACGAAATTTTATCTAAACATACAAGTATTCAATTGATAATCAACCAAGTAAACCTAAAATTCTTCATTCTCCAATCTCTTCCCTATCGTTTCTTCAAAAGAACGCTCCGAAAAGCTCCCCTCCAATACTGCGCTATCATCCCTTGCCTAAAGACAAGGGAATTCCCGCTTAATTCTTAAATAGTGCCGTAAAGGGGTTGCATACAAAAGCCAATAGCAATTTCATGGGCTACATTACAATAGATTCAACCCATGATGACAGAAAAAATGAGTAGCAAAAATCCGATTGGCATTCGGAGGTTTTAAAACCGCTGCGCCCTATTTAGAACCGCAGTAACCCGTCATTATTCGAAAGTTTTGAAGCTTCGGCACCCTATCGGAGCACATATAATATACTCTAAATCAATGGTTTTAAAACCGCAGTGCCCTATTTAGAACCGCAGTAACCCGTCATTATTCGGAGGTTTTGAAACCGCGGCGCCCTGTAAGGGCAATGGTATCTCAGCCCAGGGTATAGTGAACGGAGTGAACGACACCCTGGATTCCCCACATGACTGGGTTTTATTACATTCGCGCCCTGTAGGGGCAATATGTCGAAATAGGGGCAACGCCCCTCGACACACACGGGCCTAAATCGGGCGCAACATCGGGCACAATACATCGGGCGCAACACACCTATATAAATACTTATTGTTTCACCAACGCATACCGACCCCCGATTTACGCCCGTGTGCTGTCGAGGGGCGTTGCCCCTACTTCGACATTCTGCCCCTACAGGGCGCGATACTTTTTAAACCCTATTCATGGGGGAACCCAGGGTGTCGCAGTCCTTCGGCCTGCTTTACCCTGGGCTGAGATACCATTGCCCTTACAGGGCGCCGCGAGTCCAAAACCATCGAAACATTGCATAAAATTGGCGGTTAAAAAGGGGGCGACACGGGTTCTAGACTTCAGAAACAGAGCATATTATATGCGGTTCAAGAGCACACTGCGGCTTCATCCCCTCCGAATGATGCTACAAAACGAAAAGCCGCCCGGCTCAATGAATGAACCGGGCGGCTTAAAAGAAGGTCATTATTTACTCCGAGGAGTAAAAACGGGTTTTCAATGATTACTTAACGAGTACTTTCTTGTTACCCATGATGTAGATACCTGCGGGCAGACCCTTCAGGTCGTTCACGCTCTTCACGTTAGCACGAACTTTCACACCAGAGAGGTTGTAAACGTTAACTACTGCCTGAGCTTCGGGCTGAGCAACTACGCCACCGATGATGGTGATTTCACCGTCGATAAGGATTTGTGCATCGCCAGTTTCAGACGTAGTGGGGAGAGCAGAAGTGAGGTAACCACTGTTGTTAGCAGCACCTTCGCCGAGCTTAGAGTCTACGATAGCTTCGCCATTGTAGAGGATACCATGCTTCGGAGCGAGAGAGTCAACAGCAGCGAGCGTACCCTGCAAGCCATTAACAGCCTTAGCTTCCTTAGCTACAGAAGCGAGGAGTTCTTCGTAAGTAGTAGCACCTGCGATTTCGAACTTAGCAGCTTCATATTCGTAAGCATCAATGTAGAAGAACGGAGTACCAGCTGCAATAACTTCACCTTCAATCTTCTTAAGTTCGAGGTTGTTATCTTTGCGACCGATTACGGTGTAGCACTGGTCATCGGCAGTTACGCTAACGGGGAGCGTCAAGATAGTCTTCTTGTTCGTGTTAACCAACCAGTCAATTTCAGTATTGAGTTCGTCAGTTACTTCTTCGAAAGTGAAGGCAGAGTTGTCGGCACCATTAGCTTCGCCCCAAGTTACGAGGTTGTTCGAAGCGGGCTGAGCGTTCAAGAAGACGTTTTCCTTGCAAACGATGTTGAGCAAGCCGGGCTTCTTAGCAGAACGGAAGGTAAATGCGCAAGTATCAGCTTCAGTAGACATGTTCACACCTACGTTGTTCTTGTGCGTATTGTTCATGTATTCGCCGGTAGCAACGTTTTGGAATACCACGCCGTTGCCCTTCTTGATCATCTTCCAAACATACTTGGCATTACCACCAATGGTGATGCTGTTGTTGTTGATATAGTCGTCAGAATCCTTGTACCACTTCACGCGTGAACCGTTACCAGAAACAGTCATCTTACCATCCTTGGCAGAACCAGCCTGTTCAGAAGCAGTTGCGCTAACGATGTAGTAGAACTTGTCGGCAGCAGGAATGTTCAACTTGGCAGCAAATGCTTCGAGACCTTGGTTCAAGAGTTCCTTAGCAGCATTTACTTCGCTGAGGCTCATTACGTCCTTGATAGTGGGCTCAACTTCGTCGATAATCTTCTTGAGAGCTTCCTTGGCACCAGTCTGGAAGTAACCAACTTCAGCACCTTCTTCAGCAGCTGCGTGCTGAGCCTTGGCTTCAGCGAGGATATCTTTTACAACCTGAGGATCGGGGTAAACAGCCTTAAAGTCTTCAACAGCCTTCTTTACCTGGTCGATGAGTTCTTGCGTAGCGTTGCCTGCTTCGATAGCAGCCTTAGCGTCGGTGATAACCTTAACCAAAGCTTCCTTCTGTGCAGCGGGAACAGCTTCGATAAGTGACTTAGCAGGGTTGTACTTAGCCTGGAATACGCGCATTTCACCCAAGTTGAAGTTACCTGCGCCATTACCCATCTTCTTGAAGTCTTCGTCTGCACCATTAGACTGGCGACGAGTTACTTCGAAACGTACGTGCTGATATTTGCCACCGAGAGCAACTTCGAAGAAACCAACAGAGTTGTTAGCGTAAGTTGAATCTTCGCCCGTGCTTGCAACAGCATGACGTGCCCAAGGATAAGTGGGCTGTACATTGCCGATTACCTTCCATGAAGTTGAATCTTCAGGCGTGTTCGTTGCAGAAACAATTACGTTACCGGGAGCGTTACCTGTGAGGTAGCTATCGTTATTACGACGTGCCCACATCTTCACAGCGATGCTGTCCATCTGCTGCTTCAGGTCTACCTGAATGTAGGGATAAGCCAAAGAGTGATCATAATTTCCCTTCCAGTCAGAGTGATAGAAGTTACCAGATTCGATATTACCGTCAACCAAAGCTTCTTCAGAACCCTCAGAAGTTTCAGTCATATTGAAGCTCAACTGATCAACAGACTTCAAGAGACCTGCAGGAGCATCACCTTCCATATCGAGTTTACCATCGCGTGAACCACCTACGAATTCATAGTAGAAACCTTTCTTGTAAGTAGTTTCAGCAGTAGTCAATTCAGCAGCAAGAGCCTTGTTCAGTTTATCCTGAGCAATCAGACCTTCGAGTCTCTTGATATCCTCAGCATTGGCATTCAAGAATACCCAACCAGAATAAGGAGAATCGGTAGTCCAGATTACCACATTGTTGTGGTCACTGGGGCAGTGGAGAGCAGAGCACTGAGGAGCACCCTGACCACCGTAACCAGGCATAGGATCCTTCTTCAGTTTAACGCTTTCGATAACGAAGTCTTCCTTATCCTGCGGATAGATAAAGTAAGGTTCTTCGGGAGTATCCGTACTCTTTACATAAGCACCGGTAGCGTTGGCAGCCATACCGATATAACGCTTCGTGTAGAAGTTCTGGATGTAGAACGAACCATCATTAGCTTCTTTGTTAGCCTGAATATACCATACATACTGAGCATCATCAAGGCTCATAGTCTGCTCACCTTCGGGACGTTCCTGAGGAGCATACCATTGTTTACCATAGCTCCAGTGCAAACCGGTACCGTCATCATAAGTACCATTGTGTTCATTACGGCTTGACTTGAAGAAGTAGTAACCTTCCTTGATGGGCACAGCACCTGCACGAGCAGCTTCGAGAGCCTTGATACAACGCTGGTAAGCAGCTACACAAGCAGCGTGATCTTCATTGCCCTCTTCAATCAACTTTTCAGCTGCTTTGTAAGAGTTCATCAACTCATCGTAGAGTTCCTGACTAATCTGACCGGGTTCAGTACCGGGGTTGTAGATGTTAGGATCGCTGTTGGGGAAAAGTTCCTGCAAAGCGTCATACAAGTACTTAGAACCAGTGAGCTTTTCTACGGGGAAGAGCATCCAAGTATTCATAGCGAAATCTCTACCAAGGCTGGGAGCAGCACCTACATTACCATTTACGAGGAAACGTACAGAACCTTTCTTTACAACAGTGGTATCTTCGCATTCTGAAGCAGAGTGAGCAGCATCGGTAAAGATAACGTGATTAGCATCACCTACAGCAGCCGTAGTAGCTACAGCCCAGTTATTAATGGGGCATTCATCGCCTACTTTCTCTAAATCTTCAGCCATGTAAACCTGAGGCTGAACGATACGGAATTTCCATGCACGAGCCTTAGATTCTCCAAAGCCGTAAGCATCGTTCTGAAGATATTTACCTGAAATCTTTTCTTTCAAGTAATACATTGCTTCTCCATCTGCATCTTCACCGGCAGATTCAAGCTGGAAAAGGTTTTGATCATTCAGGAAAGTTGATTTTCCCAAACCACGCACAAAGTCGACATTGCCAGCAAGAGCAGCCTTACCAGACTGAAGAACGAAGTCAACACCAGTTTCGATGTTGTCAACCGTCCATTCTTGTCCAGAGCCCGTAGAGCCACCGGCTACCTGATAGCGATTGTCCTCTTGAGCCATCATGCTGGTAGAGCCCATCAGGAACAATACCAACATGGTCAAAAGATTGTACATCTTTTTCATGTAGTTGTTAAGAATTTAGTTGTTAATAAATTAGAGAGAATTTTCAATATTAGGTTTTTCGGGGGTAAAGGTACGCCTTTCTGTTGAACTATGCAAAGAATAGTGGGATTTTTTGCAAATTGAGCATGATAAAATTGAGACAAAAGCAGACAGGTTTACTGAGAGGTTCACAAATTTGTAAACACAAAGTAACATAATGCAATTTTTTGACAACCAAAGTCGTTCTTAGGCAACAAAAAAAGGCCTCTCCACGGGAGAAGCCTTACAAATAGCGTTAAATCAATTTCCGCTGTCGTCGGAATTAGTTTTTTGAATCAAGTTCGAAACAGCATTATCGGCCATGTTTGCTGAAAAGCGGCTGTTTACTTGGCAGTTTTGTTGGTTAAGGTGGCAGTGAGGTGATTACGCATGATGCGGTAACGCGGCTGTTGCTTTTTCTTAAGCTCGGCCATGTGCGCGATGCGTGCTTTATCGCCTCGTTTTTTCCATTCGTCGGCAGTGTACGATTTGCCGGTAGCAGGATCAATATATTTAATTTGTGGCAGTCGGTAGTAATAACCGCGCTTCAAGTCGTTCGTTTCAATACGGCCCACGGTTTCGACAACGACGGGAGCCACACCCATGCTAACCATGCCAATTTCCTTGGCGGCGGCAAACGAGAGGTCGACCACTCTGCCCTTCACGAAGGGGCCACGGTCAGTGACACGCACAATCACATCCTTTCCGTTGGCCTTGTTGGTCACCTTCAGGAGTGTTCCAAAGGGAAGGGTGCGGTGTGCGCAGGTCAAGCTGTCGCGGTGGTAACGTGAACCGTCGCTGGTGCGGCGGCCATGAAAACTTTTTCCGTAGTAGGAGGCCTTACCTTGAGTTTGAGCAAAGGCCGGAGTGCCAAAGGCAAAAGTAATAAGAGTTACTGTAGTTGCTACTAAAAGTACTAATTTTTGAAATGTCATCTGATAAGTTTTGCCACGAGGACTGTCAGGTAATCTCGTTGCGGGGGTCGACGCTTCAGCTTAGCCGGAGCTGTGCGCCACCACCATGGGCGCTCTGCCGCATTCTGATGTGTTGTAACAATGCGGCCGCAGACTGTACCAACCGGAACCTACCAGAGGTAGGGCATGAAGGAAACTGCGAAACGAGCTGCGCACCTGACGGGAAGTGCAGGCGCAACTTCTATTGAAATTCATAAGGTGCTCAACGCTGCAAGACCGGGCGAACCAACGCACCGGACGAAGCGGAACACTGACAGCGGAAGGTGAGGATTTCTCAGAAAAAATCCTGCATGTGGGTGTGTACGAACCGGAATGCACGTACACCGTGTGTGACATCCAACAGTGGTATGAGGGTGCTTTTTGGCCGTGCGTCAGGAAGGCGCAGAGCCGGCGTGCAAGTCAACTGCATAATGGCTGCACACGGCAGCCGCATGGCGTTGTTTGCCCCTCTCCTCGTGAGGTTTCCGGTTGCAAAATTACGAAATTTTCGTTACCTACGAAATACTTTATGGCTGACAATCAGCACTTTAACATTTTCAGCCCGTGTTTTTCACATTCTGCACTGGGACTTCAGGCGGCTGCCGAACAAGGGGCAAAATGCAGCAAAACTGCTTTATATAGGGGGATTTAGGAACTTTCGCGGTGTGTTAACGAATGTTGTCGGAAAGCTTGTTCACGAGCATGTCACAAGCTATATGTTAAAATGAAATTTAACACCCTCTGAACGGCTTTTAGGGGGCTGAATGGGGCAAATTGAGCGTAAGTTGGGGCCGAAACGGAGAAAATAAGGAGGCAGAGTTGGCAGGGTTGCCGCGCGCACTGATGCCTGCCTACGTTCGCAGACCTTGGGTGACTGTGCCGGGTGAAAAGGTAGACAGTTTAACGCTTGTATCTATTTACCAACAAAGGCTAAAACGACAGACCGTGCGGCAGCTTCGCGGCACAGCGTGACGGGCCTTCGTCGTTCAGCATTTTGCGAAATTTTGAAAACGCTGATTATCAATAGTTCCGAGATTGCCAAAACAAGCTCGGAACTAATTTCAACAAGCTCGGAACTAATTTCAACAAGCTCGGAACTAATTCGCACAATCGCGGAGTTAATTTGGCAATGGCCTCAACGTGGAGGAAGAAACGAGGGAATGCGGGGGAGGAGGCCTGCGAATTGGGTTAAAGAATTTTCGCTATTAAAGGGGAAGGTCGGGGCTGCTGAAAGGAGGGGAATTCCTGCCGGAATGTGGTGTATTTGCACGCAATGGGTACTGAGGAGCAGTTTGAAAATGGATGCTCACAGTATTTTATGCGGCTTTTTCAGCGTGTGGAAAATCCCGGCTCGCTTGCTGCCGCATGCCGGCAAGCAACCTTGCGCCCCATAAACAAGGCGACCGAACAGGCTAATGGGCAACAGGACGATAGTTCTTCAAATATGTTCTAAAAATCTGAAAATACCGCTATATTTACCAGTTGAGAGAAAAAAAAGGGAGGAAACTTTTTGGATGCTTGAAAACTTTTTGCAATTTTGTAGTTTTAAGAGCAGATGTGGCTTAAACGATGAGTGGAACAACCGGGTATTCAGCTGAATGCCCCGGGCTATGCTGCCCGTTTGGCTCCCTACCTGAGTACACAGATTTTACATTCATCCGCCACTACCCTACCTTCTGACTATTAAGTAGGTGTTCAAAATTATTTTATATAATTCTATCGAAGTATTTTTACTT
>ERZ791610.681-NODE-681-length-19551-cov-15.971225_pt1 | contig 19551 bp, 15 predicted proteins | sample MGYA00510061_ERZ791610 | MGnify/ENA primary metagenome ERZ791610 (study PRJEB30046, sample SAMN00791922) | human gut metagenome | study: EMG produced TPA metagenomics assembly of the A metagenome-wide association study of gut microbiota in type 2... | reverse complement strand
GAGCAACTGACTCTTAATCAGTGGGTCCAGGGTTCGAATCCCTGAGGGTGTACAAAAGGAAGAAGTGACTTCGTGTTGCTTCTTTTTTTTATTTCTAAATCTGGTAAAAGGTGGGGTGGATATAAAAAATGCCGTTGTCTGATTGTTGGATTCAGGCAACGGCATTTATAGCTTTGATATATTACTTAGAACTTGAAGAAGTTCTTAGCGTTGTTATAGCTGATGTCTTCAATCATTTGATTTACACGTTCCATTTCGGATACTGGGATTTCTCCGTTCTCTACGTCACGTCCTACTAGATTACACAATGTACGGCGGAAATATTCGTGACGCGGGTAGGATAGGAATGAACGGGAATCAGTCAACATACCTACGAAGCGGCTCAAAAGACCGAGTACCGACAAGGCGTTCATTTGTTTTTCCATACCATCTTTCTGATCCAAGAACCACCATCCGGAACCAAACTGGATTTTTCCCGCAACAGATCCATCCTGGAAGTTGCCCAGCATAGTTGCAATCACCTCGTTTGCGCATGGATTCAGGTTGTAGAGGATTGTCTTCGTCAATTTACCGTTTGTGTTCAAGCGGTCGAGGAATTTAGCCATTGCTTTCGCTGTTGTAAATTCACCGATAGAGTCGAAACCTGTATCGGGACCTAACAATTTAAACATCTTGGTGTTGTTGTTGCGGATTGCGCCGTAATGGAACTGTTGAGTCCATCCCTTTTCCCAATCCATTTCTCCGAAGATTACGAGCATTGCCGATTTGAACTTCAGAATTTCTTCCTTCGTCAGTTCAGTACCGCCATATACCTTATTAAATATAGCTTTGATTTCCGCATCGGTATAATCTTCTGCGTAGAATTCCTCGATACCGTGATCGGACAGGCGACATCCTTGTGCTGCGAAGAAATCGTGACGTTTGCGCAATGCGGCAATCATATCGTCAAAGCTGGAAATGTTGGTGTCGCTTACCTCTGCCAATTTTTCTACATAAGCGCGGAAATCTGCCGGAACTTCTACTGCCATAGCTTTGTCCGGACGCCAAGTCGGCAACATCTTGATTTCAAATCCGCTTTCTCGTGTCTTGATGTGATATTCCAACGAGTCTATCGGATCGTCGGTAGTACAGACGGTTTCTACGTGGTAGCGACGCATCATTCCGCGAGCGGAATATTCAGGTTGAGCTAATTTCTCGTTACATTCATCGTAGATCTCACGTGCGGTTTTCGGATTCAATATCTTATCGATGCCGAAAGCTGTTTTCAGTTCCAGATGAGTCCAATGGTATAACGGATTGCGGAAAGTATAGGGTACGGTTTCTGCCCATTTCTCAAATTTTTCCCAGTCTGTGGTGTCCTTCCCTGTGCAGAAACGTTCGTCTACACCGTTTGTACGCATAGCGCGCCATTTGTAGTGGTCGCCTCCCAACCAAATTTCAGTCAGTGATTTAAACTTGTAGTCATCGGCTACCATTTGTGGAATTAAATGACAGTGATAGTCGATAATCGGCATTTTAGCCGCATGCTCGTGATACAACTTCTGTGCAGTTTCTGTTTGCAGTAAGAAGTTCTCGTCCATGAAATTCTTCATTATTACTGTGTTTTAAGTATATAAAATTATTACTTTCTGTATTTATACCTATATAGTATTGATTTTAAAGCTACTAGGTGTAAATCTCGTTTTAGTTTTATTAACCGTTATCGAACACAAAAATAGAAATTTTACTTGGAGTAACAAAATAATTCGTATATTTGCAGCGATTATTTATAATATTTAAGTTTTAGCACTATGGAGGACCAGAACTATACGATTAAAGACATAGCCCGTATGGCAGGCGTTTCTGCCGGAACGGTGGACAGGGTATTGCACAATCGCGGTGACGTATCTCCTAAGAGCAAAGCTAAGGTTCAGAAGGTGCTGGATGAAATTCATTACCAGCCCAATGTTTTTGCTATCGGACTGGCTGCTAAAAAGAAATATTCTTTCGTTTGCCTAATTCCTTATTATATAGAGCACGATTATTGGCATTCCGTAGTGGGCGGCATTGAGCGTGCCCGGCAAGAGTTGCGTCCTTTCAATGTGAGCGTGGATTATCTGTGTTACCATCACGGAGATGAAGCCAGCTATCAGGAAGCCTGTCGTTCTATCAAGGAAAGCAATGTGGATGCGGTGTTGATTGCTCCCAATTTCTGGGAAGAAACCTTATCATTGACGGCCTATCTGCGAGAGAATGGGATAGCGTATGCTTTCGTCGATTTCAATATGGAAGAAATGAATGCATTAACCTATATCGGACAAGATTCGTATAAGAGCGGATACATTGCGGCTAAGATATTGATGCGTAATTATTCGGTGGGAGAAGGGCAGGAACTGGTACTGTTTTTAAGTAATAACAAGAATAACCCTGCTGAAATACAGATGCAGCGCCGTCTGGAAGGTTTTATGCAGTATATCACTGAGGAATACGATAATCTGGTGATTCATGAAGTAGTATTGAATAAGTCCAATCAGGAAAATAACTGTCGGACACTGGACCGGTTCTTTGAGACGCACCCGAAAGCTGTACTCGGAGTTGTGTTCAATTCCAGAGTATATCAGTTGGGAGAATATCTCCGTCATGCAGGGCGTAGCATGAAAGGATTGATAGGATATGACCTCCTGAAAGCAAATGTAGAGTTGCTGAAATCGGGGGATGTACATTATTTGATCGGACAACGGCCGGGATTGCAAGGTTATTGCGGTGTGAAAGCTTTGTGTGATCATGTCGTGTTCAAGAAAAATATCGATCCTGTGAAATATATGCCTATTGATATCCTGATTAAAGAAAACATCGATTTTTATTTTGAATTAGTATAATATCAACTTTATAAATTACAACTAACATGAAAGTATTAAACAAAGAAACTGCTCCTAAGGCACAACGTCCGGAGCGTATTATTCAATTTGGTGAAGGTAACTTTTTACGTGCTTTTGTAGATTGGATTATCTATAACATGAACCAGAAAACAGATTTCAACAGTAGTGTTGTAGTAGTTCAGCCCATTGACAAAGGTATGGTCGATATGCTGAATACACAGGACGATCTTTATCATGTCAATCTTCAAGGATTGGATAAAGGAGAAGTGGTTAACATCTTGACAATGATTGATGTAATCAGCCGTGCATTGAACCCTTATACACAAAATGACGAATTTATGAAACTGGCGGAACAACCGGAAATGCGTTTCGTTATTTCAAATACTACAGAAGCCGGTATTGCCTTTGATCCGACTTGCAAACTAGAGGATGCTCCCGCTTCTTCTTATCCGGGTAAACTGACTCAGTTGTTATATCATCGTTTTAAGACATTCAATGGCGACAAGACAAAAGGCCTGATCATCTTCCCTTGCGAACTTATTTTCTTGAATGGTCACAAACTGAAAGAGACGATCTATCAATACATTGAGTTGTGGAATTTGGGCGAAGAATTTAAGACTTGGTTTGAAGAAGCCTGTGGTGTATATGCTACGTTGGTAGACCGTATAGTTCCGGGATTCCCCCGCAAGGATATTGCAGCTATCAAAGAAAAACTGCAATATGACGATAACTTGGTGGTCCAGGCTGAAATCTTCCATTTGTGGGTTATTGAGGCTCCGCAGGAGATTGCCAAAGAATTCCCGGCTGACAAGGCAGGCTTGAACGTATTGTTTGTACCGTCGGAAGCTCCATATCATGAACGTAAGGTTACTTTGCTGAATGGGCCGCATACCGTTCTTTCTCCGGTTGCTTATTTGTCCGGTGTGAATATTGTTCGTGACGCTTGCCAGCATGAAGTAATTGGAAAATATATCCATAAGGTGATGTTTGACGAGTTGATGGAAACTCTGAACCTGCCGAAAGATGAATTGGAGAAATTTGCGAATGATGTATTGGAGCGTTTCAATAATCCGTTTGTAGACCATGCGGTAACAAGCATTATGCTGAATTCTTTCCCGAAATATGAGACTCGTGATCTGCCGGGATTGAAAACTTATCTGGAACGTAAAGGTGAGCTTCCGAAAGGACTTGTACTTGGTTTGGCAGCTATCATTACTTATTATAAGGGTGGTGTACGTGCGGATGGCGCTGAGATTGTGCCGAACGATGCTCCTGAAATCATGAATCTGCTGAAAGAACTATGGGCTACCGGTTGCACAAAGAAAGTAACCGAAGGTGTTCTGGGCGCAGAATTTATCTGGGGTGAAGATTTGAATAAAATTCCGGGATTGACGGAAGCTGTAAAAGCTGATTTGGATTCTATTCAAGAAAAGGGAATGCTTGAAACTGTGAAGGGTATTCTTTGATTTAGATATCGGAGATAGGCCGAATAGTTGAATTTAACTGAGTTTGGTTTTTCATTCAAGAGGGTATCTTGATAGTCTTATGGCTATTGGGATACCCTTGTTTTTTGCTTGTTTATTTGTGTAAATGAAACTAATTAGTTACATTTGTACAAATAAGATAGTAAGATATGGGTTCGATATTTGTTATACAAGGTATTTTGATTTATATATATGGTTTCGATCATAATCCACCGCATATTCATGTAAGGAGTAGTGATGGTGAATTTACCATAACTATTAAAGATAGAATAATAGAAGGACGGACTAAAGCTAAGATTGTTCAGTTGGTCAATCAGTTTATTGATGAGCATGAAGAGGAACTAATGGATATTTGGGGTAAAGCCCAAAGAGGTGAGAAAATAGATAAGGTTAAACGATAAAAATGAATAGTTATGTTGAAAGTAACCAATGTTGAGTATTTAGGAGACTATGTGCTTTTATGCTCGTTTAATAATGGACAACAGAAGAGAGTTGATTTAACTCCACTCCTTCAATACCCAGCCTTTGAAGAATTGAAAGATAAAAATCTATTTGTTCAATTTGGTTTGGATGGGACAATTTTTTGGTCTAACGGAGCTGATGTTGCTCCAGAATATTTGTTTGAGAACGGAACGGATGCATAATGAAAGAACATATATTGTCTGAATTTACAGAGATTCTTCGTAAGCGGCGTAAGGAACTGAATCTTACTCAAAAGAATTAGCGAAGAAAGTTGGAAAGAAACGTATTTATTTTAATTATATATTGGTCGAATAGTTGAATTTAACTGAGTTTGGTTTTTCATTCAAGAGGGTATCTTGATAGTCTTATGGCTATTGGGATACCCTCTTAAAGTTAATGTATATTAATGTTGTTTTGCTTGTTGTTGGCTATTATTACTTTATAATATCTAAATATACGGGTTGTATCTCATTTTTTTCCAAAGAAAGACGTTTTTAAAATCTTCAAATCCTTAATAGCTGTCATTATCTTGTCGCTTGTTTGATATTTTTATTTATTGTATTGGTATGAATTATTGTAATTACGTGATTATTGATTGTTATAATGTTGTATTTTATTATTTTCTTGCAGCTTTGTTGTAAGCTCATTTTTCTTGTAAAATATCAAGATTTTGTTATTAAAATACTACCATTTTTCTATTTGGAAATCTCAATATAGACTCATATCTTTGCATCGAAGTCAATAGAGTGACTTTTTTAATTGTCAAATATTTAAAATGTTAAAACCATGGCATTTAAATATAGAAAAAAGAAGATTACCTTGTACTTCGATAAACAAAACAAGGTGGAAAAGTACGTTGCAGCTAACGTACTAGTAGGAAGCATCAACTACAAGAAGTTGTGTGATGAAGTGAATCAGCGAACAGGTGTTCATCGTTCTATGGTGGATGTGGTGCTGAAGGGAGTTCAGGATGTGATGATAGCCTATTTGGAGGAAGGTTTTTCGGTGAAACTGGACGAGTTTGGCGCGTTCCGTCCGGCAATCAATGCCGAAGGGAAAGACAAGGAAGAAGACGTGAGTGCCCACACCATTATCCGGAAAAAGATTGTATTTACTCCGGGTAGTAGATTCAAAGCTATGCTGGGTTCGGCAAGTGTGGAACTGTTTGGAGATGGCACGTCGACTACTAGTGGTAGTGATAGCGAAAATCCGGACGAGGGTGGAAATTCGGGAGAAGCTCCGGATCCGGCTGATTAATCTTTGCTAAATCACTTTTTAATGGGGGAAGTTCGTGAGAGCTTCCCCATTTTTTTGTCTGCATTTTATGCTGAATAGTGCAAATTCACCGTTGCCCAATGGTGAATTTATGGTTGCCCAACGACAAAATCACCGTTGCCCAACGGTGAAATTTCCTATTGATCGTGGAATTTTAGTAAGAATAATGCGCAAATTATCATTTGTGAGAAATAATTTTTATCTTTGTGACGTTGTAGCAACGCGAGTCGCTCAACGTCGTTTTTATTGATGAAAGTGTTTAGCTTTTATCCTTATACAGGAAATCTGGTAAATTTCGAAAGGCATAAGGACAGCAATAACACTCATCACTTGTATCGTTATGTGTAATTTTCATTACATATACTTTATGAGTGTGGGGTATTGTTTATTTATGTCTTGGGCTTACCAGAGCCTCCTGTATAGATAGACTAATAACTCCACACTTTCTTTTTATAGTTTATGTTGCTGCTGTTGGAGTTGTAGCGGTAAAATTAATTAATCCATAATGCTAGAAAAAAAACTTACAGATAGTCCGCTATATACTTGTTGTTAAAACGAACTATTATCCCTAAGATACGATGAAGATAATTAATCTTCAATATTGATTTTCATCTTATTTTGCCCCAATTTTGCAGTCTCAATACCCCAAGAGTGTTGTTTATGCGAAATATTTTCTATCTTTGTGGCGTTGCAGCAATAGTGTTTGCGTATACAACGTTACATATTTATTGATGAAAGTGTTTAGCATTTATCCTTGTCTAGAAATCTGGTAAATTTCAAAAATACGTAAGGATGGCAATGACACTCATCACTTGTATTATTATGTGTAATCTCTTTGCATATGATATACGAGTGTGGGGTATTGTTTATTTACGTATTAGGTTTACCAGAACCTCTAGACAGATAAACTAACGACTCCACACTTTTTTTATAGACCAACCACTGCACAGGAGCCGAAGTGGCGACAAAAACTCTAATAATTATGGTGAAAAAGACAGCTTTCTTTTTCTTAATGATTGCAGCTTTCGGTTTCTTTCTCCACAGTTGCAAGACTGACACTGATGATTTGTGGGATAGTGTTTACGAATTGGATGGCAAAATTTCTTCATTAGAAGAATTGTGTAAACAGATGAATAGCGACATCAATTCTTTACAAACACTTGCTGCCGCATTACAAGATAACAACAGTATCACGTCCGTTATTCCTGTAATGCAAGATGAAAAAATTATAGGTTATACAATTTCTTTTGTTAAGGGGGATCCCATTGTTATTCGTCATGGTGAAAAGGGGGAGCAAGGGAGTAAGGGAGATGATGGTGCAACTCCTGTTATTGGTATAAAACAATATACCGATGGTCTATATTATTGGACACTAGGAGAGTCTTGGTTAAGAGACAATGCAGGCAATATGATTAAAGCGGAGGGAAAAAATGGAAAGCCTGGTGAAGAAGGAAAGACTGGTGTCACACCACAGCTTAAGATAGAAGATGGTTATTGGTGGGTGTCTTATGGAGAAGATTCGCAATGGATAAAACTAGACAAAGCCATCGTTGATAATGAAGTTACTGTATTTGAGGAAGTAACACAAGATGATAGATATGTTTATTTCACTCTTAAAGATGGAACGGTTATAACCATTCAGAAATATCAAAAATTATCAATAACCTTTGCGGAAGGTAGTGAACTGATATTTGATATAAATGAAACCAAAGTAATACATTATACGATTAAGAGTGATGAGGATAAGAATGTGATTAAGACGGAAATGTTAAATGATGACAATGGTTATTCGTTGTATACTAATGTAACGAATTCGACTTCCGGAACGATAACAATCACGTCAAATATACCCACCACAAACCAAGTAATAGTAAGTGTGTCCGATGGAGAAGTTACTATAATGACGGCAATTTCACTCAAACGATTGTTCCAAACGGTAAATACAGTAGAAGCCGGAACTTTATGGGATATTCTAAGACGCTATGATTATTATTCCATTACGGCATTAAAAGTTACTGGTCCATTGAATAGTGATGACATCCTTGTACTTAATAGAATGCGTCAATCTCTTGCTATTTTAGATTTAGGAGATACGGACTTGGCAGAGTTACCAGAGGAAGCCTTTTACGGAAAAAGAACTTTGCAATCTGTTATATTGCCAAAGGCATTAAAGAAAATAGGGAAACGTGCATTTATGGATTGCCGTGGATTAAAAGGTAATCTTGTGTTGCCATTGACTATTACCGATATTGGAGATGAAGCATTTAAGAATTGTCGTGGTCTTACGGGAGAGCTGGTTTTACCACCGAACATAACTCATATTAGTTCCGGTGCATTTGAAAATTGTCTTGGTTTTACGAAATTAACGTTGCCACCAGGTGTTACTGTTATCGGAAGTGGCGCATTTCAGGGATGCAATGGATTTACGGGCAATTTAATATTGCCGGCAAGTGTTACTTCGATCGAATCCCAGGCATTTAGCGATTGTAGCAGTTTTACTGGTGATTTGGTAATTCCATCAAATGTTATTTCAATTGGAAATTCGGCATTCTTTTGTTGTGAACATTTGTTTCCTGTCTATTGTAAGGCTCTTGTTCCTCCGACAATTCCCTTCAATGGTACATGCTTTTCAAATACCTCTCAATTATATATACCTTTAAATTGTACTGAAATATATAGTAGTAAAGATGGTTGGAAGGAATTTGGAAGTATTCAGGAATTTAGGTTTTAATGAATATGATTCAGATAGTATCAAACAATTTAGCTCAAATTATTATGAAGAAAATATTCTTTTTGTTCGTGTTAGCAATGCTGAACTTAACGTTCTATAGTTGTAAGACGGATACGGATGATTTATGGGACAGCATTCATCAATTGGATGAAAGAGTTGTTGCTTTGGAAGAGATGTGTAAGCAGATGAATGGGAATATTGGTTCTCTGCAAGTATTGGTAAGTGCTTTGCAAAATAATAATAGTGTTACTGCTGTTATTCCTGTGAAGCAGGGAGATAAGACGATAGGTTATACGATTTCATTTGCTAAAGGTGATCCTATTACTATTTATCATGGTGCTAAAGGTGAGCAAGGTGATAAGGGTGATGATGGTACTACTCCGATTATCGGTGTGAAACGACATACTGATGGTATATATTATTGGACATTAAATGGAGACTGGTTACGAGACAATAACGGTAAAATGATTAAAGCGGAAGGGAAAGATGGTACTGACGGAGAACAAGGAGGACAGGGAAGTCCAGGTATTACTCCGCAATTGAAAATAGAAAATGGCTATTGGTGGGTATCTTATGGAAATAATTCGCAGTGGATAAAGTTGGATAAGGCTATTTTGGACAGTGGAGAAAGTATTTTTAAGAAAGTTGCTCAAGATAGCAAATATGCTTATTTTACTTTGAAAGATGGGACCGTAATAACCATTCAGAAATATCAGAAACTATCTATAACTTTTACTGAAGGCGATGAACTAAAATTTGATGCAAATGAGACGAAAACAGTTCATTACACAATTAAGAGTGAAGGGAGTATGAATGTAGTTAAAGCGGATATGTTGAACGATGATAATCGTTATTCATTACATACTGATATTATAGATGACACTTCTGGTACAATTACGATTACGGCAAGTATTCCTACAGTAAACCAAGTGATAGTGAGGGTATCTAATGCCGAAGTCACTATAATGGCAGCGATTTCATTAAAACCATCTTTTACTGAGAATACAATAAATGTATTGGAAGCCGGAACATTAGGTATTTGGCTGGATGGTTATGATAAGACCACTATTACTGCATTAAAAATAACAGGTCCATTAAATAGTGATGATATCGCTACTATCAAAGGTCTATCCCAACTTACTATATTGGATCTAGAGAATGCCGATTTGGAAGAATTACCATCTGGTATCTTTAGTGCCGAGAATAGTAAACTGCTGATTTCTATTATATTACCAAAAACATTAAAGAAGATAGGAGATGATGCTTTTTATAATTGTAGTGGCCTTAAAGGCAATTTGGAAATACCATCAAGTGTTATTTCGATTGGCAGGGCCGCTTTTTATAACTGTAGTGGTCTTAGAGGAGAGTTGAAAATTCCTTCAGGTGTTACTTCTATTGGAGGTTCTGCTTTTTCTGGTTGTAGTGGCTTTACAGGAGAATTGACGCTACCGCCAAGTATTACTTCTATTGAAGCTGAAGCTTTTTCTGGTTGCAGTGGTTTTACGGGAGAATTGAACCTCCCATCAGGTATCACTTCTATTGAAGCTAGAGCTTTTTATAACTGTAGTGGTCTTAGAGGAGAGTTGAAAATTCCTTCAGGTGTTACTTCTATTGGAGGTTCTGCTTTTTCTGGTTGCAGTGGTTTTACGGGAGAATTGACACTACCTTCAGGTATTACTTCTATTGGAGGTTCTGCTTTTTCTCGTTGCAGTGGTTTTACGGGAGAATTGACACTACCTTCAGGTATTACTTCTATTGGAGGTTCTGCTTTTTGGGGTTGTAGCGGCTTTACGGGAGAGTTGAGAATCCCTTTAGGTGTTACTTCTATTGAATCTGGAGCTTTTTCTGGCTGTAGTGGGCTTAAAGGTTTAGTAATACCACCAAGTGTTACTTCGATTGGTGAATGGGCGTTTTATAAATGTAGTGGTTTTACGGGAGAATTAAATATACCATCAGGTATTACTTCTATTGGAGGTTCTGCTTTTTCTGGTTGTAGTGGTTTTACGGGAGAATTAAATATACCATCAGGTATTACTTCTATTGAAGCTGGAGCTTTTTCTGGCTGTAGTGGGCTTAAAGGTTTAGTAATACCACCAAGTGTTACTTCGATTGGTAGATGGGCCTTTAATGGTTGTAGTGGTTTTACAGGAGATTTGAATCTTCCTTCAGGTGTTACTTCTATTGAAGATTTTACTTTTAATGGTTGCAGTGGCTTTACGGGAGATTTGAATCTTCCGTCAGGTATCACTTCAATTGGGGTGTCTGCCTTTAATGGTTGTAGTGGTTTTACAGGAGATTTGAATCTTCCTTCAGGTGTTACTTCTATAGGAGAAGGTGCTTTTGATGGTTGTAGTGGTTTTACAGGAGATTTGAATCTTCCTTCAGGTGTTACTTCTATTGAAGATTTTACTTTTAATGGTTGTAGTGGTTTTACAGGAGATTTGAATCTTCCGTCAGGTATCACTTCAATTGGGGTGGCTGCCTTTGATGGTTGTAGTGGTTTTACAGGAGATTTGAATCTTCCGTCAGGTATCACTTCAATTGGGGTGGCTGCCTTTAGGGATTGTAGTGGTTTTACAGGAAAATTGGATATACCATCAAGTGTTATTTCGATTGAAGGTTCTGCCTTTGACAATTGTAAGGGTTTATCTCCAATATATTGCAGAGCTTCAATTCCTCCTAGCGTTGGTTATAATAGTTTTGCAAACACATCTAAATTATATGTTCCTAAAGGGTGCGCTAGTGTATATAGGAACACTAATGGATGGAATAAATTTGAAAGTATCGTAGAATTCTAATTTCTTAAATTATATAATTATGTGTAACTCAAAATTAAATCCTTGCGACCAAATTTGTAAGAAACAAGTCGCATACGACAAGGCCGTTGAAGCCTATCAATTCCATGTACAACGTTATCATACATGGGTTAACTATTACGCCATTTTTGTTGGTGCTTTGTTTGTGGCGTTTTATACCATTATGTCGCAAACTGATTTTGAAATTTACTGCTATTGTATCAAAGATACAAAATTTCGCTGTGAGTTAGTATTGCCGTGGTTAATTGCCTTGCTCGGCTGGTTTGCTTCTATATGCTGGTTAGCAAGTATTATTGGGCATTGTGCTTGGATGAATAGTTGGATAGAAATAGTAAAGAAAAGAGAACGTAATTTCTTGGATGATTCTGATTTTGTTTATTCTAGAATTGTATTATCCACAGACCAAAAGCGGAAAGAACGAAAAATGTATGGGGGAAATAGTGATAGGCGTAGATTCTTGCCGGAATTTATCTCTACACAGAAAATAACACAAATATTTGTGTCTGTAGTAATTATTGCATGGATTGTTGTACTGCTTTTTCTAGGGTTACTATCTAATCCGTGTTGGTACTTATTTATTATTGGAGTATTATTTTGGGGTGGAGTAACTGTGTGGATCAGGCATTTTCTTCTCCATAGAGTAGGTGGATGTATATCATCAAATATTGGTCGTATAGAAGTATAGTATCATGTACTATATTAGCTATGTGAATTATTTTTTTATAAGATAATGAATCTTGAATGAGGATAGGAATTTATATGCTTAGATTTTTATCCTCATTCTATACTATTGGTTAGGCTGTTTGCATATCCCAATCATAATCATTCATCAAATAAATAGCCATTTGGCTGACGATACTTTGCACTAAATATTCTTTAGTATTCAGATTCTTCTGAGTAATTTTCTAGTAACTATTCCGCCGTATGCAGTATAAATGTGGTGGCTCCGATAGTCACAATAGCTCCATCTTCGATGCGGATACGGTCTTTATCACCCAAGATCTCATTCATGAGAAATGTACCTGTCAGGCTGGGAGCGTCCCGCAAAGTATAGATTAGTTTTCCTTGCTTATTGCGCTTGACATTGATAATGCAGTGGCGGCGGTCCATGCTCATGTCTCCGCTTTCGATGGGAGTATTGATGACTGTTCCCACACAACGCCGTCCTATCACATTGTCACCCTCTTGTAGTGGAAGTATTTGTTTGAATCCGAATATATTCTCAATTACTGTGATATATCCGAATTCTTCTTTATGGGATTCTGCCTCTTCTTCCAAATTCTCTTCTTTCCGGAGAGCTTTGACTTTACTTTTTCCAAGCCGGATACTGAATTGCTTGCCGCAATGCTCGCATACAAATACAAGTGACTGACCTTCACTATACTTGGTTTCATCAAAATAAAGGTAATTCTCACATTTGGGACAAAGAACTCGTTTCATGCTTTTTAAAAGGGATTTTTATTTTGCCAGTAACCAGGCATTTTTGTAAGTTTCGTTTTTTCTAAGTTCCAACAACTGTTTCGTCGCTTCTTCACGGTTGCTGAATGAGCGGATACTGACACGTACTTTACCATCGGTATTCAGAGCTTTTGCTTCCGCAAATCCTTTGGCATTTAACCGGTTTGCCATAGCTTCCGCATCTTTAAGGCTGATACCTCCCGCTACTATAATATGGTAAGGATGATTCGTATTAGCTTGTGGCTTTACCGATGGCGCAGGAACTGTTTGCGGTTTCGCCACTTTAACTTCTTTCACAGCAATGGGCTTTGGTGTTTTAGCTTTCTTGGCTCTCTGTGGTCTCGCATCGTGCTTTACCGGAACAGGAGTCATTGCAACCGACTGTTCTTCTATTTGTTCAAAAAGCTCGTTAGGTAACAACTGTGCGTAATTGTTCTTCTGAACGTAGGTATTCTCTACCGGAGTGGAAAAAGCGAAGAACAACACAATGGCGGCAATCATGGCTGCTGCATTGCGGAGGAATGTACGGTTGATACTGATTTCATAAGTCTTCTTTTCTTTCTCCGGATTGATGAGTGGTATTAACACTTTTTCCTTTTGTGGCAGGGCGGCAAGCTCGTGCATCTCAAAAGAATCCAATCCGTATAAAGAAGGAGTGGTTAGCTTATAATCGTACGGAATGAACTCGTAATTGCCATAAATATTATAATGGATTTCACCGATATTCTCCAAATGGGCTTTGCCTTCTTCATGAAGAAGGGAGATGAATTCGTTCACCTCTTTTTCTACTATGCGGCTGGCGTCAGCGAAGCTAGTGTCGTGAACGGCCATATATGATTGCACCAACACTCCGTCGTTCAGTTTCAGTTGCGGATTGAATCCTATCGTACGGGTAGGAGGTAAGAAAAGATTTTCTTCTTTTACATGAGTTGCAGGTGCGTAATGTGCAACGAATCCACCAAATCCCGGAACGATGACGCAGTCGTTTTCCAGCAATAAAACCTCTATATGTTGTGCTAATTCAATCATGTGTGCAAAATTAAGAGATAAATTGAATATATCCCAGAAAACTACGAAAAAATCACTACTTTTGCATCGTTTTATTTATAACCATCGACAATGAACTATATACAGACAGAAATAGACGGAGTATGGCTGATAGAGCCTAAAGTTTTCTCCGACGAACGTGGCTACTTTATGGAAGCTTTTAAGAAAGAGGAGTTTGAGGCTAATATCGGTCCTGTTGATTTTGTACAGGATAATGAATCCAAGTCTTCCTTTGGGGTATTACGCGGATTGCATTATCAGAAAGGTGAACATAGCCAGGCTAAACTGGTTCGTGTTATCAAAGGAGAAGTGCTGGATGTTGCTGTGGATTTGCGCAAATCATCGCCTACGTTCGGAAAGCATGTATGTGTGTTGTTGAGCGAAGAGAATAAGAGACAGTTTTTCATTCCACGTGGTTTTGCGCATGGATTTGCCGTATTGAGCGACGAAGCCATTTTCACATACAAGGTAGATAATAAGTATGCTCCGCAAAGTGAGGCTTCCATTATATATAATGACGCGACATTGGGTATAGATTGGCCGCTTGCCGAGTCGCAGATGTTGCTATCTCCTAAAGACAAGGAGGGAACGGCTTTCAAAGATGCGGTGTATTTTGAATAACTTCTGAATAGACAATAAATAAAGATATGAAAATAGCAATTGTAGGAACCGGATATGTAGGTCTGGTGACAGGTACATGCTTTGCTGAAATTGGCGTGGATGTGACTTGCGTAGATACTAACAGTGAGAAAATCGAATCTTTGAAAAAGGGTGTCATTCCTATTTATGAAAATGGATTGGAAGAGATGGTGCTTCGCAATATGAAAGCGAAACGATTGAAGTTTACTACCTCACTGGAGAGTTGCCTCGATGATGTGGAAGTAGTATTCAGTGCTGTCGGTACGCCTCCTGATGAGGACGGCAGCGCCGATCTGAAATATGTGCTGGAGGTAGCCCGGACTATCGGTCGCAATATGAAACAATATAAATTGGTTGTTACCAAAAGTACGGTTCCGGTGGGTACTGCCGGCAAGGTTCGTGCGGTTATTCAAGAGGAGTTGAATAAGAGAGGGGTGAATATCCATTTTGATGTGGCTTCAAATCCGGAATTTCTAAAGGAAGGAAATGCGATCAGCGACTTTATGAGCCCGGACCGTGTAGTAGTGGGAGTGGAGTCGGAACGTGCGCAGAAACTGATGTCGAAGCTGTATAAACCGTTCTTGCTAAATAACTTCCGCGTTATCTTTATGGATATCCCGTCAGCGGAGATGACTAAATATGCGGCAAATTCTATGTTGGCAACCCGCATCAGTTTTATGAATGACATAGCAAACTTGTGCGAGATTGTGGGTGCCGACGTGAATATGGTACGTAGCGGAATCGGTTCGGATACGCGCATCGGACGTAAATTCTTGTATCCGGGAATCGGCTATGGCGGTTCTTGTTTCCCGAAAGATGTGAAAGCCCTTATCAAAACGGCAGAACAGAATGGATATAAAATGCGGGTGCTCAGTGCTGTGGAAGAGGTAAACGAGCAACAGAAAAGTGTTCTGTTTGAAAAGCTGGTGAAGCACTTTAATGGTGACCTGAAAGGAAAAACGGTTGCTTTGTGGGGACTGGCTTTCAAACCGGAGACTGATGATATGCGTGAAGCTCCGGCTTTGATCCTGATTGATAAGCTGTTGAAGGCCGGCTGTCAGGTACGTGCATACGATTCTGCTGCCATGCAGGAGTGCAAGCGCAGGATCGGAGATACAATCTATTATGCTTGCGATATGTATGATGCGGTGCTTGATGCGGATGCGCTGATGTTGGTTACCGAATGGAAGGAATTCCGTCTGCCCTCATGGGCTGTCATAAAGAAAACGATGGCACAGCAGGTTGTATTGGACGGACGTAACATTTACGATAAGAAAGAGATGGAAGAACTCGGATTCGTTTACTATTGCATTGGTAAATGAAAAAATAAGAGTATCTTTATGCAAAACTGGAACAAATGATGAAATATGTAGTGCTATCGTTGATGGTGATTTTTTCTGTGTCATGTGGCGGCAATAAAAATCCAAATTTTCTTGAACTGGAGGAAGAGGATATAGCTGCTAAGGAACTGTTGCAGGGAATTTGGCTGGACGATGAAACGGAGAGTCCGTTGATGCGGGTAGAGGGGGATACGATCTATTATGCAGATAGCCAAAGTGCTCCGATTACATTTAAGGTTATGCGGGATACGCTTTACACGTATGGAAATGATACGGCTTACTACAAGATAGATAAGCAGGCGGAACATATATTCTGGTTTCATTCCATTACGGACAACATAATCAAACTGCATAAATCTGAGGATCCGAATGATTCGTTGTCATTTGTTCGTCGTGAAGTGGTTATACCGACTTATACGGAAGTGACAAAACGGGATAGTGTGGTGACATACAATGGCACTCGCTATCGCGCTTATGTATATATTAATCCTACCAAAATTAGAGTTGTCAAGACGACTTATTCCGAAGACGGGATTAGCATGGACAATGTGTATTACGACAATGTGATGCACATTTGTGTGTACGAAGGCAAGAAAAGTTTGTTTGCCAGTGATGTGACCAAGCAGATGTTTGCTCAGGTTGTTCCCGCTGATTTCCTGCCGCAGGCTATTCTATCCGATACGAAGTTTGTAAAAGTAGACCGGAATGGTTTTCATTATCAAGCAGTTTTAGCCATTCCGGAAAGTTCTGTATATAGCATTGCGGAGATAGAAGTGGGTTTCGATGGTAAACTGACTATCACTTCCACTAAATAAAGAATGCTGTTCTAATTTTGTTGTCTGGGAGAGGGGCGGTTCTTACTTTTGTTGTTATTGCCGTTTTTCCCCCGAAAATTTCTTCTTTTAGGGTTGCTGCCGTACCTGCTTTTGCTGAAAGAGCGTGGCTTGTATTCCGGAGCTTCCCCTAATTCTGCCGGGATGGGAATCTTATAAATATCTTTTTCCAGGAAATTCTCAATGCTCTTGAAATTACTCTGCTCTTTTTCGCTGACAAATGTAAGCGCTACTCCATCGTTATTGGCACGTGCCGTACGCCCGATGCGGTGCACATAATCTTCACTGTCGTGAGGGACGTCGAAGTTGATAACCAGACGAATATCATCAATGTCAATGCCGCGTGCCACAATATCTGTCGCTACCAGTATATTAACTCGCCCGGCTTTAAATTCGTGCATTACTGTTTCCCGTTGGGCCTGCTCAAGATCCGAGTGCATTTCTCCTACATTCAATTTCATCGCCATCAAAGCCTTGGCGACTTCTTTAACTTTGATTTTTGAAGATGCGAAGATGATGACACGTTCGGGAACCTCGTCGGCGAAAAGGCTACGTATAATTCCCAATTTTTGGTTTTCGTAGCAAACGTAAGCAGCCTGGATAATCTTTTCGGCAGGTTTTGAGACAGCCAGTTTTATTTCTGACGGATTATTCAGGATTGTATTTGCCAATTGCTGTATTTTGGCAGGCATAGTTGCAGAGAACATGATAGTCTGCCGTTCTTTAGGCAGGTATTTCACTATTTGCATGATGTCGTCATAGAATCCCATGTCGAGCATTCGGTCTGCTTCGTCCAAAATGAAATAAGAAACTTTGGAGAGGTCTACATATCCGAGACTCAGATGGGCGATCAGACGTCCCGGAGTCGCAATAACAACATCAGCTCCTAATGTAAGTCCTTTTTTCTGCTGTTCGAACAGAATGCCGTCATTACCGCCATATACAGCGACGCTTGATACCGGCATAAAATAGGAGAATCCTTCCATCTGTTGGTCGATTTGCTGAGCCAGTTCCCGGGTAGGGGACATGATAATGCAGTTGATCGCATCTTCCGGATGGTTTCCTTCGGATAGTTTATTTAATACAGGGAGCAGAAAAGCGGCGGTTTTACCCGTACCTGTCTGCGCTACTGCTATCAGATCTTTACCTTCAAGTATAATTGGAATTGCTTGTTCCTGAATAGGTGTGCATTCGTCAAATCGCATGGCGTCAAGCGCCTCAAGCACATTCGCGTTTAATTGTAGTTCGGAAAACTTCATTCTGTTATTTTATTTGTCCGCAAAGATAATTTATTTTTCGGTCTAATTACATATTCAAATAAGAATCTTTGAATCCAAGAAAATAGAGCACCCCATCAAGTCCGATGGTATTGATAGACTGTTTGGCATTTGCTACTACTTTGGGTTTGGCATGGAATGCTATCCCCAATCCGGCAATTCCCAGCATGGGGAGGTCATTGGCCCCGTCACCTACGGCAATGGTCTGCGCGATATCCACTTTTTCTACTTGGGCAATTAAACGGAGTAGTTCGGCTTTGCGCTTTCCGTCTACCACATCTCCCAAATAACGTCCGGTGAGCTTTCCATCAATAATTTCCAGCTCATTCGCATATACATAGTCTATACCATACTTCTTTTGCAGGTGTTGGCCGAAATAGGTGAAACCTCCCGACAGAATTGCTATTTTGTAGCCATACTTCTTCAATACATACATTAGTCTGTCTACTCCTTCTGTGATAGGTAAGTTTTCTGCAATCTCCTGCATGACGGATTCATCGAGTCCTTTCAATAGGGCTACGCGGCGGGTAAAGCTTTCGGTAAAGTCTATTTCGCCACGCATGGCGCTTTCCGTAATGGCCTTTACTTCATCGCCTACGCCGGCGCGGATGGCGAGCTCATCAATAACTTCGGTTTCGATAAGTGTGGAATCCATATCAAAGCAGATCAGACGGCGCATACGTCGATACATATTATCCAACTGAAAAGAAAAGTCCATCTCCAGTTCGCTGGCTAACTTCATCAGGCTTTCTTGCATGGCGATGCGGTCTTTGGGAGTACCTCTCACTGAAAATTCTATGCAAGCGCGTGTGCGTGCATCCGTATCGCATTCATCCAAAGGGATTCTACCCGTAAGGCGCTTGATTGCATCGATATTCATTCCTTGCTCTGCCAATACGCTGGTGGCTGCCGATATTTGACGCGCAGACAGTTTGCGGCCAAGCACCGTCAAGATATAGCGGTTCTTGCCTTGCATACCTACCCAATTGTCGTATTGCTCGGTTGTAATTGGTTCGAACCGGATGGTTACTCCCAAAGAGGATGCTTTGAATAATAATTCCTTCATGATAAATCCGGAATGTCTTTCTTCACTCTTGAAAAGAATACCTAGCGATAGCGTATTATGAATATCCGCCTGCCCGATATCGAGGATAGTAGCATCATATTTAGCTAATATTTCGGTCACGGATGAGGTAAGCCCCGGACGATCTTCGCCGGTAACTCGAATCAGAATCAATTCAGTACTTGATGGTTGCATAAGAAATAGACTTTTATCCTGCAAAAGTAGAGAAAAAAGTTCGTTTTTATGCTAAATAACATAAAAAGTTATA